>JAABUR0100005412.1_pt1 | contig 16337 bp, 20 predicted proteins | sample 5560091 | NCBI WGS metagenome assembly JAABUR01 (sample SAMN10711879, study PRJNA513375) | rock metagenome | isolation source: Antarctica rocks | place: Antarctica: Victoria Land, University Valley sud | reverse complement strand
CGCCCTGAGCAGCTGCAGGGGCATGGCTGCTGAAGCATTGAAGAACTGGCACCGCTCGCTGCCAACGCAACAGCTTGTGACAGCGCCAACGCCTCCTCCTGCAAAGCTGGACCTGCTCCAGCTGCAAAACAACCAGGCGCCTCTTGCCAGTTGGTTCAGTCTTTGCAGCGCATCAGCATTGGCAGCCGCAGGCGGGCGCTCTGTTTGCAAGTCTTCAAGCTGTGTCTGTGAAGGTATGGAGTGACTGGCAATGGTGTACAAAAAGCGTGCGCAGCGCCCGAGCGCATGTGCAAGCGAATAGAGCGTCCAGACCATCATTCAACCACTTTAGGAGCACTGCAAAATCTCATGAGCATGCATGAGCATGCAGGAGGCTCCATGCACGACCTCGAGAGTGGCCTGCGCTTCCGACCCCTTCATGTCTCCATTCGGATATCCCCGTACTATGCTACCCCTGTGGACCATACAGTCTTTGCTCTGGCAAAAGACGAACCCACCTGGTTCAGGCTCATGTGCGTTGACTCATGAGCTCACATCGCAACCCTGCAAAAGCAAGCCAGGCCGCACCAACCCAAGCCAGCACGCCCGCGCACAGCTCCGCGCGGTCCCCACGCAGTCTCACAGCACCGTAAAAAAAGAGGAGTCGAGCGACCGCAGGTGCCCCCGTGTGTCCCAACAGCCCCTCTATCCAGTGCATGGAAGCCCAGGACGCATATGCTTTGGGCGACGCATGCAAACACAGTGCGTGACGAGTCTCCGCGCCACACCGCGGTCACACCTGCTGCAAACAGACGGTGAGCATAATCGCACGCTGCACATTTCTCCCCTCGCCCTCTCCCCGCGTTGCGAGGAGCACGATGCGGCGCCGAGGGAGGTGCAGGCGCGGCATCAGTCACTGTCACGACACACATGCGCAGCGATGCAGGACTTTGCTGAGCATGTCCGAGACAGCATGCAGGACCAGAGGCTGCGCCACGAGCTTGCAGAACCATTGACTCATCCCGCCCGCCCCAAGCCGCACCACAGGTGGCAGCAACCTGCACACCCGCCCCCTGCCCTCAGCAGCTCTGACCCCACCCACACCCAGGCGCCCATCATCGCACACGAGCGACGGGCTCATCGCGCGGCGCAGCCCCTCGCGCAGCCCGTGCGCGGATCTAAGTACGCCGCGTCACGGCGCCTCGCAGGATGTCCGGCGCGGACAGCACTAGAGCGTGGCCGGCTTGCCGCCCGAGGCAGCCATGTCGGCGTACATGGCGTCGATGGCCGCCTGGTAGCGCTTGCGCAGCGGATCGCGCCGGAACTTGAACGTCGGCGTCAGCCAGCCGTTCTCGGGCGCCCACAGCTCCGGCTCGAGGTGCACGCGCTGTGGCAGCTCAAAGCTCTGCGCGGCCCCACAGCGCCAGCTTCGGCGGGCCGGCAAAGGCTAACAAATGTTTTACCAATGAGGTGCCACCCCAGGGCACGAGGAGTGCGGATCAGCGCAGGCTGTCGCAACCCCCGGCGCGTTGCCGGCTGCCTGCCTCAGACTGCGCGCCAGGCGTGCCAATGCACAGGCCGTGCATGGAGTCATTCCAGGCGCTTTACGGGCGTGCGTCTCGGACAGGTCCAGGCGGCCGCGACCCAGCGAAACAGCGCATGTGCAACATGTGTGTGCCACTAGCATGCGTCATGCATCGACATCATGCAGCGCCATGCGCATGCGCGGTGCCAGCGTAGCACTGGGGTACCGCGCGCCTTCAAGCCGGCCTGCCGCCCGGCGGTGCGCATCGCGTCAAGCACGGCCGCACGCGCGGCGGGCGTCGCACAGAGCTCCACCAGGTCGGCGGCGCCGGCGCCGGCGCCCGCCGCCTCGCGCACCGCGGCCTCGCTCGGCACGGCGACCGCGACGAGCGCGGACGCGCCGGGCTCGCCGTGCACAAAGACCTGCTGCACCGCGCCCGCCTTGCGCAGCGCGCCCTCAATCATCTCCGGCGCGATGTACTCGCCTGCGCACATCAGAGCCTGCGGTCGCCCTGCCAGCCTTTCGGGACGCGCGACGTGGCCTGACACCAAGAGTCCTGTGACTGCGAGGAGAGGACGTGATCAGAGAGCTTAGCTTGCCGAGACCCCCAACTGCTTGCCGGCCGCAGCCCGCTGAGCGCCGCGCCGTCACGGCCAGCCCGGGCGCACAAACGCGGCGGCGCGCCGCCGGGCGGGGCGGCGGCCGCGGGCGCACCCTGCGCCAGCTTGAACAGCGCCTTCTTGCGGTCGATGATGCGCAGCGCGCCCTCCGGCGTCCACTCGCCGATGTCGCCCGTGTGGAACCAGCCGTCCTCGTCCAGCACCTGCGCGGCGCGGCCGCCGCTGGACGCCCCGGCCGCGCGCGGCCGCGCGGCCGCGCTGCGCGGTGCGCAACGCCAGCCGAGCGCGCGCCCTGGCACGGGCGTCGCTGCGCGGTGCGCTTGGAATGGTGCGCGCAGAGCGGCCGCCCCGGCGGGGACACAACTTGCGGCAGATTAGCCCTCAGTGCGGGGAAGACCGATTGAATGCTTCCAAGGTCTTACTCGGCACCCTCGTCGCATGTTCCGGACAACAGCGGAACCCTTCGCAGCGACTCCTAAAACTTCAGCCCGCATTTACTCCCAGGCTGGGGAGCCACGGCGGGCGCGCCTCGCGCGTCGCGGCCTCGTCGCGGTAGTAGCCCTGAAAGACGACCGGGCCGCGGATGAGCAGCTCGCCGCGCGGCGGCACCGCCAGCGCGTCGTAGCCCATCTCCGGCACCGACTCCAGCCGCGCCTCTAGCAGCGGCAGCGGGCTGCCCACCGTCTGCGTGTACGCCTGCGCGCCGCGCCGCCGCATTTGCCGGCGGCCCCGGCTCAGCGCTCGCGCTTGGCGACCGCTCTGGCTGCGGCCGCGCCTCGGCGGCGCCGGCGGCCCGCCCGCCATCCGCATGCACGCTCGCCACCAGCGGGTCGCCATGCAGCCTGACGGCGGCGCACGCGGGCGCAGCAGGCCAAGCCGTGCCAGAGCGTGCACTTGCCACAGCTGGCTGCTGAGGCTCGCCACAGCAGGTGCTGTGTGCAACAGTGCTGCGCACCGGCGCTGGCAGCGCGACGAAGGAGCTGCCGCAGGTCTCGGACAGGCCGTAGCCCTGCACGACGGGCGCGCACATGGCCACCTGCGCGCGCGCACTGCGCGTCTGGTGGGGGCCTGCCAGCGCGGGCTGCGAGCATGGGGCAGCCAGCCCGCGCGGCCGCACGCAGGGACAGGCAAACAGTCCACGCCGCAGCGAGCCCTGCGCGAAGCCGACTCGCGCAGCAGCCGCGAGCAGCAGTCGCTTGCCTGGCAGGGCCGAGCGCGGCGCTGCGCCGCGCGCCATGCAAGGTGGTGCAGCCGGCAGCGCGGGGCGCGCGCGCTGGGGCAGCACGCAGGGGCGCGCGCCTTCAGGAATTCCTCCACATGGCGCGCGAGGGGCGCGCCGCCGCTGATCATCAGCCGCGTGCGGCCGCCCAGCTTGTCCTTGACCTTGTAGAAGACCACCTTATCCGCCAGCGGACATGCCTGCCGCACGTGTGCGCACACCCGTCTGCCATGCCAACCCAGCAGCTGAGCGCCTTCATGCGCGCATGCATGCACGCGGACCACCAAGGACATCAGCGCCAGACGACCCCTGGCACGGGGCCCGCGCGCGAGGCGTGGGGGCGGCGCGCACGGTGTCCCACAGCGCGCCGCGCAGCAGCGCGCGCTGTTTGAAGAAGAAGGCCAGGCGGAAGAGCACGCGCGCGATCACGGTGCGCTCCGCCAGCTTCTCCTGCACTCCGGCGTACACCTTGTCGAACACGCGCGGCACGCCGATGAACAGCGTCGGCCGCAGCGCCTGCGCGCGCGCGCGGCCGCGCACGTCGTGAGCCGCACCGGCCCAGAGCTCTGCTGGCAGCGGTCTCGTCCGCGCTGGCACGCTGCGCGGCGTCTGCCGCTAGCGTCCACGGCAGGCTTGTAGCATGCGTAGGCTGCTTGGCATACGAATCGCTGTGGCACCACAGTCCTTCAGCAGCGGACACCATGCTGACGCATGCGCACACCAGCCAAGCACGGCGGTCACCCCAGAAGGGCGTGCACTGCTTGTCCCACCCCGCCGCCATCATCGTGCCGCGGGGGGACCGGGAGCACACCTGAATGTCATCGATGAGCCCGGTGATGGACCCCCGCCAGTACCCGATACGCGCCCCCTTCGCCATGAACAGCTCCTCCAGCGCCCTGCAACACGTCTCTCGAGTCTGAGGGCCGCTTAATTGCATGCTGCTGCACGCAGGCACCCACCAGTCCTGCTGTTTTACACAACAGAAACTAGCCTGAGACGTCGCTGAGTCTGTCGGCCAATGTCTGCATGCCGCCGCGCACAGACACCCACCGGTGCCCGCTGGTCCACACGAGTGGAACTAGCCTCGTCCGCCTCTCAAGCCCTCACAGCGTGCTGAGCGCTCGCCTCGGCGCACTGTCAGCCCTGGCCGGAGCTGCAAAGCGGCCAGGCTTATGCAGAGAAAGTCATGCCCAGGCACTGGGTGGCGGATGTGGGTGACTCTCGTGCGAGCGCGCACCGGTCAAAGATGTGCGCGAGCGGCAGGTAGGAGATCATCACGTCGTTCGGCGTGAAGCGCTGTGGACACTCCGGACTCTCGATCTGCTCGCCCATCTTGTCCATGCCCACCAGCTGCCCCGCCACGACGGCCATCAGGTTCCCGTGCGTCAGCATCACGCCCTGCCGCGCGCGCCCGTCAGCCTCCAAGCGGAGCCAGGCGCGGGGGCACGCACAGCCCTTGGATGCGCTGCTTTTGGCGGCGGCCGGCTTGCCCGTGAGTGTCTGAACGTTGATCACTCACGCCTGGGGCCTCAGGATGCCCGGCAGCAGCCTCCAAGCTGGCTATGCCAGTCAGCGCACCCGGCTGATCGCCCCGGTCAGCCGCGCCAACACCCTGAGCAGGCGCGCGCTCCACAGCCCGCTGCGTCAGCGCACGTGTGCCGCGTCCTCGCCTTGCCGCAGACCAGAGCACACTTTATCTTCAGAGCATCCGTGTCTTGTACACTGAACGCCTCGCCGCGCACCAGAACACACCTACCCCTAACCCTACCCTACCCACGTGCACTGGAACTAGGCGCGCCTTGGGCTTGCCGGTGGTCCCGCTCGTGTACATGATGGTGCAAAGGTCCTTCGCGGTCGCGGGCAGGGCCGGGGACGGCGCCGCGCGCCCCGCCTCCACCAGCTGCTGCCATGCGCATACGGTCACGCCCAGCGTCGCCACCGCCTGCGCGCCGCGCCGCGCAATACTCGGCGCGCCCTGCCGAGACCCGAGCCTGGGCACAGCTCGCCAATCCTCCTTCCGCGCACCTCGCGCAAGCTGCGCATGATGCAGACCCCGCATGTTGTCAGGTGTGAGCGAATTGGAAAGGAGGTCTGCTGGCACGCAGGCACACGCAGGTCGACACGGCCGCCGACCCAGAACTGCAGGCCTGCAGGCTCCTGTTGCTGGGCAGGCTGCTTTCGCAGCGCCTGGCAGCTGGGACACAGTGTGAGCAGCAAACGCTGGCAGGGTCGGGCGGCGACGCAGGGGCGCGCACAGAGGCCGCCTCCGCGTCGCCAGGGCCCCAGACGACGACCGTGCGCACGCGCCCGCGCAGCTCCCCCAGCGGCTTGACCAGCGCCGGCAGCTTCTCGGTGGACACGAAGATCACGGAGACCTGGCGCGCGCCGGGGCGTCAGCGGGCGTGCCGCAGGCACGGGTTTGAGGACAGCAAGCACCTCATGCCGAAGCAGGCGCCACGGACCGAATTCTGTGCAGTGGATTGACAGCTTATGGCATGACCCAGCACAACCAACACCTGGGTCACGAGGATGATGCCGGAGAGACGTCACAACTGCGAGCGCGTTGGAAGGAGGCGCTCGTTTGCCAGCCTCACCAGTGTCATAGAGCGCGAGACGATCAGCACAAATGGCAACGCGTCTATCTCCACTGCGGCAACAGAGGCGGTGCCGCTGCCTCGGCCGCGGCAAGGGGCGGGGGCGCACATCCGAGTGGTTGAGCGCGTGCAGCACGGCCGCCTCCCCCAGCGTGTCGTACAGCGGCACGCAGCACGCGTTCTGCCGGTTGCACGCCTGCCCATAGAGAGCAGGTGTCAGGGCCATGCATGAGCGTCGCGCACTGAAGCGGGCAGCCGCACGCCGGGCAGGGCGCTTGAGATGGTTGCAGCGCGCTTCAGCGCTGTGGTGTGCGCCAGGTGCCGCCGTGCGGGCAGCCCCCGCCCTGCTGCACACAGACTGGGCCGCAGCAGCAGGGCGTTGCTGAAGAGGCCGTGCGCAAGGCGCCGCGCGCGCCTGCATGGCGACCATCCACTCGCGGCAGTTGGCGCCGTACACGCCTACGCGCGCGCCCGGCTTGTCCAGGCCCGAGCCCGCCGCCAGGCCGCACGCGACAGCCTCCACCAGCTCGCCCACCTGCGCTCACACGGCCCTGTGGCCGGCGCTCTGCAGCACACGTCTGGCGGCACCTGCCCAACAAGCCACTAGAAAGCAGCGCTCGCGAGGCTGAGCAGGTCGCGCTGCCGTCTGGGTGCCGGAGCACCCCTTGCTGTGCAGACGGCCCCGCCGCGCACGCCCTGCTTGGCAAGGCGGTGCAGGCGGTGCGCCTGCGGCGGCGCGCCTGCTTATAGGTCAGCCACTCGTACGGCTGCGGGCTGCCGGCGACCACCGGCCGGTGCCCGAGGCAAGGGTTGCCGGGGTACGCGCGCACACTGCCGCGCAGACCGACCAGCGTATGAGCACAGTGCTCGACAGCGCAGCGCGCTGGCAGGCAGAGGCTGCGCAGCAGGCATAGCCTGGGGCCAAGCGCACACGACGCTGTCGGCCTGGATCACAACTTGCAGCGCGCTGGAGCGGCTCGCGCGCTGGGATTGGCGGCACCTTTTGAAGAACATCTCGCAGAGGTTGGCAGGGTTGCCCTCTGGCACGGGCCAGCCGGCCCGGGCGGCAACATGGATCACTACCGAGCCGCGCGAAGGCCGCTTGCCCTCTGCGTGCTGGGGCCCATCTGCGCGGCGGGGTCAGCATCCGGTCAGGCGCAGAGGGAGGATGCGCTCGCGGCGGGCCGGACGGCGGGACGACAGCAGGGGCGCTCAGGACAAGGTTGGACGCTGGGCGCGGCCGCTGCGAGGCTGCGCCGAGGCAGCTGAAGCGACGAGCGCACCGGTCTCCCAGTAGAAGGGGCTTGTGAAGCGCCAGTCTGCGGAGTGGACGCCGTTCATTGTCCTGCGCGCACATAAGCGTCCGCAGAGCGTCAGCAACGAGTCAGGTAACACAAGCGTAAGCACACAGCAAGGCAGCCTGTGAAATGCAGGTGCTCGGCGTCGGCGCGCACGCGCAAACTCGGACGGGATCCGATGCCGCCAGCCTACCTTGGACGCTTTGGCAAGGGTGCAACGGGCTACATAGGATCAGTCGCCCTGGCAAAGCGCGCGCCTGGCTGCAGGGCTGAGCAAGCGCTCAGACTCCACGCCGAAGCGGTCCAGCGCGCGCACGCGCCTTCCGCGCGTGGCCAGAAGCGCGCGGCTGAGCTCGGACAGCCAAGCTCTGAACGGGGCGGGTGGCTGCTGATTTGCGGGGTGTTACGAGAGGCTGTCGTTTCCAGACATAAGCAGTTGGCCTGCATCTTTTGCATCCTGGTTTTAACCTATGGGGGCAGCAGGGTGCAACAAAAGGTGGCCGGCAGCGCAGCTCAGTTTCCTCGCGGCTAGCAAGCCACCTCTTGACGCAGGGCCACCAGAGGTGTCACGAGCGAGGGCGAGTGAAGCTGCTGCGAACACCAGCCCGGTTGCACAGGGGCAGTCATGGGCCAGGTTGTCCTGAGCAGCAGGTCCTGCGCCTTCGCGCGACCGCCCGCGCCCGCGCCCGTGCGCCTGCTCACCGTCGCAAAGTGGAAGGTCGTCAAGAAGAAGACCAAGTTCAGGCCGCGCAAGGCGCGCTCCTGTGCTGTGGCCCGTCTGCGCCTGAACGCCTTGGGAGTGCAGGCGGCCTGCGCCTGCGCTGCGGCACTGAACTGGCGTGCGGTGCCAACAGGTCAGCGAGAGCGCGAGGAAGCACGTGGGATGCACGACGCACCCGGTGCTGCCGCCGCCGCCGCCACAGTACACTATCATAAAGGTGCGAGGACACGTTGGCTGCGTCATTCGCCTGTTGCCGTAGTGTGCATTGCTCTACTGAAATGTTTGCGCTTCTCGTGCAGGAGGCATGATGCATGGAGCGGCGCGCATGGCTGGTTCCAGGGGTGAGTTGAAGCAGTGGGGGTTCTGGGTCGCAGTGTGGTTCTGTTCAGAGGTATGAGTGTGGCAGGGCACAGCTAAAGTAGCGCAGGGTGCTGCTGAGCCGTCCCAGGGCAGCAGGCTTGCTGTGGGGTGGCCTACTGTCAAATTGACTCAGCAGACGACCTGACAGCATACTGTGTGCTGCTCAGCTACTTCTGTTGCTCACCTAAAAGTAAAGCTCATGTCCATGCTCCTGGTGGGCCGTGCGCACAGGCCTGACCAGTCTGGCAGTTGCGGTGGAAAGTAGGGTAGTGAGCAGATAGGTGCACAGCCCGAGCTGTCCCACAGATCGCCTTTCTGTCTTACACGGTGCCACTCATCCATATATCCGACACAGGCAGCAAGCCGCGCCTCAGCCGCTTGCGCGCTGCGCTGCAGCACACAGGATGCAGTTCGCACTGCCCGGCTGCCCTGCCTTGCAGCCCGGGTGCAGCCACCGCTGTACGCCCTGCCCGGTGTACAGGCGGGCGCAGTGTGGGCGAGTGCGCGCGGCGTCCAGCCAGGCAAGATGTCCACGCCTCCTTTTGCGCACAAGCTCTCTCTTGCGAGCGCAGCATCCGTCACGTGCTGTTATGGCAAAGGCACAGGTCTGTGCACAGAGTGGCTCGCAAGCCCTCCTCCTGTACACTGTGTGATACAGACGTATTTGCAGAGAATTGGAGTAATGTTGCGCGGAAGGCGTGCTTGGCGGCACGCACCGCTCCTGTCTGTTTGACGCTGAGCTAGGGCAGAACCAGAGTTGCTCCAGCTGGTACGCTGAGACCTCAGAGGCAGCACGTGCGGCAGGTGTCCTGCACACGCTGGCGCGCTGGCTGTGCTGGATGGGCCCCCCACTCCACAGCTGCAAGCCCACACACCCTCAGCGGCGGGGCTGCCAGCTTGCGCCCGCCTCACCGCGCTGCGTTGTGCTGCGCAGAGCGCAAACCAGCAGGACGGCGTACCAGAGGGCGCGGTAGAGCGGGCGGCGCAGCTGTCGGACAACCCCACCGGCGAGCCGCGGCGCGCGCCCGAGAAGGGCGACGCCGGGCGATACCCCGAGCGCAACCAGCTGTCCGGCGGCTGGGCCGGCGGCGAGACCGGGCTGCGCAAGTGGGTGGAGGCGCGCGCCTGCCCGCGCAGCACCGCGCGCTGCCAAGCAGCTCTTCGAGGCACCCGAGTCCGGGCCAGTGCTCGCAGCTGTGTATGCATCTGAAGCACAGGTGGTTTGAGGCCCCGCCATCACAGCCCCAGTGCCAAACAGGCGCCTGGGCGGCTTGCCGACAGGCGTGCTGTCGAGCATCCACGTTTGACGCCAAGTGCATGTCTTGGCTGGGACGGCACAGACTCTGGCTTGGTCAGCGCATCACTGCGCCACCTAGCCTTCGGGACTGCAATACGCAGGAGGCTGCAGAGCAGAGCGCGAAAGAGGGCGGCGCGGCTGTGCCCATCAAGGCCTCGGCCAGTGGCGAGCGCGGGCCCGTGGTCGTGCGCAAGGAGGGCGATCAGATCTATGTCGGCTACGACAAGGAGTGCGCGCCCCGCTCCCTTCCGCAGCTTCTGAGTTATCTCCATGCTTGCCTTGATTGCAGGCACACATGTGCCGCTGCTGACGTACCCTGCCCAGCAACTGATCGTTTTGTTGGGCGTCGCGCTAGAGCGTGCCGAGCCAGCGCGCCTGCGACGGCAGGCTGCTATTGACTGCTGGCTGGGCACGGGCGCCCTGCCAGTGAGCTGGCTGCTGACGCTGTCGCGCGCCGCTGCGGCAGGGATGTGCAGTCGCGGCGGGGGGGCGCGCCTGGGCGCTACATACAGGATGACATCAACAAATACCCGGCAAAGGAGAGCATTGGGGCGCTCTGTGCGCCCCGCTCGGCCGTGCCGCGCCCGTGTCGTGACATGCTGCATGCGAATGCATGCGTGCCTCTGCGCTGTGGGCGCGCCCGCACCATAGGCGCCTCACGCGCGGCAGCCGCGCACGCGGCATGCGATGTGGGGTCTGATGGCCGGCGCGCGCGCGCGGCAGCGGGCATCACGGGCGGGTTTGCGGGCGGCGAGCGCGGCCTGCAGCAGCTGGTGGAGACCGGCAAGATAAACTTTGCGAAGCCCGGCCAGCGTGCGGGCCCCCGCCGCCGCAGATAGGTCGGGCTGGGCTGATGCGACGATGCGTGCGGCACCGCCCATGCCGGCAGCGATCACATGACGTAGCTCGCGCTCTGCCTGCCTGGGCGCAGCCGCGCTGCGACCTGCCGCCGCGTGCGGTCTGTGCTCTCCGCCCCTTTGCATGGCACGAGGCACTGCTCGCGGCGTGAGTTGCGCAGCTCTGTGTGGGGCAAGTTCTTTGGCCTTAGCTGCGGCCTTAGCACCACTGGCAGTCCAGCCTCACCACGCAGACTGCTCCTGCTCATCCGCTGTGTGCAAATGCGGCGGCGGGCCGCGCAGGGAGTCGGGGCGAGTTCAGCCCGCTGCTGCTGGCGGGCGGCGTGGCGGCCGCCGCGGTCGTCGGCGGCCTGCTGCTGGACGACGGCGTGCAGCTGAGCGAGCAAGTGCGGTTCATGGCGTGCCCCTGCGGGCCTGCACGGCCCTGCGTAGGGCAGGCGGTCAGCTTCAGGGCTTTCAGGGCGTTTTCAGGACAGGCATTCGCGTCCTGCGGTGCAGCGGCGGGCCACCTGCAGCAGCACAGAGGAGTCGCGCGGGTGGGGCGACAGAGGGAGCGGCCACGCGCTGCCCAGGCGCGGCCGCTGAGGCGCGGCCGCGGCCGCCGGCGCAGGTGGTGGGCCAGGGCGGGCTGCCGGGCGTGGACCTGCGCTCCGCGCCGCTGGACGCCCGGACCAAGCTGGCGCTGCAGGCCGCGGTCGCGCTCATGGCGGCCGGCGGCGGCGTGTTCGGTGCGCCCCGCGCGCGCGCCCCGCCCCGCGCCTGCCCGTCGTGTGGTGGCGCTCCTGCTTGACCTGCGTTGGCCTGGGTTGCAGGTGCTTGGTGACTGGGGTGCACCGTGCGGGACATGTTTTCAAGGTAATGCTTGGGCTGACCTGGGCGCGCCGCGCCTGCAGCGGTGCGCGGCCTGGTGCGGCGGGTGCGCGAGGGCACGGGCGCGCTGGCAGGCAAGGCGCTGGACGCCGGCAAGGCGGTCATTTTTTGGGTCGCCCTCTTTGCCGCGGTCAAGTTTGTGCTGGAGGCCTCGTAGGCGCGCTGCAGCCAGCTGGGCGCGCGCTGCGCAGCGGCGCGTGGCGGGCTGCCTGGTTGCAGCGCCTGGCGTGGCCTGTGCAGGCGAGGGGGTGTGCAGTATGCAGCGGACTGATTGAAGTGCAAACTTAACTGGAGAGCAGAGTGCACTGTGTCATGCGAGGGGCGTGGTGAGAGCTAGTGTGAGCCAACGGTGCGCCAATCAGCGTGGCCTTGGCTCCCCTGCGTCTAAGTAGCCATAGACAATGAGCGCTTGCCGCTAGATGCTCGCACCTGCGGGCATAACGTTCTGCTTGCCTGTGAGCTGGGAATTGAAAGCGCTTGAAAGTGGGCTGGTTAACTGAGAGCCAAAATTAGGCACTGCACATACACGATGCCATGTGTACGCACAGCGCATAGTCAGCATCACACTAACGCTAATGCTGCAAAGTCGCGAAGTCAAACGAGGTAGTAAGCAGCCTGAAGCTGGGTAAGCAGACCGCGCGGCCGCCCCAGCGCGGCACGCGCCCTCACAAACAGGCACCGCTGCTTCATAAGGTCCTAGCAACTTGCGATGCTGGTGTCAACACAGGCGCGTGTGGCCAGCCCCCTACGCCAACCTCTGCAATCACGGCGTCATCTGTGCAGCCCGGGCCGTCAACTTCGCCCTCAGCCATGCGCGGTACCCCAGGTTCTTGCGCTGAGGTATTTGACAGCCGCATCTGCCCTCCAAGGGCCACCCGTAAAAGCCTGAAGGACCGCCAGGAACGCGCCACGGCGCTGCACATGGACACGGGCTGACACAAAGCAACATGGCGGCATGCCGTGTCGTGGCTGGCGTTTTGCCGGACGCGCATCCGTGCGGTGGCGGGTGCGAGCTCACAGGCCAGCTGCCGACAACCAGAGCACATGGGGCGCTGGCAGCGCAAGCAGCCAAAGCTGTATCAACAGTATGCATGGCTCAAAGCTCATCAGGTGAACAACTAGGCAACCCCACACACACCCACCGCGTCGCGGTGTCTGTGTGTGGCCACTTCATGCTCGTGGCAAGTCGCATGGCGGCACCATGCCATACCCGAAGGCAAGCATGCGCAGCAACCCAGCCCGTGCGCGATGCAAGGGCAGGCTCTTGCATCGGCTTCAAAGAACCGCCTCTGTCCCATGCCGCAAACACAAGGCTCGGCGTGCTGGTGCATGCCCCCGCATGTCGTTCCAGGGCCCCCGCACCGCAGTACCCCTGGACTCCTGGCACGCGCTCGCGCGGGCTGCGCAGTCCCGGACCCTTGCGCATCTATGTGCCCCCTCCTGCGCGCTCCGGGGCGTCCTGGAGTACCTCCCAGGGGCGGCAGCATGCGGTGGAGCCTTGCCGGCCTGAGCACACCCGGGCGCCGGGAGGCCTGGGGCGAGAGCGTACGCGGCCCTACTCCTCATCTTCGTCCTCCTCCTCCTCCTCCTCCGCGCCCTCCTCATCCGCATCGCGTTTCCGCTTCGGGCGCGAGGGCCCTGCGCAGCGCGCGCCGCGCAGCTTGAGAGTGGAGCCCGGTGACAGGTCGCTGCCGGTGGTCGCCTGGGTATCTGGGGCTGCTGCTGATGGGCGCACTGTTCGTCAGGCGCAATGTCAGCCAGGGGGGCGTGCTTGGCCATGCGGCGCATCTCAGTTGGCCCATGCTTGGCGTGCGAGACAGGAAAGGCGCCCGCTGCAGCGCAGGCTGCAGCGCCGGAGCGCCGGTCGGGGCGCGCGCCGGCGGGTGTGTCGCCGGCACCGTCCTCCTCGCCCTCGTCAAAGTCCTCGCTCTCGGGCTGGTCCTCGCCCTTGTACTCGTCCGGGTCGTCGTCGTCGTCGATGGGCGGGCCCTGCCCCGCCAGGTACGCCGTGCCCGGCTCGGCCTCGGCCTCCTCCTGCGCCGCCCGCGGGCGCCGCGCTGAGGCGCTGGCCAAGATGCTCGTTGACGCGGCACGCCAGAGCTCCCGCCTGCGGACGGCAGGGCCTCTCCAGAGCGCCAGGGCTCCTGCAGACAGGGCGCGGCTGCATGATACTGCTTGCGTAACCTGGCGCACCCTGGCGTACCCTGGCGCGCCTGCACGTGCATGGGCTCCCCAGGGCGACCCCCAACAACTGGCCCGCCGCAATACGGCGGCGCAGGGGCGGCCCCACCTCGCCGTCGTCGTCGTCCGCGTCGTCCTCCTCGTCATACTCGTCCTCATCGGCCGGGTCCGCCTCCTCGGGCAGGTCCTCCTCCTCCTCCTCCTCGCCGCCGCCGTCGCCCCCGCCCTCGTCGCCCCCCTCCTCATACTCCTGCGCGCGACTCGCCCACCGCCGCCAATCAGCAAAGAAGTGCATTTCATCTTTTGACTCAGGTATGGAACTCGTGTATGGTCCACGACTGGAAAACCAACGACTCTCAAGACGAAAGGCCATAGCGTGAGACACATGCCGTGAAAGCAAGTGAATCAGCAGCAAACCCTAGGCATGGCCCGGGTGTGAGGGCTGATCGGCTGCATAGTGCCACCACCCATGCAATGCCTCTCAAGGCTCCAGTGTGCAAACGCATGGGACTGCCCGCAGCATAGAACAGGGGGTGGCACCTCAGCGTCATCGTCCTCGCCTTCGTCCTCCGGGTCAGCCTGTGATCAGCAAGCCAGGGCATGCATCAGGCAGGCTCTCCTCCTCATCCAGCTATGACACTCTCTCATCACTTTCAGGAGGACCTATAAGAAAGCAGCGGCCTGGCTGATGCGCCACACTCGCTGCCGAGTGGCAAGCCCTCAGCACGCCTGCACGCAGGGCATGCGGCAGAGTTCCCCGCCACACCTTGTATTGCTCGCCGGCCTCATCCTCGCCAGCCTCATCCTCGCCGGCATCCTCCTCCTCTGCATCCTGGATGCACAGACGCGGAGGCACTCCCGTCAGCCGGTACGCAACCAGGCGCGGCAGCCCGGCCAGGCACTCTGCACCAGCACAGTGCCAGGGCCGGGGCGCTCACGTCGTCATCCTCGCCGTCAGCATCGACAGGCGCAGCAGCCTGCCGAAGGACCAGGAGGGCAGGCAGCCCGCCCCACGCGAGCGACCGGCCTGCATGCAGTGGCGCGCGCGCGTCGGAGCATGGCATCCCGTGGGAGCGTGGCCGGCTACCAGCAGGTTGTCGGGGTTGGGATCATAAGCAGGAGTTCTCCAGGGGAGCATGATGCCCCGCCGGGCACGTAGTGTGCGCACCGCAGCCGAACAGGCGCTGATCGGCATGCGCGGCAAGCATTGTGAGCATCATGCCGCGCAACCTGGCCGCGATTGCTCCGGCTCGCTCAACTGCACGCTGCGCTGTCAACTACAGGCGCCTGTGTCCTCTATTCTCGCAAGAGTAGCCGTTGGCAACCAGCTGAGGCTCAGCTCTGCCAGCAATCACTCAGGTGTCAGCCTGCATTGCCGACAGAGCGCGCTGCTGTACTCAAGACCTCTCGCACCAGTCCGACGAGCCCGCGTAAGCCCGTGGAGAGGCTAAATCGCAGAAATTGCAGCGTCCCCGCAATCTCAAGTTCGGCCGTGCGTACGGCTCACCTCCCAGCGAGTGCGGAGCCTTTCGCGGTGTGGAGTCGGTGCATGGACGCTCTCCTAGGCTTCGAAGGCTTCAAAACAGGAAGGAGCTCATGACCTCAGGGTTCTGCACGAGCCTCAGCGAGCGCAGAACGGGAGGGCTGCTCGAGCAAGAGCAGGCGCGCAATTGCCTGAGCACGGTGTTATCTTATCGTGCACCCGATTCACCTCCAAACTGAGCAGGCGCATCCATCAGGTTTCTGTGGCGTTGTGGTGAGCGGGGCCGCCGCCGCCCAGCATCGCGCGCATCTGGAGGTCGCCTCACGCGGTTGCCCGCTTTAGCAGCATTGCGACAGGCTGCTGGCCGGCCAGCGGCCTATGCAGGCGTATGGAGGACGCCGATGACCGCCGCAAGCGGCTGAAGGCGATGCGCGCCGAGGCGAGCGCAGGCAGCGTCGCGGTGGAGGCAGCGCCAGGCGCTGGTAAGCCCTTCCACATTCACACCGAGCGCCTTGCCCGCTGGCTTGCCAGTGCCATGCATCGAGCGCCGGGAGTGCTTGCTGCACTGCAGGAGCAGGCGCGCCGAGGCTGCTGAACCCGCTGGCTGACGCTGGCGGGCCAGACAGAGCTGGCGCAGCCCCCGACCGGCCGGGCTTTGCATTTTACAGGTGTCGTGCGGCCTGCTCGACGCCCTGCTCTCGCTACCCCTGATACCGTGCAGAGCCTGTGCAGACCGCCCCAAGCCACTGACCGCACTCTGTGTGCGGCTCGTGCAGCGACCCGCTCGCGGCGTTCAGGCCGGGGCCGGCGCCGGGCTCGGGCAAGAGGGCATCCAGCGGCGCAGGCGGGCGCTGGGGACCAGCCAGCGTGGCAGCGCCGCCGCCGCGCCCGACGCAGGCCGCTGCCGACGGCCAGGGCTGGGGTCCAGTGGGGGCGCCGCCGCACGGGCGCGGGGCCCCCTGGGGAGGACCGCGCGGCCCCGGTCCGCCGGGGTGGGGGCCGCCCCCCACGGGGCCACCGCCGGGCTTTGCGCCGCTGCCGTGGGCGCAGCCGCCCGCGCAGCCGCCGCCCTGGCAGCCAATGGGCGGGCGGGGGGGCGCGCGCTTAAGCAGGGGCCGCCTCCCGCCCGGGGTGCCTTCGGTGCCTCCCGGCGTGTGGGGGCCCGCGCCGCCGCCGACCGCGCCGCCGCCGGCAGGTCCGCCGCCGCACGTCGGCGGGCGCGGGCTCGGCCCCGGTGCGCACGGCGGGCGCGGCGGCGGCGGCGGCGGCGCGCGGAGAGGCGCCAGGGGCGGGCGCGGCGGGCGCGGCGGCGGGCGCGGCGGCAGCAGGTGCC
>JAABUR0100005402.1_pt1 | contig 16355 bp, 14 predicted proteins | sample 5560091 | NCBI WGS metagenome assembly JAABUR01 (sample SAMN10711879, study PRJNA513375) | rock metagenome | isolation source: Antarctica rocks | place: Antarctica: Victoria Land, University Valley sud | reverse complement strand
GGTCCAGCCATCCTCCCCAGATATCGCCGAGAACGCCGCCGAGGATCGCACACCCCGCCCGTCGCGCAGGAAGATTGCAGCAACGGCACCACTCACGAACGCTACTTGTGACACCACTGAATCGCTAGTCTTACTCGCTGAGGTGTCGAGATGCCCAGACCCGGTATGCTCATCCCCTTCGGCTGCGGCGCGATCGGATGCTGTGACGAAGCGGATAGGCGAGTCAATATTCACAGCATCAAAATCGGGTTGGGTTTCAAGGCCAAGTTCAGCGAGAACCTCACGAATCTGCTTCACTTTATTGCGTCCTCGGCCTTTCGCGTCGAACCAGCCGATAAAGGAACGCACCGTTTCTGCCTCGGGTTGTTTGCCTTCTTTGATCAGCTCTGCAGCGATCTTTAGTTTGTCCGGTACTGTGTTCATTTAAGAACCCCTTGCAGCAAGAACTACTATGCAGGAACGTCGAGGACTATCTTCCCGATCCCCGATCCTTCCTCCATGTGCCGCATGGCGGCGGTAGCTTCTTCGAGCGGGAAGGTTTCCTTTATGACCGGACGGAGTTCGTGTTCCTCGTAGAAGCGAAGCATGCCTTCAAAGTCTTCGGGACTGCCCATCGCGGTGCCGAGCACGTCGAGGTGTCCGGGGCGGATGAAGATCTTGGGCAACATCAGCTTCTCCACAGGCCCTGCGGTGGCACCTATCGAGACTACACGGCCGCCTGGCTTGGCGATGGAGAGCAGGGCGTCGAAGACCTCGCCGCCGATGGTGTCCGTCGAGAGGTCCACGCCCCCGGTCATGTTCCGCAACTCCCTCGACCACTTCTCCGCATTGTAGTTGATGCCGCCTTCGGCCCCGAGACCCTTCGACTGCTCGATCTTCTCGTCGCTCCCGCTCGTGACGAAGACCCTGGCGCCGATGGCCCTCGCCATCTGAACCAGGAAAGTCGCCACGCCGCCCCCGATGCCGGGCACCACGACCGTCTCACCTTCCTGGAGTTGACCGCGGGTGACGAGCGCCCGGTACGCGGTCAGCGCCGCAAGCGGTATCGCCGCCGCTTCTTCTTGTGAAAGGTGCGACGGCTTCGGGAATACGTGGTCAGCCGGAACCTTGATGAACTGGGCGAACGTCCCGTCGTCGGGCAGGCCGAGGATGCGGTACTCCTTGCCAGGGATGCGCGGGTCGCCGCCCCAGAAGAGCGCCGGGTTGATGACGACCTCCGTACCCTCGGACGGACCGTCCACCCCGTCGCCCCTGGCCGCGATCTCGCCGGAGCCGTCGGCGCCCAGGATGACGGGCAGGGCGTCCGGCTTCGCGCCGGGGTACATGCCGCGCGTCACGAACACGTCGCGGCGGTTGAGGGCCGCCGCCCGCAGCCGAACAACCACCTCGCCGGAACCGGGCTCCGGCTCCGGAACGTCCTCGTAGACCAGCTTCTCGGGGCTCTCTATCTCGTGCAACCGGATTGCCTTCATATTTCTCCCTCTCTCGAAAACGTCTGAAAAACCATCTTACCCGGATACTCGTGACAAAAATTTTGTCAATATGATAAAACAGTTGTCATGGAGGAGATCGGGAACGCTGCGGATGTCGAGAGGATGATGGCCGAGGTCGGTGGGAAGGTGCGCCGGGCGCGGGCCGGGCGGGGGATGACGCTGGAGGGGCTTTCGGTGGCGAGTGGGGTGTCGGTGGCGCATCTGTCGCGGCTCGAAAGCGGGCAGCGGCAGCCGTCGCTGGCGACGTTGTTGAACGTGGCGGCGGGACTCGGGGTGTCTATCTCGGAGCTCGTAGAGGAGAAGCCGAGGCCGGGGATCGTGGTGCGTGGGAGCGAGTCGCCGTTCTACGAGAAATATGGGCTGCGATTTCAGTCGCTCACGCCGGAGGCTGGTCCAGCCGGGATAGCCGCAATCCGGATCGTCTTTCCGAAAGGACTCGGCCAGCGGGAGCACCGTAGCGGCGGGGAACCGGAGTACCACCGTCACGAGGGCGAGGAGTGGCTCTACGTCATATCCGGCCGTCTGCGGCTGACGCTCGGAGAGAAAGTCGTCGAGCTGGAACCTGGGGACGCGGCGTACTTCGATGGGATGCTGCGCCACGCGTTCGACGTGATCGGTGACGAGGACGCGCACATGCTAATGGTCGCCGGGGCAGCGCATTCGCCCTCGCAACTCCATGAGCGGCACGGAATGATCAGAGCCAAAGGAGACACAGATGATGGATAAGTACTACGATGCCGTGATAGTCGGGGCAGGGACCGCTGGGTTGCAGGCGGCGCTGATGCTGGGACGTTCGAGGCGGAGAACCCTCGTGCTCGACGGCGGGGCTCCGAGAAACGCACCAGCGGAACATGCCCACGGCCTCTTCACGAGGGACGGCGCCCCACCCGGTGAGCTCCTTCAGCTCGGGAAGCGTGATCTCGAAGCGTACCCGAGCGTCGAGGTGCGTGAAGGGCTCGTTACCGGAGCGTCCGGCGCGGACGGCGACTTCGAGGTGGCGCTGGATGGTGGAGAGACCGTGGGGGCGCGGAAGCTTTTGATCTCCTCGGGAGTGGTTGATGTGATGCCTGATGTGCCTGGGTTCGCGGAGGCGTGGGGGAGGGGCATCCACCATTGCCCGTACTGCCACGGCTGGGAGGTTCGTGACAGGCCGCTCGCCGTCCTCGCTGATGGGCCGATGATAATGCATCGCGTCACGCTCATCAGAAACCTGAGCCGTGACCTTGTCATGCTAACGGATGGCTCGGAGATATCCGACGAAGACCGGGAGAAGCTCGAAATCCTCGGCGTGCCGCTCCACGAACAGAAAATATCCCGCATCGAGGGCGACGCGGAGGCCGGGCGGCTCACGGGCATCGTCTTCGAGGACGGGGAGGCGCTCGCGCGGGAAGCGCTCTTCGCCAATCCGCCGCAGCGTCAGCGGTCTGAGCTTGCGGAGATGCTCGGGTGTGAGATCGAGTACGTAGAGATGGCGAAGTCGTATGTGATCTCCACCAACCCCATGACCCAGGAGACGACCGTGAAGGGCGTCTTTGCCGCCGGAGACGCCGGGCGTCCGATGCAGTCCCTCCCGACTGCCGCCTACTCCGGGGCCAACGCCGGAGCCTTCATGAACTACGCGCTCGCCTCGGACGACGTGGCTCTAGAACTTGCGACCTCCATCGCCTCGTAGCCGAAGATATAGCCGCCCGGAAGCCGTAACCCCCGGGCGGCTCTCTGTTAACCGACCGGCTACGCGTTGCGGCTCGGGGCCATCGCCTGGACGCCGGTGATCTCACGCCCCACGATGAGCGACTGCACGATGTCCGTGCCCTCGTAGGTGTAGACGACCTCCATGTCAGCCAGATGTTTGGCGACGAGATATTCGAGCAGGATACCGTTTCCGCCGAGGATGTCCCTGGCGTCGGAGCAGACCTGTTTGGCCTTCCTGGCGGTGTTCATCTTGGCGAGGGAGGCCATGCCGCCTGTCATCTTGCCCTCGGCGGCGAGCTGCGAGAGGCGGTGGCACATGAGCTGCATGTTGGTGATCTCAGCGAGCATGTTGGCGAGCTTGTTCTGGATGAGTTGGTAGCCTTCCAGCGGGCGCGCGAAGATCTTGCGTTCCTTGGCGTATGAGAGCGCAGCCTCGTAGCAGGCAACCGCGTGCCCGATGCCCTCCCATGCCACACCGTAGCGCGTGGCCGAAAGCACCTGCGATGTGTCCTTGAAGGAGTTTGCGTGCTCCAGTTTGTTCTCAGCCGGAACGCGCACGTCTTCCAGATGGATCTCCGCCTGCCAAACGGCCCGCTTGCCCATCTTGCCTGTCTGGACCTCCGTGGAGAGCCCGTCTGAACCCTTCTCGACCAGGAAGCCCTTGACCTGACCGTCATCCGTATCGCGGGCCCAGACGATAATGACGTCGGCGAAGGAGGCGTTGCCGATCCATTTCTTGTCACCGTTGATGACGTACTCGTCGCCGTCCCTGGCAGCCGTGGTCTCGAGCATTACAACGTCTGAGCCGTGGTCTGGCTCGGTAAGTCCAAACGCCCCGATCTTCTCCATCCTCGCCATCTGCGGGAGCCACTTCTCTTTCTGCTCCTCGCTCCCGAGTATCGAGATGGTCCCCATCGCGAGCCCGGAATGCACCCCGAAGAAGGTGTTGAGGCTGCCGTCTCCCCGCGCCAGTTCCACGGCCACGAGACCCTCGGCGAGCTTGCTCATTCCTGGGCATCCGTATCCCTCGATGCTGCAACCCGCGATGTTCAACTCACCGAACTTGGGGATCATCTCGAACGGAAACTCGGCCCTGTCCCAGTAATCGTTCATCACCGGGATGACCTCCCGGTCGCAGAACGCCCTTACCCTGTCCCTGATCTCGCGTTCCTCGTCCGTCAGCAACTCATCCAGTAGATAGAAGTCCGTTCCCAACGAACTGGACACATCGGCGATCATCGTCTCTCCTTCTCCACTCGTTTCCGTGGCCCTATCCTTACCCGTTCCGCCCTTGGCGCAAAGTTATTATGGATGTTATTATCAAAATTGACAAGTTTTCGGGGAAGGGTATGATGGCCGAACCGATGGGAGAGCGGGGGATCGTTACGGGGGAACAGGCGACGCCGAAGGACATTTTTCTCAGCGAGATCAAATCTCGCACGGTTTTTCCGTTGCTCATCCTGCATTTCGTGCGCGAGCAGCCCGAGTATGGAAACAGCCTGATGCAGAAGATCCGGGAGAAGAGCGCCGGCGTGATGAGCGTCTCACCGAACACCGTCTACCCGTTGTTGCGCCGCCTGGAGGAGAAGGGATACGTGAAGGGCGAGTGGGAGCGCCCGGACACCCGGAGTCGGCGCTTCTACACCATCACCCCGCCAGGTGAGGAGAAGTACGAGGAGATCCGGGAACAGTTCGAAGCGCACCTCCTGCGGGTAAAGAAAGCTATCGAGTCGCTACACGAAGAACTGTACGGTTAGAGAGGGAAGGGGAGTTTTTATGCGTAAGATCCGGAGGGTCGCCGTCCTCGGCGCGGGCACCATGGGCGCCGCCATAGCCGCCCACTGCGCCAACTCGGGCCTCGAAGTGGACCTGCTGGACATCGCCCCAGACAATGGCGACAACGACGACGTGGTCAAAGCGGGATACGACCGGATGATGAAAGCCCGTCCCGCCGCCCTGATGAGCAAAGAGGTCGCCGGGCGAATCCGCACCGGCAACTTCGCCGATGACTTCGACCGTATCGCCGATGCGGACTGGATCCTCGAAGCCATCATCGAGAAGCTGGAGCCGAAGCGCGAGCTGATGGAGCGGGTCGAGCACACCGCGAAGGAAGACGCCGTGATCTCCTCGAACACCTCGGGCATCCCGCTGCACCAGATCGCTGAAGGCCGATCTGACGGTTTCAGGCGGCGCTTTCTGGGGACGCATTTCTTCAACCCGCCGCGCTACCTGAAGATGCTGGAGATCATACCCACGGAGGACACGGATCCGGATCTCATCGAGTCCTTCCGGAGTTTCGGGGAGCGCGTTCTCGGCAAGGGCGGCGTCATCGCCAAGGACACGCCCAACTTCATCGGGAACCGGCTCGGCACCTTCGCCGGGATGCAATCGGCGGAATACGCTTTCGAGAACGGCTTCGGCGTCGAGGAAGTGGACGCCATAACCGGACCCCTCATCGGCCATCCGAAGACTGCCACCTTCCGGCTCAACGATCAGGTCGGCCTGGATATCGCCGTCGGCGTCGCCGAGAACCTGTACGAAGCAGTCCCCGAGGACGAGTCCCGCGAAGACCTCAAACCGCCCCCGAAGCTGAAGGAGATGCTGGATAAGGAACTCCTCGGCAACAAGAGCGGCGCCGGTTTCTACAAGCGCGGCAAACGCGAAGGCAAGACAGTCTTCGATGTGCTCGACATGGAGACTTTCGAGCATCACCCTGCGGAGAACCCGGAGATACCGCTGGCCGAGAAGGCCGGAAAAGAACGCAACCTCGGCGAGCGGCTGAGGGCCATCCGCGAGACACCGGCCGAGGATGACCGCCACGCCCGCTTCCTGCGGAACACTCTGCTACCTTACCTCGCGTACACCTCGCGGCGGCTGCCCGAGATCTCCGACACATTAGAGGACGCTGACCACGCGATGGAGTGGGGCTTCGCCCACCAGGCCGGTCCTTTCCGCACCTGGGATCTGCTCGGCGTCCGCCAGACCACGGAGCACATGGACTCGCTCGGCATCGAGGTCGCCGGTTGGGTACGCGAGATGCTCGACGCCGGAAACGAGGCTTTCTACAAGACCGAGAACGGAAGTGAACTCCAGTTCAGCCCCGTCAGCAAACAATACGAGCCGGTGCGCGAGGACCCGCTATACGTCTCGCTAGATCGGCTGCGGGATGAAGGCGGGGAGATCGCCCGCAACGATTCGGCAAGCCTCCTCGACCTCGGCGACGGCGTCCTGTGCCTGGAGTTCCACTCGCGGGGCAACTCCATAGACGAGGCGATGGTTGAGATGGGCAACGAGGCGCTGAAGCGTCTCGAAGAGGAAGACTGGACCGGCCTCGTCGTCGGCAACGAGGGGCGCAACTTCTGCGTCGGGGCGAACCTCGGTGAGATCGGGCACGCCGCCAGAAACGGGATGCTCGACGAGATAGACAAGCGCATCGAGGGTTTGCAGAGGCTCCTGATGGGCTTCCGGTTCGCCCCCAAACCCGTCGTCGCCGCCCCGCGCGGCCAGACGCTCGGCGGGGGACTTGAGATCTGCCTGCACGCCGACCGTATCGTCGCCGCTGGTGAGACGTACATGGGCCTCGTCGAAGCGGGCGTTGGCCTCATACCAGCCGGGGGCGGTGTCAAGGAGCTGGCCCGCCGCATCGTCTCACCGCCAATGCACGCGGCATCCGACTCGCCAGCGCTCCCGTTCGTCCAGAAAGTCTTCGAGACCATCGCCCTAGCCAAGACCGCGACGAGCGCCCTCGAAGCAATGGAGATGGGCTTCCTCACCGAAGACGACCGGGTGGTGATGAACGCGGATCATCTCCTCTCCGCGGCCAAACGTGAAGTTCTCGACCTGGCTGACGGCTACGCCCCGCCGGAGCGCGCCGCTAACGTCTACGCCGCGGGAGAGACCACGCGGGCCGCTCTCGAAGTCGGCGTCAGGACCATACAGTGGGGCCGCTACGCCAGCGAATACGACGGCGTCATAGCCACCCACCTCGCCCGCGTCCTGACTGGTGGAGACCTGTCGCTGGGCCAGTGGGTCCCGGAAGAGTACCTGCTCGGACTGGAGAAGAAAGCGTTCCTGTCTCTGCTGGAGAACGATGAGACCCACGAGCGCATCGGCCACATGCTGGAGACCGGCAAGCCGTTGAGAAATTAGGCTACAGGCAACAGGCTGTAGGCTTCAGCAAGGTCCGTGGTCAGTGCCCAGAAGTGCCAGACCACCGACAATACCTGAGACCTGATGCCTGAGACCTGAAACCTAAGCGACTGGAAGGAGCGACAATGAACGAAGCGGTAATAGTTTCGGTAGCCAGGACCGCCGTCGGGCGCGCCCCCCGCGGCACGTTGCGGGGGATGCATCCCGTGGACATGACGGCAGCCGCCTTGAGCGGGGCTTTGGACCGGGCCGAAGGATTGGACCCTGCCGACATAGAGGATGTGATCGTCGGTTGCGCATTTCCTGAAGGAACGCAGGGATACAACGTCGCCCGTCTCGCCGCATTGCGGGCGGGGATGCATGACACAGTTCCGGCCCAGACTGTGAACCGTTTCTGTTCCTCGGGGTTGCAGACCATCGCGCAGGCAGCCGAGAGGATCATGGTCGGCAACGCGACGACCATCATGGCGGGCGGCACGGAGCACATGTCCTCGACGGTCGATATGCCGAACTTCTCGCCCAATCCGGCTCTGATGGAGATCAACCCCGCCGCCTACATGGGCATGGGCCTGACCGCCGAGCAGGTTGCCCGCGAGTTCGACGTATCCCGCGAAGACCAGGACGAGTTCGCCCTCCGCAGCCACACGCTTGCCAAAGAGGCCGTGAACTCCGGCGTCTTCGACGACGAGGTCGTACCCCTCGACGTGAAGCTGGACTGGCTGGACGATGCCGGAGAAGCACAGCACTTCGAGACGACCTTCCAGCGTGACGAAGGGCCTCGTGACACGTCAGCAGAGAAACTCGCCAACCTCAAGCCAGCCTTCCAGAACGGCGGTACGGTGACGGCTGGCAACTCCTCGCAGAGGAGCGATGGGTCCGCCGCCGTTGTCGTGATGGAGCGCGGAGAGGCCGAGCGGCGCGGACTCACGCCGCTGGCGCGGTTTGTCGGGTTCGCGGTCGGGGGCGTGAGGCCAGAGGTCATGGGGATCGGGCCGACCGTCGCCATCCCAAAGGTGCTGAAACAGGCAGGCGTCTCGCTCGATGAGATAGATGTGATCGAGTTCAACGAAGCCTTCGCGGCCCAGGCCCTCGCCGTGATCCGGGAAGTAGGCATGGATCTGGAGAAGACCAACGTCCACGGCGGCGCGATAGCCCTCGGCCACCCGATGGGCGCCACCGGCGCCAAGCTCACCGTCCAGCTCATCGGCGAGATGAAGCGCCGGAACTCGCATTACGGCATGGTGACCATGTGCATCGGGGGCGGGATGGGCGCCGCAGGCATCTTCGAGAACCTCCAGAACTGAGGATTCGGAGAGCGATAGCATGACCGACTGGAACCATCAGTATCTCGATGCCAACGGCATCCGCGTCCACTACGTCCGACACGGCGAGGGACTTCCGCTGGTGCTGCTGCACGGATGGCCCGAGTTCTGGTTCACGTGGCGTAAGAACATCCCGGTTCTGGCCGAAGAGTTCGACGTGGTCGCGCCCAACCTCCGGGGTTTCGGTGATACCGATAAACCTGGAACGCCCGATCCCCCGAACCGGCTCCTCAGCGATATGGTGGAGGATCTTCGCAGTCTTGCAGACTCTCTCGGGTTCGAGAGGTTCGGGGTCGTGAGCCACGACGTGGGCGCTTACGTGGCGCAGGGTTTCGCCCGGAAGTACCCAGAGCGCTTGAGTGGATTGTTCTTCTTCAACTGTCCGTACCCAGGGATCGGGAAGCGCTGGGCGGACCCTGTAAGCATAAACGAGATCTGGTACCAGACCTTCAACCAGCAACCCTGGGCCGCCTCCCTGATAGGCGAGAATCGCAAAACCTGCGAGACGTACATCCGGCATTTTCTGGACCACTGGGCATACGAACCCGGTCGCTTCGACGAGGACCTGGACGCCTGGGTGGACAACTTCATGCAGCCGGACAACCTCCAGGGCGGCTTCGACTGGTACATCGGCACCAACGAGTCCAGGCTGGACCTCATCCGCAACGGCCCGCCGGAACTGCCGAAGATAGAGACGCCCACGCGCGTCCGGTGGGGAGAGGGCGACAGCGTGCTCAAGGTGGAATGGGCCGACCGCCTCGGAGATTACTTCGCCGACGTGGACTTCGCTCCCATGAGAGAGGCCGGCCACTTCGCCCACTACGAGCGGCCAGAGACTGCCAACCGTGAGATCTCCGATTTCTTCCGGGCGATGGCATGACAGTCGCGGCTTCGGATCTCGCCACGCAACCCATCGGGGAGGTCGCCCTCGTAGCAGAGGGCGTCTGGCAACTCAAGCTGCCCGTACCTTTCCCACTGCGCTTCGTCTCCGTGTACCTGGTCGAGGGTGACAACGGATGGACCTTGATAGACGCCGGTTACGACTATCCGCCAGCCCGTGAGGTTTGGGAAACTGGGGCTGCCGCGGCGGGTTGCGGCCTGGGGCGGGACGTGGAGCAGATCGTGGTGACGCACTTCCATCCGGATCACATCGGGGCGGCGCGGTGGCTGGGGGAGCGAACAGGCGCGCCTGTATTCCTGATGGAGCGCGAGATCCCCTTCGCACGCAAGCTCTGGGGCTCGTCTGACACAGGATCTTTCGAGGAGTATCTGGTGCGCCATGGAATGCCGCGCTGGATGGCCGAAGAGGCTACGACTGTAGTCCGGTATCCCCTGCCGCTGCCTGATGAGATGGTTCCACTCAGACCCGGAGAGAAGTTGCCGCTCGGAGAGAACTCGGCCCGCATCGTCCACGCTCCGGGGCACGCGGACAACCAGATCCTGATTCACGACGAGGCGCACGGCATCCTCTTTGCCGCAGATCACCTGCTACTCGGCATCACCCCGAACGTCGGGCTATGGCTTGAGTCCGACCCGCATCCGCTCGCCCGCTACCTGGACTCTCTAGAGAACATGCGCGGCCTCGATGCGGGCCTGATCCTTCCTGGACACGGCCCAGTCTTCCATGACCTCGACGGACGGATCGAAGAGTTGATCTCCCACCACGAGGAGCGACTCGAAACTATGCATCGTACGGTATCCGACGGCCCGAAGACACCGTACGAGGTATCTCGCGTCGTGTTCCGCGGCACCCTCACCATACAGCAGCGGTGCTTCGCGCTCGCCGAGACGCTGGCGCACCTCGACCATCTCATTCTCGAAGGCCGGGCGGAACGAGCCGGGGATGAACTCGTCACCTACGAGGCGGCGTAAAAACTTTGGCAGGCGCACGCTACACGGTCGGGGAGGAGATAGCCAACAGCCTGACGCACGCCGTGGGGCTCGTCCTGAGCGTGGCTGGATTGTGCGTGCTGGTCTACCTAGGCGTGGTGCGGGATGAGGCGTTGCACGTGGCGAGTGCCGGGGTATATGGCATGACGCTGGTGGCGTTGTATGCGGCATCGACGCTGTACCATGCGTTCAGGAAGCCGGAGATCAAACGCATCCTCCGGATTCTGGATCACTCCGCGATCTACCTTCTCATCGCTGGTTCCTACACGCCCTTCGTACTCGTCGGCATCGGCGGTGGTTGGGGATGGATGCTTTTCGGCATCGTGTGGAGCATGGCTGTTGCCGGGATCTTGTTCAAGGTTTTCTTTACGGGCCGGTTCGCCGTGCTCTCAACCGCCGCATACGTGGGCATGGGATGGCTTGGCGTCGTTGCTTTCAAGCCCCTGATCGAATCCCTGCCCATCAACGCGATCGTGTGGCTCGTGCTTGGCGGCGTCCTCTATACGGCTGGCACGATCTTCTACCATCGGAAGCTTCCGTACTCACACGCCCTCTGGCATCTGTTCGTCCTGGCCGGAAGCGCCTGCCACTTCATAGCCATCGGCCTTTACGTCCTCGTACCCGGCGCGTAGGATACCGATGCTCAGATCAGCAATAGCGTGAGTGCTGTCAGATAGATGACCGCGCCAAGCGCCACTGCAAGCCCGAAGCGCCAGTTTCTCTTAGGCCCGATCTCCAGCGGATGCAATCCAGAGAGCCGCGAGAGCATGGTGACGGCGCTGGAGAACGGCGTGAGCAGGAGCGCCGATTGCGCGCCGAGCATGATCGCCGCCGCCCACAGCGCCGGGCTCGAACCACCATCCAACGGAAACGCCGTGTCTATGAGGAACGCCATCGGGATGACGTGTATCCCGACCACGAAGCCGACGGCCATCGTGAGCGCCAGCGCCATCGGAACCAGGAAAGTCGGCAGGGACGACAGAACTTCCCCAACGGGGGCGAGAGCCCCGATCTGCGTGAGCGAGAGTACCAGCACCCCGGCAGAACCAAACAATGCGACCTCGGGGTGCGATGAGGCGAGCGAATCGCGCGCTTCGCGGCCTAGTCGGCGTACAGGCGAGGTTCGTTTAGTCAGAACGGTGGCGATCACGGCGATGACGACGACCATCGCAGCCACCGTTATCGCGATGGCCGCCGTCAGCGGAACCGCAGGCAGGAGCGTGTTGACGACGGCGACCGCCACCACGAGCAGCGCAGGATAGAGGAGTACAGCAGCCGCGCCCCGATCCAGCGTCGCCGATGGTTCGTCCGGGACTTTCGGCTCTTCTTTCTCCCGCTGGGCGAAGAAGAGTGTCGTCGCCATACCGAGTACGACAAAAGGGAGCGTCAGGGAGAGGAAGCCGGTGTACGAAGTGCCTGTCAGCGTGATCGTGGTTGCCGTGAGCAGGTTGAGGTTGGTCCATAGCGGGGCGAAGGAGAAAGCGCGTCCGGCCCACGTAAGGGCGTCCACGCGGCTTTCTGGGGCCGCGCGGCGGGCGACCACGTCAACCAGCACGAAAGAGCCAACGTCGAGCGCGGCCCCGAGTATGTGGCCGATGCCGCCCGCTGTGGTGTTCGTTCCGATTCCCTTGCGGCGTGCCGCCGATACGAGGCCCTGGACCTGGGCCTCGTATCGCGCCGCCCGGATCGGGTACCCTGCGGCGCTCAAGATCAGAAGCACAGCAGCTACGTCGAAGTAAGCGGGCAGTCCCCCGAAGAAGGCTCCCGCGTCGAACTCGCCTGTGGCAATCGTCAGCCCGAGCACCGCGAACGCCACTACCGCGAGCCCCCTGTGGAACGCGCTCGCCCACGGCACGGACATCGCATAGAGGACGATGCCGGACACTAGCAAGACGGTTGTCGCCGGGGTATCCGGCACGAAAGACGAGCCGGCATAAGCCGCCAGGAACACGGCCCCGAGGAAGGGCCGCGCACTGTCGAGCCGCTCCCTCACTTTCTCCGAGATACTGTATTCGCCGCTGGTCCCGTTCACCCGATAAGTGTGTCAGAAACTTCTCGGTTCGACCAACCGAATCGTTGGGAAAACGTGGTCCGCGCGTACACTTTTACTAATGGTTTCGGTGCATTCCTGCGGAGTAAAGGAGGGTTTATGGGCGTGAGACAGGGTTACGAGCCTGGGACTTTTTCGTGGTTGGATCTCTCGACGAGCGACGCAGCCGGGGCCAAGTCTTTCTACGGCGAACTGTTCGGCTGGGAGTTCGAGGACAGCGAGATCCCCGGCGGCGGCGTCTACACGATGTGCCACGTCCAGGGCGACGCGGTGGCGGCGATCGTGCAGCAAGACGAGCAGCCTGGACACTGGAACAACTACGTCACGGTCGAGAGCGCAGACGAAGCCGCCGCGAAGGCGAAGGAACTGGGCGCCCACGTATTCGAGGAGCCCTTCGACGTCATGGATGCGGGCCGCATGACGGTCTTCGCCGACCCTGACGGCGCCGTGCTGTGCGCCTGGGAGGCCCGCGACAACATCGGCGCTTATCGCGTCAACGACGTTGGATGCATGGCCTGGAACGAACTCCAGGTGCGTGACGTGGAGAAGGCATCCGGTTTCTACACCAGCCTCTTCGGATGGGAGATGGAGCCCATCGAGCAGGATGGGATGACCGTATACACCACGATCAAGAACTCCGCGGGCCGCATGAACGGCGGCTTCATGCCGCTGTCTGAGGCACACGGTGACGCGCCATCGTACTGGCTGGCGTACTTCACTGTGGAATCGTGCGACGGGACCGTGGAGAAGGCACAGGAACTGGGCGGAACCCTGCTCGCCGGGCCGATGGAGCCGGGGTCTGGCCGGATCGCCGTTATCAGCGATCCGCAGGGTGCGGTCTTCGCGGCCTTCGAAGGCCCGACCGACGACTGACGTCCTCGCGGATTTCAAGTGGGACTGGACCCTGGAATATAATCCGGGTGTCCAGTCCCGCTCGAAGAGAGACAAGCCATTCCGCACTGCGTCAGGAAAAGTAGTCACTCCAACATCTTCGTCCTGGCGCTGCTTCTACTCTGCGTCGCATGCGGTCCATCTACCGGCGGTTCCGGGAGCGAGGAGTCGGGTGGGGATCTTCCGACCATATCCGCCGGTGACAACGGGAATGGTGGTGAGACCACCAGCTCGCCCGAAACTACCACTGAAACAACGCAGGAACCGGAACGGGCGACGCGTGTCGAGGCGACGGTCCTCGCATCCAACCTGGAAGTTCCGTGGAGCTTCGCTTTCCTCCCAAACGGGGGCGCGCTGGTCACGGAGCGTGATGCCGGACGGCTTTTGCGGGTGGGCGCCTCCGGTGACGTGCGCGAGATCCAGACCTTGCCCGAGCAAGGCGTCGGCGAGGGCGGTCTGCTCGGTGTCACGGTCTCCCCGAACTACGAGCGGGACCGCTGGATCTACGCCTACTACACAACGCAGCGGGACAACAGGGTTGTTCGCTTCCAAATTGGGGAGCGTCCGGAGCCGATATTGACTGGCATCCCTGTCAACAGCTACCACGATGGCGGGCGCATAAAGTTCGGCCCAGATGGCATGCTCTACGTCACGACCGGTGACGCGGGGGATACCAGCAACTCCCAGGATCGCTCGTCGCTTGGCGGCAAGATCCTGCGCCTCGCGCCGGACGGAAGCATCCCAGAAGACAATCCGTTCCCGAACAGCCCAGTCTATTCATACGGCCATCGCAACGTCCAGGGACTTGCCTGGGATGCGGACGGCCAGCTCTTCGCCTCAGAGTTCGGTGAGAACACCTGGGACGAGGTCAACCGCATCGAACCTGGCGGTAACTACGGCTGGCCCGAGTACGAGGGCGATGGCGGAAGCGAGGCCGAGGCTGATGGGTTCATAAACCCGATCACGCAATGGCCCACCTCCCAGGCATCCCCGAGCGGCGCAGCGATACTGGTGGACGGCTCCATCCCACTGTGGGATGGAGACCTCTTCGTCACGGCTTTGCGGGGTGAATGCCTCTGGCATCTGGAGTTAGATGAGAGCGGCAATGTCGTCGGGCGCGAACCACTTCTCAAAGGCGATGTCGGTCGCATTCGCGATGTCACCCAGGCCCCAGACGGCTCGTTGTGGATCTCGACCAGCAACCACGACGGACGAGGCGCGCCGAGCACGTCCGACGATCGTATCATTCGCCTCGGTCCCGCTTCGGGCTAGGGGTCAGGCGTTCGCAGGCTCCACAGTCGCTGACATCGAGCCTTTGCAGCGCGGGATGAGCGGGTCCGGGCCGAAGTTCTGGATCTGGTCCCGCTTCAACTCGGCCTCTTCCAGATGTGTCGTCTTCACCACGACCCGGCCCGTCGCGTCAACCTCCTGGGCCATCTTCAAGCCCTTCTCCAGAGGATGACCGAATACCTTCCTGAGCATGAAGATCACGTACTCGTAGCTGTGGTCGTCGTCATCCAGCAACACCACGTTGTACGGCGGAAGGTTCTCTGTCTTCCGGCCTGTCTTTTCCCTTGGTGCTGTGACAGTGTCCATCATGATGTGGGCAGATTAGCACGAACTTCAAGTGCGAAGTGATCAGCCTACTAACGAACCGCTACACGAGCACATACTCCACTAGTAATTGCTCTCGGTTGAGCGTATGTTGTCCCTTGCTCACCCCAGTAGAACTTTCTTCGTAGGTGAAATAGGGACAGTGCTATCTAAGATGCCGCATCAGGTTCCTTGCGATTGGACCTAGCTCATGGTGGCCGGAATTGATCGTCATCTCATAGGCGTGCCGAGCTCCGGCCGTATCGCCCTGCTCTTCAAGCAAGTTTCCAAGGTAGAGTGATGCTTCTGGAGCAACTGCTGGATGCCCTGAATCGATGGCTTGCTGGAAGGCTTCTCGGGCCCCGTCAGTGTTCCCCTGCTCCGCGAGCAGTGCACCAAGGAAGAGGCACGCGTCTGGAGTAGCATTTAGATCATCAGAGTTTATAGCCTGCTGCAAGGCCTCTCTGGCTGCCTCGGGGTCCCCCTGCTCTACAAGCAGTGCCCCAAGACGGAGGGTTGCGTCTGGAGCGGCGTCTGGGTGGCTTGAGTGGATGGCTTGTTCGAAGACGACTCTGGCACCTACGAAATCCCCCTGCTCCACGAGCAATGCACCAAGGCTGATCGCTGCTTTAGGGGCTTGATCTGGATGGCCTGAGTCTATGACTCGCTGGAAGGCTACTCGAGCACCCTCGTCATCCCCGCGCTCTATGAGCAGTGCACCAAGGTTTAACGCTGCTCTTGGAGCAGCGTTCGGGTGGTCCGAGTCTATGGCCCGCTGGAAGGCCTCTCGGGCTCCGTCTGGGTTCCCTTGCTCCGCAAGCGATATCCCGAGGTTGAACACCGCCTCAGTCGAGTAGGTAGAAGATCCTTCAGCGAGATATCGCCAGATATGTTCTGCGCCTGTTAGATCGCTTCGCAAATAGGCCGTAAGCCCAACAGACATCGCCTCTTCCTCGGATAGGAAGTCGGTAACGAAGTTCCAGATAACCGGCAGCACATCCCGACCCGGGTACCCTTCATGCTGGCCATCCAAGAGCGCCACCAAGTAGTCAAAGGCTACGAAGCCATGCTCCTTGTCAGCGTTTGACCTTTCCAGGAGCGCCACGTGCGAAACAAGAGGTTCGCAGGCCCACGCGAGACCTTCCTGATATAGCTCACTGGACGGCTCCAACCCGACACGAATCGAAGGCAAACATTGTGGATACAATGCTCGCAACTCAGATTCCAAGATTGGGCGCCCGACACCGGCTCGCCGCCAGTCGATAGCCACTCGGA
>JAABUR0100005397.1_pt1 | contig 16363 bp, 21 predicted proteins | sample 5560091 | NCBI WGS metagenome assembly JAABUR01 (sample SAMN10711879, study PRJNA513375) | rock metagenome | isolation source: Antarctica rocks | place: Antarctica: Victoria Land, University Valley sud | reverse complement strand
GTACAATGTCTGCTACCTCAGCATCGGTAGATGATCTTATTGACGCAACAATCACGCCTAAAGCGTCACTGCGCTCTTGGAGAGTCTCGATATCTCGCTTAAAAGCTGTATTCCGTCTATGGTCACTATTGACACCGTAGGCACATTCTGTCTGTATCAACTTAGCACGGGTACAAGCGAACGCCGATGAACCAAATGTTTACATTATACACGGCAGTACACGTAGAGCAAGTAGGCACTCCACCATCGCACTAATCGGCTCCATCAGCTTGAGATATTGCAAGATGGAATTTTGAGAAGACGATGCTACCTTCGACTTGCGTTTTCGGCAAGGTATGCAAGCGTTCGAGATGCATCTCCTCTTGGTTAACATTGGCGGCTCGGGCACAGTGGTGAGAAAGGGCGGAGAGTCAACCTGCTCGTTTTTGGGTAGAATGGCGCGCATTGCTCCAGATGGCGGCATGGTCGTCCAGCCTGGGTTTTTATGGAAGAAATGCGAGTTCCTTGAGTACCTCAGATCGGTGGCAAAGATGGACGACTGATCTGTGCAACGTTGGAGCCTCCCAATCAAGTCTAACCTTCGAGTCCTATGTCCGCCATGGCAACAACGTCGACCGAGCGGTTTCCGTGGTCCGCTTATGATGAGCTCAAATGCCTCTTCGAATAGCGGTGAACCTCAACCCTTATATGAGGTTTGTGCGAAATGTAGGTGCCTTCGGTTTGCCACCGAGGCGTTGCCGTCATGAATTCTTCCGCAAAGCGTGCGCAAAGAATACCGGTACTGTATGGTTGACTGCAGATCTGGCAGTTTCGGCCCAGGCCGCTCTCAGCTGCCGCGGCCCCACGTTTCCTCTATCTACTGCACATGCCGAACATTCACTTCGAGGGGCGACTGTAACAGCCCGCACCCTTTCCGGTATAGGTCCAGCCATTGCTCGTCACTTCACGATGAATAATGGTGTTACCGGCCTACTACGGTCGTCCATGCATCAAGGTCATCAAGTACTGCCCGTGCCCGTGCTCGTGTATCCTCACCTCTAGAGAATAGACGGACCTGGCATTACTCGTAGTGTGCCATGTCTACCAGACCCAAAATCCATGTGGGCATTGTCGGAGCTGGCCTAGGAGGCCTGGCAGCAGCTATAGGCATTGCTCGAGCCGGTCACAAGGTCACCGTCCTTGAACAAGCTGCTGTACTTGGAGAAGTGAGCCTCACAACCATGCGTACCTACCCAGTCTTTACTGATAATCTTGCAGATCGGAGCCGGAATACAAATCCCACCGAATTCGTCTCTAATCCTCAAACGCTGGAATATCCTGGACAAGGTCGAAAGCGTTTCAGTCCGACCTGTTGATATTAACTTGCGCTCTTACCGCGACGGCTCCATCCTCAACCGACAGAACCTCGTCCCTTTCACAGAAGACCGCTATGGCGCTCCCTATCTACATATACATCGCGCCGATTACCATAGGATCTTGGTCGCGGAGGCCAAGTGTTTGGGCGTAACAGTCACTCTCGATTCAGCAGTAACGGCCATCGACTTCGAAAGGCCCTCAGTACAACTAAGAAACAAGCCCGACTTTCATGCTGATCTCATCATTGGTGCTGATGGCTTGAAGTCAGTATGTCGTGAAGTCTTCCTGGGCCACCCCGATCCTCCGCGGCTGACAGGCGACTTGGCCTATCGTATTGTGGTAAAGGCGGAGGACATGAAGGAGCATCCGGATCTGCGAGATCTTGTTGAAAAGCCAGCCATAAATCTTTGGATGGGTCCTCTAGGTCACGTTGTCTGCTACCTTTTAAAAGGAGGTGGACTTTACAATATCGTCTTGATCTGTCCCGACAATCTTCCAGAGCTGGTCAACACCGCCAAAGCTGATCTACAAGAAATGCGAGACTTCTTCAAGAGTTGGGATCCCAAGTTGAAAACATTACTTGGCTTAGTGCAGGAAACGAGTAAATGGCGTTTGCAGAACAGTGAAGAGATGGAAAGTTGGAGTCATCCTGGTGGTAAATTTGCTCTTCTGGGGGACGCTTGTCATGCTACTCTGCCTTACCTGTAAGCAACACCTTTTGGCACTTTCGTTCCGCTGTAGATGGTAGTCATCTGATTAGATCTCTCAGTGCGCAAGGTGCAGCCCAAGCGGTAGAGGATGGCGCTGTCTTGGGGGCGCTTATGGAACGTCTTGAACAGCGGTCACAGATTTTCGATATCCTTGCAATCTATGAGCGTCTCCGGAAGAACCGCACCACGCTTATCGTGCAAGGGAGCACACTGTCTAGGGACATCTTCCACATGGAAGACAGTGAACGCCAGCGAGAACGGGATCGTCAACTTCGTCAGAAGCCGTTTGAGCAATTCCCGAACCGCTGGGCTGATCCGGTTTTCCAACCGTGGCTCTTTGGTTATGATGCTTATGGAGAAGCAGAGAGGGCCTGGGTCCAATACAAACAAGAGGCATTGCCGACATCGGCTGGTGATGTCCAATCCCGGCTTTGATGGGTGAAGTAACTGGACCAACATCCGTCACCAGGGAGGCTTGGGGATATCTGCAGGCGTTTGGCTAATACAGTGCTGGCGCATAAAAATTTATTTGCGCTTTATTAGCTTTCTCAGATACGTAGTAGCTAAAGCTCTCTGATGTATCCGCTGTAGCAATAATAAAAGGGATTAACGGACACAGGGGAAAGGATGAGAGATCCAAATACTACTGATATTAGTCTTCTATGCCGACCTACCTATGTTGCCCTTTGTCTTACCTTATTATAAAGGAGAGACTCCGGAATTGCTACGGAGTCGTGGGAGCGTGCTGTATCCCTTAAAGCGTCGTTAATCCTGCCACCCTAGGATTACGGCAGCTAACCATATGTAGTACGGATATTGACTCAGCGTCGCTTATCTGACCCGTGAGAAGGCTGAGAATAGGGAGCGAACGTGTTTAAAACATGTTTTTTGACTACCTTCTTTAGGCTAGCTCAAGACGTGTTTTAAACTCGTTTCTTGAAGGAGGTTTTAAACACAGGGGTGGTTTATATTTATAGTAGCAAATTATAGAGGGTTAATTGGCCTGCAGATTGACCCCTTCACCATGTAAAGGAAGCTGCGTACTCGTTGAGGGTACTCTCGCTCGAAGGATTTAGCCTGACCATAGCAATTTACTGTCATTGCCGCAGTTTGATTTAATCTTTTAGCTACATCGACGGCGAGGATTCTGATATTTGCACCGAGGGTGGTCTGAATCGAGTGACGATCCGGATTTGTGGATCTTCTTCTGTACTGATCACACTGATCTAGATGAACCTGCTGACGTGTAGTTGCATGAGCCATGATCTTATGACAGTGACGACACTGAACAGTATCAACCCTTCCAGATATGATTATCTTCTAGAAGTTATCGACGATGAGCTGATTTAAAGGCCTACCGCCACGTTGCGGAGGCATTGCTGGAAGTAGGAGGTAGGAGGTAGGAAACTGCAAGCAGGTTAGAACTGGCGACAGCGAGGGGGTCATCGGTCAACAGCGAGGTGAACCTCCCTACTTGCCTCAGTTCTCAGACGTTGACCTTACAAGCCCCTTCGGGTTGACGTTTCGCTTACTACGCAGGCTTGTGCTCACACGTCTGAGTCCAACCCGCAGTAATATTGGTTGATTGGCATTAACTTTAACAGAACATCTAATAACAACAACATGCATTAAATTTATAGATTTTTACACTCGGCGCGAGATTTACTGAAGTTATATACAACATCCCGATTATAATTAAATATTACATGCGATGAAAGTGTAAATAACAGCTCGACGTAGTGTAACTTCTTGAAAAACTCAGATATACGCGTGATGTATATCTGGGAATGTCAATCAACCAATATTACTGCGGGTTGGACTCAGACGTGTGAGCACAAGCCTGCGTAGTAAGCGAAACGTCAACCCGAAGGGGCTTGTAAGGTCAACGTCTGAGAACTGAGGCAACTCCCTACTATAATCCTTGCCCAGCTTACATAATTAAATACCAAAAAACCGAAGCAAAAAAGCCGCTAAGAGGTTTTAAACACGTCTTTTGTAGAAAAGACGGTTTTATTCGTTCCCTAGCTGAGAAGCAACCCCCTTTTTCTTGCTACCCCGCACATGAGAATCTCAACTTGCCCCTCAATCTTCCTATGGGTCAAATAAGCGACGCTGAGTCAATATCCGTACTACATATGGTTAGCTGCCGTAATCCTGGGGTAGCAGGATTAACGACGGTTTAAGGGATATCTCAAGGTATCTACGTAGTTGTGCCGAGGCGTCACCAACATTAAAACATTCTCCTCATCAAGCACCAGTTACTTCTGTTTGCTTACTGAGATACTACCTCGTCCAAGACTCAATCATATCTTCAATATGCCTGCTATCATATGCATGTTAGCCGTTGGATGCCACCTGACAAGGCCATAATTAATCTTGACGCCATAACCCTTAAATTATCTAGCCATCTACGAGATACACAGGTGATCGCAAAGCCGGTCGATTGCAATCTCTCAAGTGGACTACCGCCATATCGCTATCATGGCATCTACCTCCTCAAGTCGCTTCCTACGGCCCCTCCTCTACACCGCCGCCGCCGCTGCCGCTGGGGGCGGCGTCCTCTACATTTCCTATCGGCCGCGCAATATACCGGGATCGGATCCTCCGGTAGTCCCTCCACCTGGTTATGGAGAAGGGGGAAGTTTTGTTCCTCCTCGATTTCCCTTGGTGAAAGCTCGACAAGAGCAGATTGCCGATCTCAAGAGAAGTGCCGGTACACCGAGCGCATTGGACGAGAACAGGGGCATTCTGAGCAGTCTATTAAGACGAGATGATGGAACAATCGAGCGACGCGGAGAAAGTACCGAGAAACCCTACGATCTGCTTGTTATTGGCGGAGGGGCAACAGGTACCGGTATTGCACTGGACGCGGCCACACGGGGGTTGAAGGTTGCCATGGTAGAAAGAGACGATTTCGCTAGTGGCACAAGCAGCAAGAGCACCAAACTGGTTCATGGTGGTGTGAGATATCTGGAGAAAGCTGTCTGGGAGCTTGACTACAACCAGTATGAGGTCGATTGCATTACGAACACGGGGGCTGTGGGGCTCATTTGATACAGGTATGCCCTCGTGAAGGAAGCCCTACGAGAGCGGAAATATTTCCTGGACACTGCACCTCATTTGTCTATGTGGCTTCCTATCATGATTCCTATCCAGAAGTGGTGGCAAGCGCCGTACTTTTGGGCAGGAACTAAATTCTATGACCTCCTTGCCGGATCTGAGGGAATCGAAAGCTCATACTTCTTAACAAAAAGCAGAGCAATGGACGCTTTTCCGATGCTGAACAAGAATAATCTAGTTGGGGCACTGGTGTATTATGGTGGGTTTACTCCGATTATGGGTGTGGCTGATAAGCTGATAATCCGAAGATGGTGCTCATAATGATTCGCGGATGAACGTGTCATTGGCAATGACTGCAGCATTGTATGGTAGCACTGTCGTCAATCACATTGAAGTGACCGCCTTGGAAAAGGACGCAAGCGGCAAGCTCAATGGTGCGCGAGTCAGGGATCTGGTGCCGGAAAAGGATGGGAAGCGATCGCAGGAATTCACCATCAAGGCGAAGGGGATCATCAACGCCACGGGGCCTTTCACAGACTCAATACGAAAGATGGACGATCCAAAGGTTGATGAGATTGTCGCGCCCAGCTCAGGCGTCCACGTTATACTACCAGGGTATTACAGTCCTTCGAAAATGGGTCTCATTGACCCATCTACATCAGATGGACGTGTCATTTTCTTCCTACCATGGCAAGGCAACACCATCGCTGGGACCACAGATGCACCGACAAATATTACGCAGAACCCAATCGCTGGCGAAGAGGAGATCAATTGGATCTTGTCGGAGATCCGTGGGTACCTGGCTCCTGACATCAATGTCCGAAGAGGAGATGTTCTTGCTGCTTGGTCGGGCATAAGGCCCCTTGTACGTGATCCAAAATCCAAGAACACGGAATCTCTTGTTCGGAACCATTTAGTAACTACATCTGATTCCGGACTTCTGACAATTGCAGGGGGGAAATGGACGACATACAGGCAGATGGCCGAGGAATCTGTGGATGAAGCCATCAATCTTTACAAACTACAACCTGGAACCTTGATGCAAGTTCCACGTATTAGTGGCACTGAAATGATCGATGACGGTGCGGCATTGGATGGAACCTGCCAGACGCATCAAGTCCGGCTGATTGGCGCTCATGGGTACTCGAAGACACTGTTCATCAATCTGATTCAACACTTCGGCGTTGAAACCGATGTAGCCAAACATCTTACAGAATCTTACGGAGACCGAGCATGGACGGTTGCTGCCCTTTCTGCGCCTACCGAAAAACGGTTTCCAGCAAGGGGAGTGAAGATATCCCCACTCTACCCTTTCATTGACGGTGAAATACGCTATGCTGTAAGGCATGAATATGCTCAGACCGCTGTGGATGTTCTAGCTCGAAGAACACGGCTCGCTTTCCTCAATGCTCAAGCTGCGCTTGAGGCACTACCAAAAGTCATCGATCTGATGGCCGAGGAACTTAAATGGAGCAGCAAGCGAAAAGATCAGGAATGGAAAGACAGCGTACGATTCCTGGCATCGATGGGCTTAGCAAAGAGCAAGCTCAGTGTCACGCGGCAGGACGTAGAAAGCGGTAAGGCAGGCGAGTATGATGAGCATGAGAGGAAGTTGTACTCGAGACATGGTAATCATTGCCCTCTGTATATCTGCAACTGGTCGGTTGCTGATGGAATTACAGATCGACCTGCAGATACCTTGGAGAGTGATTCCAAAATCTTGCCCGGAGAGAAACCTATAGTCAAGGCGGATTCTCCTGTTAACAAATAGGAATCCATTGTATTGATATCTCCTAACCAGGTGTATGGAAGCATCAGTACTTAGGTGTACTACATAGAACGTTGGTTTATGCTCTCAAGGTGGGACTCGGCTTCGCTTGTCATCTTATTGGTAGCAACACCAATGTATGGGCACAGCGTTCCTGACGTCGATTTCGCCATGTCTACGATCGACCATGACGTACATCAGAAAACCTTAGCCCATATGTGCAATTGTTCCATTCACAACGTCTCGGACGCACTCGTTCGCACCTTCACATATCGGATATGCTCGCATTGAGCTAATCATGTAGGGTTTGGCATATTGCGACGCTTGCCGGACGTTACAATTTCGAATTTCGATGATCTCCCCCGCCCGATCATCGACGTCTCATTGGTTCTGTGTTTAAGATGCGAATCATGGGAATCCCATGTCCGTCAGCATGGCTTTGAGCGCTGTTCTATCTCCTGATCTGATAGACTCTTTCCAAATACCGTTCAAAATTCCACACTTGCAATATCACATTTCGAAACTTCGATATTTCACCATTAATTTCATTGTGTGTACTTGTTTCAGTTGCCTTAACATGTAGCTGCATAGATCGCACCGTCTCATCTTCAGCGAACTCTAGAAATTACGACCGGTTTCAGAAGATATTGGCCAGCGTACCATTTGCGCCATGGCAGTCAACAATCAAGCGAACAGTGCTCTTGATGAAGCGAAACGCCCCTTCGACAGCAAGGAGAAAAGAAGTAGCGAGGCCGAAGAGGGCCAGGCCTTTCCATCAAGCAGAGGCCACAAAGGAAAGAAGGATCCATTCGGCGATGAGTCGACGTCAGAGGTAAATTACAGGACGATGGAGTGGTGGTAAGTGTCAATGACCTCTTGCGATTTGCCGAGATGGCTGAACAGTATGACAGGCAAGCCGGTATGAATATGAGTCTTTCTTTATGCTCTCAATGTTCTCCCATAGGCCATCTTTCTACCTTCTACCTTTGCGTTTTCCCGCGATTACGGAACAAAACAGCCTTTTATTAGATGGCGAAGTGGAAGGATTTAAGATCGCTAGGCATATGCTTATCAGATGATAGTCATGATTGCTGAAGCGATGTCCCTCGGTATTCTCTCCTTGCCCTCAGTGCTCGCTGCGATCGGCTTAGTACCTGGCATTATAGTCATCGCTGGCCTGGGTATCTTGGCAACATACACGGGCTACGTAATCGGACATTTCAAATTGAAATATCCTTACGTCCACAACGTGGCTGATGCAGGAGAAGTTATGGCTGGTCCCATAGGCCGCGAGGTGTTTGGTGGGGCTCAGATGCTCTTCTTGGTTTTCGTCATGGACAGTCATGTCTTGACCTTCTCCATCATGATGAACACGCTCACGAACCATGGCACTTGTACCATTGTTTTCTCTCTAGTGGGCATGATAGTCTCTTTAATTTGTTGTTTACCACGTACTCTGCACAAAGTCAGTTACATGGCGATTGCAAGTTTCGTCTCAATCATTGCCGCTGTCTTAACCACGACGATTGGGGTTGGGATTGAGAGCCCTGGCAATGGCTCGGTACAAGCTACGATCCATACTGGGTTTCAGCCGGCGTTCTTGGCAGTCACAACGATTATCTTTGCATGTTCTGGTGAGAACGCTTTGAATCTGCGAATCTCTGCATTGAAGGCAAGACATTACTTACACGAGCTCTAGGTCATGTCGCATTCTTTAGTCTCATCCCGGAGTTCAAGTCTCCAGAACAATACCCCAAAGCCCTCTTCCTCCTTCAAGGAGTCGACACTAGCATGTACATCATTGTGGCCATCGTCACCTACCGCTACACTGGTCAGTCAGTCGCTAGCCCCGCCCTTGGTTCCACCAGTCCTCTGCTCCGGAAGATTGCGTATGGGATCGCTCTACTATTGTCATTGCAGGAGTAATCAACGGACATGTCGCCGCCAAGTAAATATATGTCCGGCTCTTCCGTGGCACCGACCGCATGAGCAAGAGAACTTGGAGTAGTTTTGGAATGTGGGCGCTTATCGTTTTGGTTTTATGGACGATTGCGTGGATTGTAGCAGAGGCGATACCCGTTTTCAATGATCTATTAAGCCTGATCAGCTCACTGTTCACAAGTTAATTTACGTATGGCTTGAGCGGTGTTTTCTGGCTGTACATGAACCGGGGTAAATACTTTAAGAATCCCAGGATGAGCGCGTTGACTGTCTTGAATTCCGTGATCTTTCTCATTGGAGCGGCGATAGTAAGTTTCTTCCTCTAATTCCTTTGCCACTTCTTCTGCAATACTGACCATTGCAAACAGTGGTCTTTGTGCAACTGGCGTTGCCGTCAACAAGGACACAACGAGTAGCAGTGGGAGCTTCTCTTGCGCTGACAACTCGAAGTCATCCGCCTGATGAAGGGGTTAACGGACATAGTAATGGCATTAGGAAGCGATTCCGGTGATTCAAAGCGCTGTGCTAGTGACTGTGCGGGCGGAAGATGTCCGGAACTCCGGATCCCCGCTAGAGTATGTCCTATATCCTATATCCGAGTGAGCCCCTCCGAGCGGTGTTTTCTACAGTACCGAGTATATAAGATGCTGTCTCTCCTGTTGTTGTTCAATTGAATCACCCAGTCTACAAGATCTTCGATATAAGTACAGTTCCTACTCACCGCTCAACTCAGTTTATACAACATGACTTCCCAGCTCCCCACCCGCCAACTAGGCAAAGATGGTCCCCACGTCACAGCCCTCGGCTTTGGCGCCATGGGCCTCTCTGCCTTCTACGGAAAGCCCGAGTCCGACGAAGAACGGTTCAAGGTCCTTGATCGTGCCTACGAGCTTGGCGAGAGAAATTGGGATAGCGCAGATGTCTACGCTGACAGCGAAGAACTCATCGGCAAATGGTTCAAACGGACTGGGAAACGCAATGATATCTTCCTTGCAACAAAGTTTGCAAACCACTTGAAGTCGGATGGGACGGTGGAGGTTAGAAGTGACCCGGAGTATGTCAAAGAGGCTTGCGAGACGAGTCTGAAGAGGTTGGGCGTTGATTGCATCGATCTATACTACTGCCATCGCGTCGACGGAAAGACGCCGATTGAGAAGACCGTCGAGGCTATGGCGGAGTTGAAGAAGTACGCGAAGACATCTTCCAGATCAATCAGTCTGTGAACATCCACTTATGAGCGTGATCACCAACAGAGCAGGTAAAATCAAATATCTCGGCCTCTCGGAAGTCTCCTCCGCCACCCTCCGCCGTGCCTGCAAAGTCCACCACATCGCCGCCGTCCAAATCGAATACTCCCCTTTCACCATCGACATTGAAAACCCCGAAATCGGCCTCCTGCAAACCTGCCGCGACCTCGGCGTCGCAACCGTCGCATACTCCCCCCTAGGCCGCGGCTTCGTAACGGGCCAGATCAAAAGCCCCGATGACTTCGAAGAGGGCGATTGGAGACTCGGAGCGCCAAGATTCCAAGGCGAGAACTTTAAGAAGAACCTCGAGCTCGTGGACCAGCTGGGCGCGATTGCGGACAAGAAGGGGTGCACAAAGGGACAGTTAACGCTGGCGTGGCTGCTGGCGCAAGGGGAAGACGTCATTCCGATTCCGGGGACGAAGAAGGTTAAGTATCTGGAGGAGAATATGGGGGCGCTGAAGGTGAAGCTGACGGAGGAAGAGAAGAAGGAGATTCGGAGGGCGGTGGAGGGGGCGGAGGTGCATGGCGAGAGGTATCCCGAGATGATGGCGAAGAGCTTGTTTGGGGATACGCCGGAGCTGAAGTGAGCTACCCGTAGGAAGGAACGAGATATGTGAATATGGAGGTTTTAGACATATGTGAATGACTGAAAAAAGAAATATAGACAGCTTTGCTCGACCAGTAACATCTAATGGCTGTGCAAATCTTGTCTTTAATTCAACCCACCTTCCCCTTTCCCCTTTCCCCTTCCCCTTCCCACCAATTCTCACCCCTCCCTTCCCCAAACCCAGAGTCCGCAACCTGCAACCCGCAACGCAATACTCAAAATCATCAAGCCTCAAACGCCTCATCATTATTAAAACACCAGCCAGGACGCGAAAATCAGGGAGCTTGTTCAGGAGCTTGTTGGGGAGCGGGGGGGGAAGGGTAAGGGTGTGGGGGGGAAAAGATTAAAAAAGCGGGAAGGAGAAGAAGGAGAAGAAGAAGGGAACGAAGGAAATGGAGGAAAACGGAAGGGTGGAAAGGAGATCGGAGTGGCGAAACGATTAGGAGGCGGCAGGAAATGGAGACCGGATTGAAATAGCGCCGCCCTCCAACCCAAAACCCTTCCTTCACCCCTCCCTTCACTAAACCCACAGCCCACAGCCCACAGTCCACAGTCCACAGTCCACAGCCCACAGCCCACAACCCTCCAACCGTCCAGCCCACAACCCTCCAACCCTCCAACCCTCCAACCCTCCAACCCTCCAACCCTCCAACCCCAACCCACTTCCACCACCATCATCGAAACACCCACTCCCACAATTCCTTCAAACAACGCAAGGTTTATGAGCCAAGAGAGAAGACGAGAAAGGTCGATTTGAGAAAAAGGAGTTTGGGGTAAGGAAAAGGGAAAAGTGAAAAGTGAGATGGGGGGGCGCAGGCGTATAAAGGAAGGATGAGGAGGAGGAGAGGGAGACTGGAAAATGGGGGAATATTGGAAGGTGGAGGAAAGATATGGAGGGTAAGAAGCGAGGGTGTTTGGGCTGGAGGAAGGTGGGAAATAGAGAAGAAGGGGTGGGGGGAGGGGGGTGATGGAAGATAGAGACAGGTGCAATATCTGTTTTTGGTATGTACTGTATCCTATGTATAACCCCATACTCATCCGCCTAAACCCCCTCCGCCCCCCCCTTCCCTAACCTTCCCCTTCATCGTCCGTCCGTCTTTCTTCTTGCAGAAACCTCCATCATCATCATCATCATCATCATCATCCGTTGTCGCTCTCGACTTCGTCAGGAAGGCCTCTCAGCACCAAAGACCCAGGGGGGGGTTCGGTAGCCGAACGCGCGAGAATGGACGTCTCGAGGCGGAGAGCTTTCTACGGGGATGGATAGTGTGGAGTTTGTGGTTGATTTGTGTGAATTTAATTTATTTATTTTTGCACCATGTTTCTTCCACCCCTCTTGGATCTATGTCTTCTTTCAGATCGCCTCCACCACCACCGCCGCCGCCGTATCCCACCTCCCATCCTAAAACCTCGCCTCGACCTTCCTCCCCACATCTCCCAACGCCCACTCGCTCCTCGCCTTCTGACTCCTCACCCTGTCCACCTGCGCCCGCGTAAACCCCTTCGCCTCGACCGCAGGGTTATACCCCAACCCCCCCGCCCTCCCCGCCACCTCCTCACTGCTCACCTCCTCATTTGCGCCCCAATCTGCCCGCTTGTACACCGTGCATACCACCGCGCCGCCCAGGCCGAGGTTATGCTGCAGTGCGGAGCGGGTGCCTGGCACGAGCCGGTTGTTGGCCCAGCCACGGAGCTGCCAGACGAGCTCGGCGCATTGCGCGATGCCGCTTGCGCCGAGGGGGTGGCCTTTGGAGATGAGGCCGCCGGAGGGGTTGACGACGCAGCGGCCGCCGTAGGTGATGTCGCCGTTGCGCACCATCTCGTGCGCTTTCCCGGGCTCGCATAAGCCCAAGGCGTCTAGCGTGATGAGCTCGTTTGCGGAGAAGCAGTCGTGCAGTTCGCACACTTTGATGTCTTTGGCTTGGACGCCAGCTTCGGCGAGCGCGGAGCGGGCGGCGTGTTGGGACATGCCGAAGCCGACGAGGTTCATAGCTGAGCGGTCGAAGAGGCTGGGGCTGTCGGTTGCGAGGGTTTGGCCAGCGATGAGGATAGCTTGGGAGCGGAGGTGGGGGCGGGCGTTGAGGAAGGATTCAGAGACGATAATGGCAGAAGCGCCACCATCAGAGGTGGGGCAGCATTGGAGTTTGGTGAGTGGGTCGTGGAGCATGGGTGCTTTGAGGATTTCGTCGAGAGTGTAGACAGTTTGGAACTGGGAATAGGGGTTTTGGGCGGAGTGGGCGTGGTTGACGCGGGCGATTTCGGCAAAGTCATTGGCGGTTGCGCCGTACCTGGTGGGTTGTTAGAACGGGTGTGATGGCGGAGAGGCAAACAGACTTCTCCATATACTCTCGGCCAGCGTTTCCAAACAACTGCGCCGCGCCAGGAGCATTGGTAACCCCCCTCGTCGCCTTCATCATCTCCCCTGTTGTACCAGTGGGATTCTCTCGATCTTGAAAGAACGACTGCAAGCTCCCAGCAAACATCTTCTCAAACCCCACCACCATGACACAGTCAGCGACTCCATGTGCCACCGCGTTTCGCGCCATATGTAGGCCTGTCGATCCAGTGGAGCAATTGTTGTTGACATTGTAGATGGGAATCCCCGTCATCCCGAATTGGTAGAACACCCTCTGCCCGCAGGTACTGTCACCGTAGCAGTAGCAGGCAACACCTTGGTCGACATCGTCGTAGTTGATTTGGGCGTCGAGGAGGGCTTTCACGCCAGCTTCGAAGCCTAGTTCTGTGTAGTCGACCTTGCCGCGGGGTTTGATGAATTTGGTCATGCCTACGCCCAGGACGTAGGCTGGGGAGGTTGGTGACTTACCCATGGTGGCGATAGATTGGCAAAGTCTTGCGATTTGTTAGTCGAGCATTTTCACGGCTGCGAAGACAATCACGCCGATGTGGATGTTGAAGCAAAGCTCGAGGAAATGCCAAAACGTTTGAAACGCGGGGAACCGAGGTACGGGCGGAAAGACCCTAGCAGGTTTCGGAAGATTAGGGCAACATACATCGAGGTCAAATTGCTCTGAAGAGAGCAGTCGACGATCTGAAGAGCCCACGAGTACATTAGCAAGACCTTCTCTATAAAAGAAACCGTACTTTTATTGTGTAGACAGATATCTTTCTCGTGCACGGCCGCTGTCAAGTATGATGTATTATTTCTGTAAGGAAAAGTGAGTCGGTCAGTAGTATCGAGACTGATCTCGAGAGTCTGAGAGTTCGGTGCAGTTTCTTTTCGGCGTTTAAAGGTTTTTTTACTTGACAAGAGGTTTGAAAGGTACGGATGTTCTATGCCCCTTGGTTCTTTGAAGTCGATCCTGTCGCCCTTGGAACATTCCGAAAACGCCACGATACTCAAGGTAGATAAAGATTGAAAGGTCTTAAGAATGAGACGATAAAGGCTGAATCTCGGACTCCAAGCCTACTAAAACATGGAACGGAAATAGTCCAAAACTGTCCCAACAATTTAAAGCCGTTGTTGCAGAGAGACGCCGCAACCGAAACGAAAGTATTGATGGTCCGAAAAGTCGGTACATGGCCAGGTGTCAAATACTAAATCACTTCCATTCCCTCACCTACACCCATGAAAGACACTGATGTATCCGCCAAAAAGTTCTGTGTGGCTGACATCTGCTGATCCGCCTGCTCTGCATGGACCAAAATATCATCAATATCCGCGGTTGGCATTCCTTCGGCATTATGCACAACAGCATTCGCCATGCCCCCATTACCGCCGTCAACAACGTTCGCGACATTGCTCCCCCGGCCGACGAGTGCTTCGACTCTGCGGTGTATGCGGACAATCATGCTTGCGCGAGGGAGATTCGATTTGGAGAGCTCAAAGGCATCTGCGTTCTCGGCGTTGAGAGCATCGATGAGCGTAAGCTGGCGTTTGGAGTTAAAGTGCTCGGTGATGACAGATGAAGAGGAGAGAGGCTGGTCGTGCTGAGGGGCGGAGATCATGGTGACGATAATATCGAGCACAATGTCAAGGTCAGACGTCCCGGCCTCGAAGTGCGTCATGACCTCGTCGATAAGCATTTGCAGGACGGCTTTGGCGCCCACTATTCGGACTATATCCACCAGTTGGCGATGCGTATAGTGTGGTGGCGACATATCCGTCGCAGCACTACTCCATAATACAAGACTCTGAATGGTATTCCTCAAAGCCGCGCTGAAACCCCCACCCGCCATTGCCGCCCAGCCCTCCAGCTCCGTATAAGTAGCAGCATCATGCCTTGCCTTACTCGCATGCGATCTCAATGTCTCAAGCAATGGATTAATATCTACACGCAGTGGATGCTGCCTTTGAGCGTGGCCCAAGGAATCTTCGAGGGGTTTGGCGACAATGGAAAGGACGGCGGAATGCATTGCTGAGGAATCGGACGACATCGAAGGGGGTTTGAGTAGGGTTTGGAGGGCGGGAAGTATTATGTTGATGTTTGTGGAGGTTTCGGTAGTCTCCCAGACGTCGTGGGTGAACCAGGTTAGGCCAGCGATGAGGGAGGGGAGGAGGAATGGTTCAAGAAGGTCTGAGAATTATTAACAAGCCTTCAACATGAGATTACTGCCCAACCGGATTCCGGATTGTGAAAGTTGAAAGTCGGAGAGCAGTTCCGAGAGCCGATTGGCTAAGAGACAGGGAGACCGGTTCACCTACATTCAAAGCCGCCCTTCAATGTATCAAGGGCTAAGACCTTTGCCTGACAGGCCTTAAGACTCTGGTCAAATAGCGTCGCCACCAACAAGTGGAATTTTTTAGGACTACACATTGACATCAACTCGTCGCTAATTCCCTCAGTCTCAAAAAGCCCTCGAATCCAGCCACCAAGCAGCTTGTTTTCATGCTCCGTTAGACTCTCGGGAGACCGACTGACGCAGGCATTTTTCATGTACTTGCGGACGAAAGAGTCTGACTGGTCATTGCTTTGGTCATAATCTTGCAGTTCAAAGCGGTGTCTGACAATCAAGATAAATAATAGGATGCTGCCAAACTCGTCATAAACCGGTTGATACTCGCCTATGGAAGTCAGTCAGCCTCAAACCAGAATGGTGAATGTCAAACCCTGGTCCTCATGATCCTGCCAACTGTCGAGAATGTGGTATAAAGGCTGCAAAAGCATACTGGGGCGGGTAAATAAGAGGATCACGTCTAGGGTTGACGGCTTGCGTGATAAGACATTCAGAGTATTCTTCAGTGTCATTGTATCGTTGTTAGGACAAAGGGTTTGTATTATCTGGATCACACCGTGTTAGCTTAATGCTGTGGCGAGAGATTCGTAACTCCTGGGGCGCAGGAGTTCAACATAAGAAGTCTGATACTCATGGCTTTTGAACAAGAGATGAGATCCGAGCTCGTAAGGTCTGCAACTCGACTTACTTCAATGAGTGCACTCGCAATCTCGCCAGCATTCCCTTCCATATTGTCAAGCTCCCCAATCAGCTCTTCGATCTTTCCAGGGCTAGCATGGCACTGCACGACAAGATCGTCTTTGTTGTATCTCCCAGAAGCAGGTAAGCTCTGCATCGGAACATCTCCTAGGAGAAGCTCTATGCTTTGCTCCGGTATCAGTTGATGCAGAGCGCAGGCGAAAAGAAATTCCTGCCGAGCTTCGGAGAGCATGCTGCTCTTTCCTAGTAGGTCAAACATTTGCGTAAACGAAGGGAAA
>JAABUR0100005395.1_pt1 | contig 16365 bp, 18 predicted proteins | sample 5560091 | NCBI WGS metagenome assembly JAABUR01 (sample SAMN10711879, study PRJNA513375) | rock metagenome | isolation source: Antarctica rocks | place: Antarctica: Victoria Land, University Valley sud | reverse complement strand
CACTGGATCGGACAACACAGAATAACATGCCGTTAGCATCATCAGCTGATACAGAAGCAAGGTTAGACGCGTTGGCGAATGAGCGGACCGCTCTCCGAGATGAAGTAGCTCAGCTCCGGATATCATTAGAACAGATCCAAGGAAAGCATGAAGAAGAGCTTGGCAGTATTCGAACGCAGCTTGAGGAGACACAAGGCGAGAAGGAGCACGCTGAGGCGCAGTATCGAAATTTGCTGGGAAGGGTCAATACCATAAGGTCACAATTGGGAGAACGACTGAAGGCAGATGCTGTATGTATAGGTAGCCTTGCACCTCGCCCACGGAGCTCATATTGAAATAGGAAGACTTGACACAAGCTAGAAATCGAATTGATGAACTTGAAGATCAGTGCGGAACCTTACGCGAACAGAACGAAGCTCGGACTGCCGAGTTGGCTTCTATGGCGGAAGAGAATGAGCAGCGATCTAAGGAATTGTCGGGTCTTCGAAACCGGAATACCTTATCTCAGCAAAATTGGTCCAAAGAAAGAGAAGGCCTTATCCAAAGAGAAGCTTTTGCTAGGGAAGAATTCGAAGCTGCAAAGCAAGCTATGCAGGATTGGGAGATATTAGCGATGGAGGAGCGATCACAAAGGGAGACTTTAGTAGAGAGAGTTGCAGATCTCGAAGACCAGGTCTCAAGTCATCGTGAGGCCCACGAGAAGGCAGCAGCGGAGCGTGATGTTCAGTCATTGACCGTAGATGGTTTGCAAAGGGCATTGCAAGAGATTCAAGATGGTATGTGTTCTACTAATACCCTTGCGTCATTGTGCTTACTGACAAATCTTATTCAGCTCGGAAACGGGAATTGCGAGAGCTGGTAGAGAATTCTCAAACCCAAATCGAAAGCCTGCAGAAACAATTAAAGGAGTTTCAAAGCAGAGCCAACGAGGCTGAAGGCTCGCTTAAATCTACGAAGAAAGAGCTTGAAAGCGCCCTGCCTTTCGAAAAAGAAGTGAAGGAGAAAAACTTGCTCATTGGCAAACTACGGCATGAAGCTGTGATTCTCAACGACCATCTTACGAAAGCTCTGCGATATCTCAAAAAGGGCAAACCCGAAGATAACATTGACAAGTCGGTAGTGTCTGCTCTTTTTACCCCACACGACTGCTAATAAATCTAGGCAACTCGTCACCAATCATTTTCTTCACTTTCTCGCTCTCGAAAGAGGAGACCCCAAAAAGTTCCAAGTGCTGCAGATTATCGCAGCTTTACTCAGTTGGACCGACGGTACGGTAGCTACTATCTTTGGCTTCTCCATGAAGGCTGACTGGCGTAGAGCAACGAGAGCAGTCAGGTCTAGCCCGGCCTGGTGCATCAAACCCAAATCTCAAAGTTCCAATATCACCGTGGCATCGGACGCCTAGCACACCAGCATTATCTACCGACTTCTTTCCAGATGGTGGGACTAGAAAAGAGTCACTAGCTGAGCTTTGGTCGGATTTTTTGGAGCAGGAAACTCAAGAGGGCGCGAAATCTTCAAGATCGCCCAGTGTTTCGAGCTCGGCCAAGCATTCATGAATCTCTTTTCGTACACATCTCTCTATACTCCCATGTGTTGCTTCATTGCTCTGCGGCCATGAGGGTCACTATTGGTGAAGCACTGCATAGCACCTTGCTGCGATATTTCCGAGGGGCTAGTAATGTCTAGATTCAAGACAGCACCTTTCATTCACCTTTGGCAGTGCCATCAACTGCTACCGTATGTATATTTTTATTATACTTACAATACCCACATAGCGCAATACATCTCGGAAAGTCCACCAAAGAACTCCGAACGCTCACCGCCTCAAATTCTGCCACAATTGATCTTGAGCTCAATTCATTTTTATCATTGTACACGATTTTTCATACAGCCACGTTGTGCCAGCGTATGCTTTTGCGCAAGCCATCGTCAATTCGCGCTGTTTTAGCTACTCCCTTACGACCATCCCTACCTTACTCACGCTGCAACTATTCTACGAGACACCTCACTATGGCCCCCTCAGGTAATCAGCAGCTCACCTATTCCCATTCGGTTCGCTGCTAACCACCGCAAGTACCCACACAAACATTGCCTACCGGAAAACTTCAAAAGTACCGCCCAATTGTGATATCGGGTCCCTCCGGATCCGGCAAATCCACAATTATCACACGTCTTCGCGCCGAACACCCCAATACATTTGGCTTCTCCATTTCGCGTTCGTTCTTCTACACAACCTTCCCCCTTGGCAGCGGTTACTTATTCTCCCCCCTTCAGACACGACCCGATCACCACGCCGCGGCGAACAAGATGGCCGCGAGTACAGTTTCACAGACGAAGAATCGTTCCTGCAATTGGTGGATGAGAAAGGCTTCATCGAGCACGCGCAATTTGGAGGCAATTACTACGGAACAAGTGTCAAGGCAGTGAAGGACATAGCTGAGAAGGGCCTGGTCTGTGTGCTAGATATTGAGATGGAAGTACGTACCCCTCCTCTCCGTTTCATCATTCCCGCATCTCTCGACCTCGACCAATGCTGATATTGCTCTCTCAAACGATATAGGGCGTTAAGCAAGTCAAGAAAAGCGATCTCAATGCCCGTTTCCTCTTCCTATCCCCCCCCTCCCTCCATATTCTAGAACAACGCCTCAGAGGCCGAAAGACCGATAACGAAGAGGCAGTGCAGAAGCGACTAAAACAGGCGGAAGCGGAGATGGCGTTTTCGAAGGAGGCGGGCGTGCATGATAAAATCGTTGTAAATGATAATCTAGAGACGGCGTACAAGGAGGTGGTGGAGTGGATTGTGGATGGTGGTAGGTTTGGGGGGGAGGTACAATGAGGCAGAGGGAGATAGCAACGCGATTGCACTGTGGAATTTTTAGACTTGGAAAGGATAGATCACATGGTCGTCGAGGCATAGCGAATCCCCTTATCAGAGATCATATAGAACAGACGTTTCCCAATTCACAAGGTGAACCATGCGCTGGTGAAATACATTCTTCAAGCTTAACACCTTTTGGTATCTCCCCACAGACGGACGTGTAACGAAAAGGTACTGGTAACGCAGCCGCGCTGAAATACTACATTGGGAATGTCGACAGAATTACGCATCTCTCCCGTCATTCGAGGCGCGCTTATTGCTTCCATGGAATGCAAGAAATTATTGCGCTCTCTAGTAGCCGTTCATCGTCATCCTCTGCGATTGTCTGCTAAGCTCCCGTTCCGCAGATGGGCTTATCGGTCTGCTCCCCATATTTCCAGCAGCAGAACTATTTTCTTTCAGTGCCAAAAGCTGCTTCGCGCGGAACGTCTCGTAGTGGATTTGCGATGTAGTCTCAATTAGATCTTGAAGATGTGTGCGAGTCAGAAAGTTTCTTAGCGAAACAAACTCGCAATGGTTCTCGTCTTCGACATTTATGACACCCCAGCGGTTTTGGCGGCCTCGTACTTGGCGCCCACCAACGACAATCGAGTTCTCGGAACCCACGACGGCGAAGGGGATAAGGTCCTTAATCGCGGTGTTTGTGGCGCGCTCTTCCTCGTCTTGCTCATCGTTATCGTAGGGATACATTCGGAGGTTGTGAAAAGCGAATTCCTCCTTGATTCTCTCCTTGAATGCCATGCGTTCCTCTAAAGTCAAAGAGTCGGACTTGGCTATTACTGGCACAACGTTGACGACATCGGAGAGCTTTTTGAGGACAACAATATCGATTGGTTTGAGACTGAATTATAATTAGCTTCTGAAGCGCTAATGGTGATGCGTACCTATGTGATAGAAGACTTACGCATGACCCGACGGCTGAATAAAGAAGAGGCAACAATGTACACGGGTATCTTGAATATAGCGCTCTCGCTGTGCTGTAAGCTCCTTTCGCAGATATGCTGAATGTTGGTCCTTAATGTACTTGACAATAGGGTCCCAGCTGCAGCTTGTCAACTTCAAGCTTCAAGCTTCAAACTTCAAGCATTGTGGACTTCTCATCATACCATCTGTCGTTGTTGACCTGATCACCATAGCCAGGAGTGTCCACAATGTTGAGCCGTAGGCGAACGCCATTCTCTTCAATCACTGTCGGGTCTCTTAGCAGAGCATTTACCCACACCAAAACTATGCTCCCTACCATGTGATACCGCTTGAATCTCTGTGGTCGTTCGCACAGGGTCGGAGGGGGTTAGACGGCCTTTGGAGTCAATGAGGTGAGATGCGAATATGGTGTTTATTAACGTCGATTTCCCCAACCCCGTTTGACCTATGTCGACTTTCAGTAAATCGAAATAAAGCACTTAGCAGGGTCTAGCATACCAACACAAATGACATTGAACTGAAACCCTCTCTTCAGGAGCTTGCGCTCAATCTGAGTAGTGATGCTGTCGAAGCCAACATGGCTCTTGGGCATCACAGGGTTTTGAGGGGTCGACATCACATTCGCACTCGCCATGGGCAGTATTTGGTGGTTCAAGGGTATTCAAGGACAGCTATGTAATTGATTCCGAGAGTAAATCTGATCCTGAAATACTATTGAGATATATCTAGCAAGAGGCTCGAGCCGTTTCGCCAAACTTTTAGGGGTAGCGCGTTGCAGGCCGCTAGCTCGATTTAGATTACATTAATTACCCAGCAACGACATGCACTTCCAATGAGACGCTGGATGGAATTCTAGTGATCTCCATATAACTTTCCGTGGCCGCTGGACACCAAGCATGGCGCTGCGTCAGGTTATCCTTCCCTCGGTGCTCTCGAATTTACAAGTATCATCGAGTGCCACCCCTACACTCCGATCAAGGGCGGCTCTTTTTCCCCAACAAATCGCTCGATCACTGTTCGGGTTCCCGCTTGCAATACCCCTATCAATCAGCCTTAACGTCCCTCCGATACTGTCTGAGCTGTGGGAGTCCATCTTACGAGCGGTGCCAAAAAAGAAGACATCGCACAGAAAAAAGCGCCAAAGATTCATGGCGGGAAAGGCTCTGAAAGACGTGACGGCTCTCAGTAAATGTTCTGCATGCGGCAAGGTCAAGAGAGCACATCTATTGTGTCCGTACTGTGTAACAGGTAGTTCGCGTTCCAGGCTGAAGGTACTAATTGAGAGGCTAATCCATTGCGCGTAGAGATTAAAAATATGTGGAAGGGAAAGGATTCACTAGGGACGAAGGAACAGGATGATGGGGTTTAAATCTTAATACATTGGTTGGACTCGCAGCATAGCGCCTCTAAAGCATGGCCTGGGCGTTTAGGGCAAGGAGGAAGACAGTCCCGGCGATGGAAGCTCTAGCAATTGAACAAAGGCAGTGTTTGGCGGATTGAATGACCTACTGACCTCATGTATTACCACAACACAACCAACTTATGACGGCGCAGTTGTACATCACATCTTTACTAGAAAAGCCTGATGCCAATTCTGCCGTATTGGAGATTCGCTAATCGTAAGACTTTTCCTCCAGCACTTGACAATGTCATCATGCATACAACCACAGGCAGCATCACTCCATACTAGTTGTTCATAGATAAGGGCTACGTTAGATAGTATCTCGCAAAACTTGTGCAGAAATGGTATGCTCAGAAACAGTTGTGCGGTTAAGGAAATTCGGTTTGACTCTACCTAGTCGAAGCAATACCTGACGACCCATGCGATCGATAATGGTTTGATTCCAAAAAGCAGGATGGGATGTCTGATGTAGATGCTGATTACCAAATAGCCCATATCACCGACATATACTCGCTAGCGGTCACCCCAAATCAGATCATCTCTGCCGCAGGGTCATCAGCTCTCAAAGTCCACTCAACTACCGAGCCTAACTTTGCACTTGCTCAAACCCTAGAAAGAGCACACAAGCTAGGGTGCCATCATTTGGCTACAAGTAGAAACGGATCTATACTTGCAAGCGCAGGCTTCGGAGGGGAAGTCACTGTTTGGACGAATCAGGATGAGCACTGGGCCGAGAAGGGATCAATTGTAGGTACGAGTCTTCTGCTCTACAGATGCAAAGTCCGTGATGCTGATAAGAGGTAGATGGCAACAAGGCCGGTGAGATGTGGGCCATAGCATTATCAGAAGACGGCCAATATCTCGCTGCTACTTCGATGGATGGACATATCAACGTGTGGGACAATCTTGCAAATCGAGCGAAAATCCGAGAATTCGAGACGAAGGGTAGTTTTGGATTGTCTATAGATCTTGTATGCTGTAAATCTATTTTCCGGTATAGAATTTCTAACGATTTCCAAGTCTCGAGATGGAAGACTCACTGCTTCCGGGCATGAGAATGGAGGCGTTTACATCTTTAATAATGACACAGGACGCCTTTACCATTCATTGCCAGGTCAGTTTGGTGAAGTCTTGTCTACTGGATTAGGTTGCTAATTTCCCTTTAGGTCTAGTCAAGCCTGTGCGCGCAGTTGCATTTTCCCCTGGAGGTAGACTACTCGCTGCGGCCGGGGACTCGAAGGTCATCGCGCTCTACGACGTATCCTCCGGCGAACAAATAGCCAACCTCATGGGTCACAACGCCTGGATATTCTCTCTCGATTGGAGCGACACTGGCGAATATTTATTGAGCGGGTAAAACTCCTGAATTTCAGATTCAGACGCGGGCAACTGATTACAGTCACAGAGCATTTGATGGCAAGGTAAAGGTATGGTCCATCGATCAACGTACATGCGTAGCCACCCACACGGAAACTGAGAAGACGCTATGGAGCGTCAAGTGGCTGCCGAAGACAGGCAAGAACGAAGGATTCGCCACTGCAGGCGCGAATGGGAGTATCTCTTTCTATAGGGAAGCTACTGGTGGTTGAGTTCTTTTGGACTAAGCATGGGTTCTCTTGAACGCTTCCCTTTCGGCTATTCCCTACAATTGTCTCCGAATAGCAAAGAGAAGCTACTTTCCCGAAAGGCCCCGAACGGGACTGGATATCACACACAAAGAGATCCTGCACAGGGAAGATCTCATTCAATGAGAAGTAGCTGCCTAATCTTTTGATTCGTTGAATCAACCTGGATGAGGTTGGATAGTAATAGTGAATGTGAAGAATGTAGAGATGATATGTTTGTTGACTCGGAAGACTTTACGTGTGTTATTTTGGGGGGTACGCTAGATTAACGCAAGACAGGGATCCCTCAGTACCTTACCTTAGCGCCTTTCTCCTGACACGTTCCAGGGGGCCACTCTGTTGCAAATCCTCTTCTTCTCTTCATCGCTCTTTCTGACACTCGACAACTTCAACGATTTCTTTATTTGACCACAGTCGCTCTTTAGCATACAGTTTCTCTTTCCACGCGCTCACGTTTCGTTTTTCCAACTACGCTCGCTCATACTCGCCTTTGGACTTCGCAACATAATCAACTCTACCAATCGCTTTTCAACTTCCAAAATGTTCACCAAGTCTACCGTTCTCCTCGCGCTTTTCGCCGTGACTGCTCAGGTGGCCGTTGCTGCTCCCCCAGCATGTCTTTTGGCAGCTCTCAAGTAAGAACGTCTTGTCCTTAACTGTGAAGGGTTTCCTAACACATTTTCCAGCACTTTCCAAAGCCCAGCTGATCTCCCCACCCTTTGCGGCACAGACTCCTCCAAGGTACAAGCAGCTATCAAGAAGATTTGCGGTGATAACACCCAAACTGCTTTGGACGCGTACGCAAGCACCTGCAAGAGCGCTGGCAAGACCGTCTGTAAGTCATGATTCTCTTATAATCCGAGACACCTCGATCCTCGGCTTATCTGGTGATTGTGTAGCAATTGCTTCATCATCTGGCTCCTCCACTGCGTCAGGTTCTGTTTCGGCATCGGCTTCCGGCTTAGGCTCCGCCTCCGGAACCGGAGCACCGTACCCTGTCGTCTATATATCTACTTACTACGACACCGTCTGCTCTTGCACGAAAACTGCAGCAATTAGGTAAGAAATAAGAAGATGCATCCGTCTGGAGGTAATGTTAGACTGATACTCTGTAGCTCCACTGGCGTCGCTGGCTCCACTGGCTTTGCAACTGGTACCGCTGCTCCCACTGGGACCTCCCCGTCCGGTTCAGGCGCCGGCTCCGCAACCAGTCCAGCGGCTACTGGCTCACCAATCCTCCCATCTGCGACCAAAGGCCCCGGAGGATCGACGACTCCTCCCAAATTCACCGGCGCTGCCACGAAGAACATTGGCTCCTTCGCGGCCGTCCTCATTTCAATCGTTGGTCTTGCTGTGGCTTTGTAGATTCCTGGTCCGTTCCTGATAGATATTGCAAACTGTGTATAGAATATCTACAAAGACATCCATTTGATAGAAGTCTTATGCATGTCTGGCGACACTGCAAAGCTATGTTTCGATTCTTTGCTCTTCCTCGGGTGATGGCTTGTGCTATGGGCAGCTGCAGAATGTTATAGACTGGTGTTAGAAGTCAGCGGTGGAAATTCTGACGCATCAAATGGCGTTTTCTGTTATCCCCATCCTGCTGTCTTATTAGTACCAATTAATCCTTTCGAGTGTGACCTACTTTTCTTGGCTACGCCATAGACGCTTATCAACTTACCTGTAAACGAGTGAAGGCTACTCTCTGCCTGATATACTTCAAATACTGGAGCGACGTCCAAGTCGATTGCAGGTTCAAACCCATCAGCTGGACTACGAATAGGTACTGTATGTATCCATGGTGACATGTCCAATGGCTTTCTAGGTTAGACCGTAACTAAATGTACTGCCTCAACCATAGGTAACCTCTCATCGATGACTTGAACTATATGAGCTTTGTTCGTCTTGAATGTTTCGACGGCTTGCTTAAGATGTGGGTTCTTGAAGTCTAAATTTGGTACAAACTGTGACCTGACCTTGAACAAATGTCTGTCCTGCGTGCCAGCTTTCTACTAGGTGATATACAGGGGGTATGTGAGGTATTCTTTACCGTCCACCGGAACCCGAGCTTCTAAATTCCATGACTGCTCCTAAATCCCATCCCTCTGCTCGAAATTGCTCTATCATCACACGACTATCATATATTCGTCATACAACACATCAAATTAAGACATTCAAAACTATTATACATTAGAAGAACTCTCTCGACCCGGAATCCAGGGCCGAATATCAAAGGTAACATTCAGATCTCTTCATAAACGACTTCTCATTCAGAGGCGTTATAGAAAGAAAGGAGATTCACTACTGGGCCATTATACAAAGATACTTCCGAGACGAATAGGAGTATAGTAGCTTACACTCATCATCTTCGCGTATCTACCACTATTCCCTTATCAGCCTCATCATTCTTTATCGGTTCTTACTATATATTACTATATATTACTATTCTTCTATCATTTAACAGAATTTACGCCTACGTGCTTTTCTAGAAGCGTCCGGCGTATAATTTACTATAGCCATAAGGGTTATATTCCCACTTAGAGGAACATAAGGCCAATATACGGTCTATACATTCATCTATAAGAAATCTCTTCTCAGATCATATCTTACCGCCCTTCACTATTCCCATAATACTATCATTTGTTGTCAAATTCACCTGGGTGGAATGATAAGGTGCCGCTACTTTCCCTTTGAAGCAGGACTCAATGTCCCAATTCCTGCAAACCTTGTTCATTTCACAAACTTCTGTCAAGCTGATTTGCAGTTCCAAAGTGCTCGAACCAAGCTGACCTCCTTTTCTAAAAACCTGAACCAGAATGCCTTTACCTAGGACCTTTTCTCTCCTTCATATTCTTGTTATCAAGATCCTTCTACGTCTTTGTGAAGCCAATCCACCCTGCACTGATCTAGTCATCCCCATCACGGCTGGGGCCTCGAACAATGTCTTCCCTATACCCGGAAATTTCAACTACAGCGATCCCAATGCTGTGGACGCTTTGATCTATCAAATAGGTTCTAATGAGCCTTATCCAGTCCAATCTACCCGCGGAACGTTTCAGCTCAGTGCCCGATACTGTGCACCCCAAGTCAATATCGCTAGCCGGGCAAAAACCATCCAACTGTTGGTGCTGGTGCACGGCGTTACTTATAACAAACTCTATTGGTCTGGCTTGAGCTATCCTGTCGGATATCATGGGATGCATACTCATGGATTGCCTTTGCATCCGCGCAAGGCTTTCCCACACTGTCGATCGATCGCCTCGGAGACGGCAACTCCACGCACCCATATCTCATAACCCAATTGCAGATCTTTCTGGAAGAAGCTGTCCTTCATCAGCTAGTGCTGGCGCTAAACTCAGGGGTGGGATCGCAGGAAAAGCACTCTCAAAGGTCATCTTCGTTGGTCATTCGCATGGTTCTATCCTCGGAGGTTGTATGGCGGCCGATTGTCCAAGCGACTTCGCAGCCATTATACTTACTGGCTTCGGAAATAGTGTAGCTCCTACTGGAGCCAGCGTCAACCAGACTACGTTGTATCCTGCTTCAAAGTACGCCCCAAGAGTCGCCGGACTTTGGCTGGGCTATATGAGTATGTCTTCCAAGGATGGCCGGCGTAGCTACTTCTATGGTCCACCTAGCTCATTCGACCAACGACTTTTCCTTCTGAATTTCAATACCGAGGATGATTTGGGTCTTGGGAGAATTTTCTCGCTTGGTGCGGGTCTGAAAACAGCATCGGCCTATACTGGACCAGTCTTCGTAACTACTGGCGCGGAGAACGATGTCTTCTGCATCAACGCTCAGTGTGGAACAGTCGCCTCCGGCCATGGCTGGTGGTCTATTTTCAAAGTCGTCAAAATTCTCCTATTTCCAGCCTGCCAGTATGGGACATTCGATCAATTTGCACTATACCGCCCAGCAGTCTTTTCAGCCGGCGTTCAAGTTCCTAGCCGGTAACGGATTCTGATACTGCCCTTGACTACCTCTCACTTACGAGATTTCAAGAGGTCGGTTGCCAAAAAATCAAGCTTTGACTAGGAGGCTTGAGATTCTGGTGAAATATTAAATTCTAGATCTGAAAAATTTAGTTCTGATCTTTAGGAAGAGAGACAAGTAGATTCATTGGCTATTTGCTCTAAAGATATACACTGGATTAAACCGTAAACTTTCTTGACATATTGAACACATAGTGTGAGAAAGGACTACTATGATGTGTCTTTTGTCTTTGCACCAGGCCTTGGCGAGCTGTGTCCTCTAAAAGCCGACTTTTCTCCGAACTTTGATCGAACGTAATCTGAATCATGCAACTGTTGAGGGCGCAGTTCAAGGCCACTACTGTGCTGAAAGTCTGTGAGATCCCTAGAATTCAGTCTCCTTAATATCTTGCTAAATAGCTTTAGAACGCCAGAAGTGCCCCGCATCGTCATGCCCTCCAGCGACGATTCCTTGCTACTGAGGCAGAACCAAAGATTCCCACCAATTCTGACGTCGGCTCACGAACACCACCATACTCCAAGATTCTAGCTAGGCTCCGAGACGTCCGGAAAGTCCTGGGCATAAGTCGAAAATTGACTCTTGCTGAGAAGATCCTTTACTCGCATCTGGAAAACCCTGAAGAATCCTTACTATCGAACACGCAAAATGGCGCTCAGATCAGGGGCAATGCCACTCTCAAACTCAAGCCAGATAGAGTGGCTATGCAAGATGCGTCTGCACAAATGGCCCTGCTACAATTTATGTCCTGTGGGTTGCCATCTACAGCGGTTCCAGCAAGCATCCATTGTGATCACATGATTGTTGGAGAAAGAGGAGCGGACGTTGATCTACCCGCATCAATTACCGGAAACCAAGAAGTATTCGACTTCTTAGAGTCGGCGGCGAAGAAATATGGGATTGAGTTCTGGCCACCAGGTGCTGGCATCATCCACCAGACCGCTTTAGAGAATTATGCCGCTCCCGGCTTGATGATGCTTGGAACAGATAGCCATACGCCGAACGCTGGTGGCCTGGGTGCAATTGCCATTGGCGTCGGCGGTGCAGATGCTGTTGACGCCATGGTCGACGCTCCGTGGGAACTGAAGGCCCCAAGGATCCTCGGTGTGAAGCTCGAGGGCCAATTGAGCGGCTGGGCCACCCCGAAAGACGTAATCATGAAGCTTGCAGGAATTCTGACTGTACGAGGTGGTACTGGATTTGTTCTCGAATACTTTGGCGATGCAGTCAGAACCATCAGCTGTACGGGTATGGCTACGATATGCAATATGGGTGCGGAAGTAGGTGCCACAACATCAATATTCCCTTTCACACGGAGCATGATCGCGTATCTGGAGTCGACACATAGAGGCCCTGTGGCGAATGCTGCTTTGGACATCGTTTCTTCTGCTGAGTCTTCTAGGCTTCTTCTCGCCGATGAAGGCGCATCTTACGACGATATCGTCACTATAAATCTCTCGACGCTCGAGCCCCATATCAATGGCCCCTTTACGCCGGATCTCTCGACACCCCTTTCAACATTCAAGGACGCAGTCAGAGTTAACAATTGGCCCGAAAATTTCGGTGCTGGTCTTATTGGCAGCTGCACGAATAGCTCCTACCAAGACATGACCCGAGCCGAAGATCTTGTCAAGCAAGCATCAGCCGCTGGCCTCACTCCAAAATCCGACTTCTTCATTACCCCCGGAAGCGAGCAAATCCGCGCTACCCTTTCGCGCGACTCGACCCTCGAAACCTTCTCCTCCGCTGGGGGCACTGTCCTAGCCAACGCTTGCGGCCCCTGTATAGGCCAGTGGAAGCGTACCGACGGCGTCTCGCGTGGCGGATCCAATGCTATTTTCACTTCCTACAATCGCAATTTCAGAGGCCGTAATGACGGTAATCCCGCCACCATGAACTTCCTTGCCTCTCCCGAAATTGTCACGGCTATGTCCTATGCCGGCTCAACAACTTTCAACCCCATGACGGACACTCTAACCACCCCCTCTGGCACCCCTTTTCGTTTCTCTCCTCCCCAGGGCTCTGAGCTTCCATCCTCCGGATTCGCTCAAGGCTCCCCCTCTCTCGAACCCACACCCGGCGTCTCATCCCCTTCAACCCCCATTATCATATCGCCAACCTCCGATCGCCTCGCGGTCCTCGAGCCATTTGTCCCTTTTCCCGAAGGCGACCTAGTGGGCCTCCGTGTCCTCTACAAAATTCGCGGTCAATGTACGACCGATACCATCTCCGCGGCCGGCCCGTGGTTAAAATACAAAGGCCACCTTCCCAACATTAGCGCTAATACTCTCGTCGGCGCCGTCAACGCCGAGACAGGCGAGACCAATGTAGCTTATGATCACTTCGAACCCGGCACGCCAAAAACCGGGATCCCGGAGTTAGCAGCAAAATGGAGGTCCCAGGGACAAGGATGGCTTGTCGTTGCCGAGTCCAATTATGGCGAAGGCAGCGCCCGCGAACATGCTGCGCTTCAACCCCGGTATCTTGGCTGTAGGGTCGTGCTTGCGAAATCTTTTGCGAGAATCCACGAGACGAATCTCAAGAAACAAGGAATCGTCCCCCTTACGTTTGGAAATTCGGAGGACTATGACAGCATCGGGGCGGGGGATGTGGTGAGTACGGTGGGGTTATGGGAGATGTTGAAGGCTGGTGGGAAGGGCGTGGTGAGGCTGAAGGTGGAAAACAGGGGTGGAGGGGAGGTGCTGGTGCGGTGTAGGCATACGATTAGTAAGGATCAGGCGGGATTCATTCTGGCAGGGAGTGCACTAAACCTTCTGGCAAAGAAGGGACGTGGAGAGGCTTAGAGACGTAAGCATCCGTTGGAGGTCAAAGACTTGAAGATTCAGTAGATCGGCATGGAGAGGGTCTACCCAGAACAGCCGGGGAAGTATAGGAAAGCAGGTAGACACATCAGTTTACTGGGAGGCACTGTATGGGCTAAAAGCATATAGGTTGTAAGCACGAAGCACAATAGATAGCTAGATAAATCCCCGCATCACACGTCGTTTCGCTTGATCTTGGTGAGATAAATCCCGCCAAGGGTCCGAGGGGAAACACACCTGGCCTCACACAGGTCGCGAATTGGAACTTGGGAGTGTTTGAATAGGGTCCTTGGGGTATGCAACATCTAGCACTTGGCAAGCACAGAGTGCTACAAGACTATAGTAGATTGGGTCTGATGAGCCACGCAAATCCTCGACGCTGGCTCCTAATTGGTCTCCAATGTTCATCAGATACCATAACGCATATCGTGGTCTTCAGCGGCGCTCCGACACCACGTAGGGTTTGCGGAGCGCCTAAGTGCTTGACTCTATGATTGTTATATCATCACCTGAACAGCCTTTGAGAACCCGGCTTGTCCGACCAAGCATTCCTCACCATCTCCTTTCGCTGGCTCCATTTGCGTTTGGAAGACAGTACAGAGCCAAGCCAAGAGGAGACCCGAGGACGGACTCTTTGAAATTGAAAAAGAAGGGGACTCCTCGCCTCAAGAATAAGCCCCATCGAGTTACCCACTTCGTTCCTTCCCACTCCAAGGAGCAGGGAAGACGAAAAAGGCAATCGCATATCTATCCATCTCGACGAAAATTTCCTCAAACCCACCTGGTTCCCTCTCCTCAAACCGGAAAGCCACAACCCCGACCTCCTCCCCAACAGCCCCACCTAGTCCTCAAAAGCAAGCCAAAAGCCCAAAGCGCGGACTCATATCATCGTCCATGCGGTCTTCGAGCAGACCCAGCCGATGAGTCTCAAGGCAGAGAGACTGAGGGAGTGCGAACGGCCAGGGAAGGGGGTTAAGAGGGTGAGGGAGGTGGGAATTGGGGTAAGCCGCGAAGGTTGCTTTTATGGCGGCGCGTTTCCGCGTTCTCTTCTGACGAAGAGATGTCCGGGGACTTTCTCCCAAAGCAATTTGTACGGAGTGATGCTTCCCCACAAAGAGAAGATCTGTTTGTAAGCTTTGATTGCGATTCTTTGAGCGGGGAGTGAAGAAAAAGGAAAGTGAAGCTGGAAGAAATCTTTTAACTTAAGTAGTACGCTCAGTACGGTAGGGCTTAGCGAGGTTGAGTGGTACTACGACTAATGCGGGATAGTCGAGCTTCAGGCGCGTGTTGAAGCTTTGACGCCTGAAGTTGACTGCGAAAACTGGCGGTGGTTCAAGACGATGCTGTTGTCTCTCATCCCGTCGGATTGAGATCCTCTTCTTTTACCTCAGCCTTTCGTCGATTCACAGTCTGCACAATGTCTCTCTTTGGCAGCAACGCGTCCACTGCAGCTTCCGCAAACAATACCAACGGTGACATTTCTAAGGATGTTCCCCTCGCCTCACCGCCAGATGATGGCATCTCAGATCTTTCGTTCTCCCCAGTATCAGAACATCTAGCAGTGGCCTCCTGGGACAAAAAGGTCCGCATATACGAGATCAACGCCCAAGGAGGGAGCGAAGGAAAGACTCTCTTTGAGCACGAACAACCAGTCTTAAGCTGCTGCTGGTCAAAGGCAGCTGTCCTCCACCCATAACCAAAGCTGTCGTTGCTAATCAGCCTACAGGACGGCACCAAGGTCGTCGGCGCTGGTGCCGACAAAGCTGCCCGTCTCCTCGATCTCGGAACTCCTGGCGCAGCAGCCGTTCAAGTCGCCGCCCATGATCAGCCGATCCGCTGTGCCCGTTTCGTCGATGTCCCCGGGCAAGCTACCCCCGTCCTTGTGACCGGGTCCTGGGACAAAACAGTCAAGTACTGGGACTTGCGACAATCGACCCCAGTCGCCTCGCTGAACTGCCAAGAACGCGTATACAGCATGGACGTGAAGAACCAATTACTCGTCATTGCCACCGCAGACCGCTACATTAACATCGTAAACCTGGAGAAACCCACAGAAATCTACAAAACAATGCAATCCCCGCTAAAATGGCAAACCCGCGTCGTCTCCTGCTTCAGTGACGCCTCCGGCTTCGCAGTCGGCAGCATCGAGGGCCGCTGCGCCATCCAATACGTCGAAGAGAAAGACTCTTCCGCCAATTTCAGCTTCAAATGCCACCGTCAAACCCCCCCAACGCAGCGCGACGTCTCCAACGTCTACTCCGTCAACGCCATCAGCTTCCACCCTGTGCACGGCACTTTTAGCACCGCCGGCTCGGACGGCACCTTCCACTTCTGGGACAAGGACGCCAAGCATAGATTAAAAGGGTATCCGGAGACCGGGGGGACGATTTCGAGCACGGGGTTTAACCGGACGGGGAATATTTTTGCGTATGCGGTGAGTTATGATTGGAGCAAGGGGTACTCGGCGCATACGCCGCAGATGGAGAACAAGGTCATGTTGCATGCGGTGCAGCAGGATGAGTGCAAGCCGAGGCCGAAGGTGACAAAGAGGTGATTTGGAGGAAGAGGATGTTAAGAAAGTTGGAAGGAAGACGAAAGAAGCTAGGAAGTTTTAGGTAGATACCATGGCAAGGCGTTAGGTGAGGCGTCTTTCATGAGGAAGTAGTACGTTGCTAGGAAGGCACTGCGGATGTAAAAGCCAAGGGACATCATTTCCAT
>JAABUR0100005394.1_pt1 | contig 16366 bp, 17 predicted proteins | sample 5560091 | NCBI WGS metagenome assembly JAABUR01 (sample SAMN10711879, study PRJNA513375) | rock metagenome | isolation source: Antarctica rocks | place: Antarctica: Victoria Land, University Valley sud | reverse complement strand
TACGGCGGTCTAGCCACGGTCGGTGTGCTGAGCGCGCCGCGCCACGTCGCGTCACTGACGCGCGTGGTCGTGGCGGGACGGATGGTGGTCGACGGAACCATCGCCTACCGCGTCCTGGGTATCGCGCGTCCCCGCTCGGTGGTAGACACGCTCTACCCGGCTAGCGATGATGTGTGCGCGCCAGCCGGTGGACGGGACGTATCCTGCGCGTACGCGGTCGTGTGGGTATGGGTGCGTAACCTGTCGTCACGCCGGCAGCGCGGCGTCCACCGCGACAATTTCATGCTCACCGATGCCGCCAGCTCCACGACCTATCACTGGCCCTGTTGGGTCCCGGTCGTGACCGGTGGCCGCGCCAGATCGTCGCGTCTTCTCGCGGAACGAGACGCCCTTGACCCTCAGGGGGCCGAGACGCGGCAGTCCTCCTGCCCGCTCCTGCACACACACGCGTTTGTCGACCCGGCGGTGGCGATGGCCGCGCTGTACCACCTGTCGCCGGCGTGGTATCCCATCCCGCCGCGCGTCGCCGTCCAGCGCGTGCTCGTCTATGTCGTCCCCGTAGCGGTGCGACGCGTCGTCCTGGTTGGCCCTGGTATCGCTCTCACATACCTAGATCTGCCGTCGCGCTCCGTCGCGTCGCCGGTCCCCAGGCACGGGTGACCTGTCGACAGGGCTCATTGAACGTCCTATAAGGCCGGACGCGGCACGTCGATCTGGTATGAGGGACGCCGACATACTGCGACATCCGATAAAGGTGCTGCCGTGTCCCGTAAGGATACACTACGTCCGTTGCTTCGTGCGGAGGGCTTGCGATGTCGACGTGTGTTGGCATTTCGTCGATCGCCGCGGTCCCGGGGGCCGCGTCACCGTGGAGAGCGCGGGGGCCGGCCGCACGTTCACGCTCGCGCACCTGCTTTCTAACCGTGTTGTAACCGGGCTGTAACCAGTGCCTAACCGCCGTATGTCATGATGAAGATGCGCGACGTGCAGCAGTCATCCAAGCCCGTGCGCGACAACGGACGTGACACAGGGACCTGATGATAGTCACGCGCACACTCATAGCTTTGGGGATAGGCGTCGGCCCGCGTGACCAGTGCGGCGGCTATTTCAGACATGGATAGAGCGCCCCTTGGCCCACAAACCGGTGACCAGGGACACCAGTAAGCGCCAGGGGCGGCCCCTCCGCGCGAAAGGCCGATAGCTGTGAGCCGCGGACCGAGATAAGTGGTTTGGTAGGCCGCAGAGCCTACCAGACCTCCTAATGGACTATCGCGACTAATACTCACGAGCGGTCCCCGTGCGCTGGCATAGTTGGGCCACGATACGCACAGGGGTCGCCGGAGGATATGTGCGGGGGAGAGCGAATGGATCACGCCACGACGAGACCGTACCGACATCCGCTGCGGCCGATCATGTGCGAGAGTTGTGGGCGGCCAGTCCTGTTGCGGACGGTCATGGTGACGGCCACGAGCATCGTCTGTATCACCTGTTATGAAAGGGCGCGGACGGTGGGGGAACGGCGTGGACGTGTCCCGATGGGTGAAGGGGCGTCATGAAGCCTGTCATCGCCCCTGGCATCCAGGACGCCGTCCATGGGGCCTGTGTTTCCTGTCCGCGATACGCCTCCGCCGGGCGGCACTTCTGCCCCCTGCCTGTCCTCCCGCGTGGTGAGGGAGATCACGATGACGCGTGTCCCTTTGTTCGTCATCCTTCACGCGGCCTCGTCCTCGCCCTTCTCCTCCGCCAGACACCGGGGGCGTCCGCATGCGCGGTAACAGGGTGGACGCGGCCTCCTCCGCGTCACAGGGAGGAGGTCGCGTCCGCTCCACGCCCGCCGTTACCACAGTGCGAGGACGTACCAATGCCCGTGCCAGCGCGTGAGCTGCATCGTCTCGCGCATCATCATCGCGTGCCCCCGTGCGACCCGCCGCAGCAGCAGCGACTGGCGGTAGGCGCCTGCGGACAGATAGCGTCCGGGGCCGTCTATGGTGAGGCGCAGCAGCGTCACCCCCTGGTGATACCCGTCCGTGAAGCCTTGCTGGCACGCGGCGATCATGGCCGCGCGCGGTTGGTTACCGCGCACCCACGGTGCGGTGGCGCCGTAGATCGCGGCGCAGTCGGCGGTGTTGAAGCCGTCCAGGGCGGCGTGGATGGTGGCCGTCAGGCCGGGGTGGGTGACGGCAACGGGCCGGACCGCGCCGTGCCCCCCCACCAGGGCCATAGTAATGGTCGCGCTGGCGATCACGGGTCTCAGCATTGCTCTTATTCCTCTTCTTCCACCCTGCCCATCACAACCTCTGGTACGAGTGGGTGACGGCAGGGGCGACACACCGTACTTCGTGGCCCGCATATCAGCACCCCCCTACTCTCACATACCAGCACCCCCCTTCTCTCATCGTGGGGAGGGTGCGGCGTCAGCCGCGCGGACCTGCTCCTTGGCGCGGGAGAGGATCATCCGGACGTTCCCTGGCGACAGGCGCAGGGCGTACGCGATCTCGTCGATGGTGAGTCCGTCCCGCGCACGCGGTAGCAGGCAGGCGCGCTGGGGCGGCGGCAGCCGGTCGAGGGCGGCACGGGCAGCGTCGCGCTCGCCGTATTGGCGCGGTCGGTTGGTGGCCGACCTGGCCCCGTGCCCCTCGTTGTCAGGTGTGACACGGCCCCAGCGTAGGCGTCGGTGCTGGCGCAGCGCGTCGAGGGCCGTGGTGGTCGCGATGCGATAGACCCAGACGTGCCGTAGCGGGTCCGGGGTGTGCGGACAAGTCTGATACGCGGTGAGGAAGATGTCATGCGTCAGGCTCCGGGCCTGCGCGACGTTCCCCACCATACCCAGCAGGTAGCGGTAGATCTGGTCATGGTAGCGGGCGACGATGTCGTCACAGGTGCCGCACGGTCCTTCCACCCGATCCGCTTCTTGGCCGGCGCCTGCGTATCCCTGCCCCATCATCGACCAATCCATCACGACAGACACGCACCCTCCTCACCGCCACACCGGCGACCACCGCGAGGGCAACGCCGTCATAGTTCCTGAGCACTAGGTCGAACGGCCATGACCGTGTGCTGCTCGTCGGGGGCTCACCCTGTCAAGGCGCGTCGAGACGGTGCCGAGCCGTGTCCCCGGAGCGCCTCTAGGCCACGCCGGAACCCGGCCGATCCGGCTCGCACGGTGGAACCGCGCATGATAGAGGTCGCCGTGCGACCACCTTGATCGCAGGGGGACGAACCGGGGATGGGCCGAACGCGCACGCCACGACCACCCGTCAATCGCCGCGCGGTCGCCGGGCACGACCGGTCTCCCCGCGCATGCGTCCCCGCGCGGGGGGTTGGGAACTACCCCGACCCCCGCGCGGTGAGAGGGAAACCAGTGGTCGGCCTCAGCGGCCGAGGAGACCGACCGGTCGGCTATTTATTGGCCGGACTGGCCGCCGGACTGGACATCCGCGCCGCCAGCCGGGTCGGCTGCGGACGAGGCCGCATCGCCCGCGGCGGGGGCCTCGGCCGTGTCCACCCCGGTGGTGTCCTGCGCGCCCGACTGGACGTTCGCGCCGCCGGCGGGGTCGGCCGCGCCGGTGCCCTGCTCCACCGTGCCGTCAGCCTGCTCCGCCACCGTGTGCGTCGCAGCGCGGACCACCGCGGGGCGGGCCACCGTATGGTTGCTGGCGTGCGCGACCGTTGCCGCCCCGCCCGTCAAGGCCAGGCCCAGTCCCAGAGCCAGCAGCGTGCGCTTCGTTGTCATGCCCATGTGTCCCACTTCCTTCTGTCGTTTTCCAGCGGGGTCTCTTGGCCCGCTCGAGGTCTCTTGGCCCGGACTCATGCCGGGCCTCGCCCCACACTCATCATGACACGCCTGGGTTAAGCCCCGGTTAAAGGGTGGTTAGGGATCGGTTACAAATTGGCTGGCGTACTGCAATCTCTATCAGCCGTAGAGTATCACACCGCTCGAACCCAACGGTGCCGGGCGACAGCGGCCAGAAAGTCTTCAACCGGTCGGGTCATGGCAGAATGTTGACCGCGCGGGCGGCGACCAGCGCGACGGTGAGCAGCGAGGCCAGCGATTGGACCAGCATCAGCATCTTGGCCCAGGGTGTCAGCGGCATCGTATCGGTCGGGCTGAAAGCCGTCGCGTTGGTGAACGAGACGTAGAGATAGTCGACGAAGCCCGGCGCCCAGCCCGGTTCCGTACAGGCGGGCGTGACCATCTGCGGGAAGAGGAAGTCGGGGCGGCGATGCCGCCCGCGGCGCCGCGCGTCGGGTCCGCCGCGATCGAGTCCCCAATACCACAGGGCGAAGACGAGCGCGTTGGTCAGCCAGATGGCGATGGCCGCGAGGAGGAGCGCGCCGCCCACGACTTTGACGCCATGCACCGTGCCGCCGCGCAGTAGCGCATGGACGAGCAGCCCCAGAGAGATGACGTTGGCCGCGTTGATGACGGCGATCAGAGCCAGGGCGACGGGGCGCCACCGCTCCAGACGCGATCGGCGTAACCGGGCGAGGCTCAACGGGACCAGCAGGGCGAGCGCCAGCACGGGCACGATCCAGGTCGGCCCGAACGTCAGGTCTTCCGGCAGCGCCGCGTAGAGGCCAAGGATCGCCAGGACCGCCACCGTCGCCGGCCAGTAGGGCTCCCATGGGGCTGGCGCGCCCCATGCCGCGGGCGTGTCGGTCGTGAGGTCCACGCCTCCCGTCGTATGATCATGCGGCGTCATGCGCCGTCTTCTCCCCTATCGCAGGCTCGCCGTCCTCGTGCGCGTCCGTCGTGGCGTCGGCGTGCTGCCGCACCAGCCATAGCGCCGCGACCAGAATCAGCACGCCCGCCGCGTTGATGGCCAGGTTGACGCCCACGTCGCGCGCGGAGCCGCCGGAGGCCGCGAGGCTTGACGTCGGGGCATTGGCCCCCGTCCCTCCCTTGACGTTCGCGGCGACCGTCAGCCCGTGGCGCACGGCCGAGGTGATGCCGATGACCAGGAACTCCTGCACCTGCTGACCGAGCGCGCCGCGGCTGAGCACCGTGTGCAGCAATTCCAGCAGGATGATGGTCAGGAAGGCGGCGTCGATGCCCTCGGCGATGACCACGGCGGCGTCGCCGCCCCCAACAAGCGTGTCTTTGACCAGTGCGACGGTGTTGAGGAGGCCCAGCGCCGCGAAGCCGACGAGCAGGAGCGCCACCACGGACACGAGGAGTTGCTCCACGATCCCCAGCCCCCGCGCGAGTTGATCGTTGAGGCGCAGGACCCAGCGCGTCACGACCCTCTCCCGTCCCCCCCGGCGCCCGGCGCTATGGATGGGCGTGGCCCGGACATGCCTGGAGACAGTGCCCCAACGGCACCCCTGCCGCTATCTTCCCGCTCCGCCAGGTGCGTGCGGCGTTCCCCGACGTGGACACGCGCCAGCGCGACGAGGACGGAGGGGAGGGCCAGCGGCCCCGGATAGAGCAAGTACCGATCTTCCCAGCGCGGCGCGAACTTGTCCTTGAAGCGATGCAGCGATTGGTAGCGGTAGACGCCGTCCAGGTTGCGGAAGAGGTAGTCGAGGCCGCGCCCCGCCAGACCGTGCTCCGCGCCGCCCACCCCCGCGAGGGGGGCGAGCCCAAGGCTGAAGTAGGTATAGCCCCCCTCCCGCAGGTGCTCGGCGGCACACGCCAGCAGCAGTTCCATCGCGCCGGGCGCGGCCTCCGACGCGCGCCGCATCAGGTCGAGCGCCATGCCCCCGTCGGCATAGGTCGGCAAGAGCGTGATGAAGGCGTGTACGTGCCCCGACCCGTCCACGGCGGCCGCGACGGGTTGGGACCGCACACGCTCGATTGAGAAGCCGTGCATGCTGAAGCCGAGTTCCTTGAGGCGGCGCTCGCGCTGCCACGCTGACGAGATGGCGACGAGTTGGTCCGTGATCGTCGGGTCGTCGACCCCGCCGTCAAAGAAGCGGACCGCGAGGCCATCGCGCTCCGCACGCGTGGCGGAGTGGCGTACATTAGCGCGGCGCTTGCCCTGTGTCGAGAAGCCGGCGAGGTCCAGGATTGCCTCTTCCCCGATCTTGAGTGTGGAGAATCCGAACTCCCGCGCCGCCGGCACGAGGTCCGCGCCGGCCTGGTAGACGGCGGGCGTCAGGCCGCGCCTCCGGCAGGTGTCGCGGAAGTGGCGTACGGCGTCGACGCGATCCTCCGGCGGCCCCAGTGGTTCGCCGCAGGCCACGGCCACGCCATTGGCCACGGCATAGGCCACGACGCCCTGCCCGTCGGGGCTCCAACAGTAGGCTTTGTCGTCGGTTAGGGCGAAGGGACTGAGCGCGGTGCGCCCGTGCCGCTCCAGCAGCCGCGTGACACGGACGCGCTCACCGCGCAGGCGCACGCGCGCCAGGGCCGGGCGTAGCGCCATGACGAGCGCGTAGAGCAGCGCGACAGCGCCGACGAGCGGCACGGAGGACATGAACCAGGCCGCCTGGGGCGTCAGCGCCCGGTATGGAAGATCCGCGGAGGTGAACAGCGCGACGAGCGCCCCGAGGGCCGTGGCGAGGCCGGGCCGCGGTGCCAGGGACGACGCCAGGATGACCTGGCCGGCCAGGGCGTAGCTGGCCGCCAGGGCGAGCGCGCCCGCGCCGGCCAAGTGTCGCCGGCGCACCTGGGTCGGGTCGGCCATGGCCGCGAAGCGGCCGCGCCACGCCACTAGCAGGCAGAGGGCGGCGAGCGCGCGCAGCACCGTCCCACCCTGGTGCGTCACGAGGAGGCTAGCCAGGGCGGAGAGAACGAGCAGCCCGCACGCCCACGCCCATGCCTCGCGGCGGTGGCGCGCCAGCCCATGCGCGACAACGACCAGAAAGAGGCCAGCCAGCGTCACGACCAGCCGCCCCCCGTCCGGGAATTCGGCTGGCAGCCAGTCCTGCAGCAGCGTCGGCGCGGCCGCGTTGGTGAGGGCGATCCAGAGTTGTTGCAGCCCGATCAGGGCCACGAGCGCCGCGAGCAACGGTACGACGGCGTGGTCGAGTAGCGCGGCGAAGCGGCGCGGCGCCATCGCCGCGCGGGCCGGGGACACGGTGATCATCTCTCGTCGACTCCTACGTCTATTCTTGTCAATCGTCTAGCGTCGCGCGGGTGGCAGCCCCGGCCGGATATTATGCGCGCGGCGCGACATGGTCGCCCGCGAAGGTCAGCAGCACCGGGGCGGCCTCGCGGAAGTACGGCCAGAAGTGCGCCACGAGCGCGTTGGGGGCCTGTTGCAGCAACAGGGTGTGCGGGATGCCAAGGCTGTCTAACCGGGCGGCGAACAGGCGCGCTTGCCGGGCGTACGCGCCGTCCTGCGCGCTGTCGAGGATCAAGATAGCTGTCCGCGGACCGTGGCGGAGCGCTGGCGCGTAGAGCAGCGGGCTGTTGCGGGCCATCACCTGGGCGCTGCCGCCGAACGGATTGGCGCCGCCGACGACCTCGGCGGGGTCGGCGCGGAAGTAGCCGGACACGCTGATAGCCGTCCCGAACGTGGCGCGATGGGTCAGCGCCAGGTTCATGGCCCCATAGCCGCCCTCCGAGATCCCTGCGATCGCGCGACCGCCACGAGCCGCGATCGTGCGGTAGCGAGCGTCGACGACGTGCACGAGGTCGCGCGTGATGTAGGTGGCGGCGTTGAACGTCCCGTCGAAACGATTGATGTACTGCGAGTCGTGCCACACGCCGCCATTGCCCTCGGGCATGACCATGATGAGCGGGCGCAGGCGTCCCCGCGCGATAAGCTCGTCGGCCAATAGCTGAATGTGGAGGCCGTTGGTCCAGTCGCTGGGTTGGCCGGGCGCTCCGTGCAGTAAGTACAGCACGGGATAGCGCCGCGTCCGGTTGGCTTGATCGCCGTAGCCCGGCGGGAGGTAGACGAGGTACGGTTGGCGGCGGCCGCCTAGCGCGGGGCTGACCAGCGTGGCGCTCGTCACGACGCCGTGCCGCACCGGCACGACCACGGTCCGCCGCCCTCGTTGGATCGCGATCGTCGCCGGACTCGTGACAGGGAACAGCGAATCGGGGCCGAGCAGCACGGCCTGCGTCAGCGTCGCTTGCAGCGGCGTCAGGGCTACGAGCGCCGCCAGGGCCACGACGACGCCGACCACGTAGGGCCACCGGCGCCGGCGCCGGGCGCCGCGCCCATAGCTGGACGCCGCTGGCACCCGTGTCTTGCCGTACGCGATGGCGAGCCGCCATCGGCGCCGGCGCGCCACTTGTTCGTGCATCATGATCAAGCCTCCTCACTGTACGGTCGCGATGGTCTCTCGGCCAGCCGAGCACTACACCTAGCGTAAGGGGACAGAATTAAGCGTCCGTGAAGTGAGTGTGAGAAGTTTTTCATCATGCTCCGGATACTCTGGCGCGATCGCGGTGAGCGCGCCGCGCCTGGATGGCGACGAAGATCAGCGCCCCGAGGGCCAGCGCCACGTTGAGCGGCGGCCACGGTGTCGGCAGCGGGGCCAGGCGCGGGTGGCTCATGGTATACTCGTTCTCCAGCACCCCGGCCACGGTCAACATCCCAACCAACCACAACGCGGACCGGTCGCGCTCACGCAGCGCCAGGGCGATGAGGAACGGCAACGGCCACAGCAGGTACTGCTCGTAGACGGTCGGGCTCAACGCGACGAACAGTGCGAAGCACGCCGCCGCCTTGGCGTAGAGCGGCAGGCGCACGAGGGCCAATTGGGCTACGACGTAGAGGGCGCCGCCCAGGCGCGCCAGGGCGAGGATGTGCGGCGCAGACAGCCAGGGCCGCAGGACCGTATACCAGGAGAGCCAGCCCAGCGCCGTGTTGCGGGTGTGGTACAGCAGACTGTGCGCCAGGCCCAGGGGGTCGCTGATGATGCCGGGGAGGGAGAGCGCCAGGACGAGCGCGCCCGCCGCGGCGAGTCGGCGCGGCGGCTGGCGGTCGCGCCCGAGCGCGAGCAGCGGCAGCAGGAAGATGGGGAAAGTCTTGACGGCGATGGCCAGGGCGTACGCGGGGGCGAACAGACGCGTCCGGTACCTCTCCAGCGCGAGCAGCAGGAAAGCCAGGGGCACGGCGTCGAAGCGCCCGTAGAAGGCACCGTTGTAGAGGACAAGCGGGTTGAACAGGTAGAGCGCCGCTCCGCTCAGGGCCACCCGCTCCGCGCGCCCATGGCGGCGCAGCGCCCGGTACAGGAGCCAGCCGATCGCGAGGTCGGCGGCCACGACGGGGAGCTTGCCAAGCACCTGGAACGGTCAGCCAGTTTGTGCGCTGAGCCAGCCGAGCGCGGTGAGCACATGCAGGTAGAGCGGGAGGTAGGCCCAGGGGACCGTGCGGAGTTGCGTCCCGCTCAGGGCATAGACATCGCGCCCGTGCAGGGTGAGCCACGTCAGGCGGGTGAAGGCCCGGAAATCGTAGCCCTCCGCCAGCGGGAGCAGCGCCAGGCGCAGGGCCAACGCGGCGAGGAACAGGAGGGAGAGAGCAACGGCGCGACGCGAAGGCTGCCAGAGACCGCGTCGTCGGGTAGGGGACGACTGATGCGGCGCTACGGGCGGTCTGTTAGACATCTTGTCTCGCCCGCTATAGCGTCATCGTGAAGCCGTCGGCAAAGGCCAGCGCCGCGACGCCACCGGCGACGAGGCTGACATACCACAGCGGTGGCCGGCGTAGCAGCGCCGCGATCGCGGCGAGGCCGATCGCCACCTGGAAGAGGGTGACGGCGACGGCGAAGCGATGGTGGTGTTCGAGGTTGCGCTGCGCCTCCGCGTTCAGGCGCGCCGTTTCCGCGTCTCGTTTCTTGGCCTCGACCTGCAACTCATTCTGCCGTTGCTGCCGCCGTGCGGCTTCGGCGTTGGCGGCCGCGATCTCCTTGGGTGACCCACCGACGTGCGCCAGCACGACGATTAGGTTGCGCTGCTCGTACTTCTTCAGGCTGTTGGCCTGGAACTCGCTCCAGGCGTCGACCGCCCGCGTCTGCTGCAACACGGCTTTGTTCGCGGTGTAGAGCGCCTCGTTGGCGTAGGCCCCGGCCTGCAACGCCGCCACGGCGGCCAGCACGGCGAAGAGCGCGGTGCTGATCGCCAGATAGTCGAGCCAGCGCGACCGGCGCGGTTCCCCGCCTGTGTCCCCGTCCCCGGCCGCCTCCCGCTGGCGCTCCTCAATCGTGTCCTGCAGCCGCTCGGTCCCCACCTCCATGGCGTCGCTCATGGTATCCTCCCCGTCTCTAACGCGGTCTTCTTAATCGTGGTCCGTGGTCATGACGCCACGATCGGTGCGCCACGTCGCGAGATACGTCCGCACGCGGGGGTGGCACAGGAACCAGAGCACCCAGGCCTCGGCGGGCGCGCACGCCACGAAAATGGCAACGGCGAGCGGGGCACGGTCGAAGCCGGCCAACCCCAACGCGGCCTGAGGGTAGAAACCGAGCGCGGCTGCCACGATGAGGTGGCGCCCGGCAGGGACGCGCCGCGCCAGCAGCGTCGCGCCCGCCACCTCCAATAGTGCCAGTGTCAGCATGTAGGCGCCGAAGGCGCGCGCCGCGACGCTGGGGGCGTGGGCGAGCGCCAACGCGCCCTGCGCGAGATCGGGCACGCTGAAAACGGTCGTCAGCACGATCAACAGCCGCACGTTGAAGCGGATGGATCGTTCGTCGGCCACGGCATGCGTCCACAGTCTCTGTGCCGCGACCAGTGGCCACAGGGCGCGCCGCGCGCCGTGTCGATAAGCCGGCGTTACCCTCGCCATGTCAGTCATCGTCGCTCTCTCCTCTCGTCGCCGGGTGATGCCGTGCTATCGGTGTGGGGCTCGGCGGACGCCGGTCGTCGTTATCTTGTTTGTGGGTCTCTATCGACTGTACGAGGGTGAGATTAAGTGGCCGTGAAGGGGGGATGAAAACTTTCTCATGCGTGCTTCGCCATGTGGAGGACTGGCGCAGGCATGTCGCGTCGGAACGATGGGTGCTCTTTGGTGAGTCGTTGCCTCATAGAAGACGGTTGCCTATCAGAAGAAGATCCCAGGCTCTTCTTGTGCGCACATATGCCGATACAGAGTAATGGGATACATGACATGTATCCCAAGTGGAGGGACAGACGCTTCCTCTACGCGCTAGTCGAAGGAGCGGTGAGTTTGTGTCAGTTCAACCAGTAGGCGCGCCTGCCGTGGGCGTATCACAGCTAGCAATCAAGGGCGTTCCGGCCCCGGCGAAGAACGCGCCAACGACGCTCGGTCGGGCCACGGCGGCTCAGGCGACCGATTCGGTCACGATTTCCGATGACGCGAAGATCGCGGCGGCGAACAGGGGCGCGACACACGGTGCGGCCGGAGTGTCGCCGGCGCCGGGACAGGTGTCCGCGTCCAGCGAAGCGTCGAAAGCGGCCCGGTCCGCCGTTGTGCGCGCATCAGCAGCCCATACATCGGCGCCTCAAACGACGACGAACAGCTATGTCATGAAAATGCGGGCGACGTTGGCGCGCGGCGGCGACCGTAGCGTCAGTCAAGTCATGGCGGCGCTCGGCGTTCCGCAAGCCGAGCAGCAACAGGTTGCCGCGGCGCTAGGAGCCGCGCCCAAGAGCGCGTCGTAAGGATGAGTTCCGCTCGTATCGCCTTTTCGCATACGACGTGAGTGCCCTAAAGACCGAGGCTCGCAAGGGGTACGACCCTTGCGAGCCTCGGTCTTTAGGGCAGACGCACAGGTGGCTAAGTCCGCATGAGGGTCTGGCTCTCAAGGAGGTTGCCTGCTGTGAGGCAGCCACGGGGGTTGACCAGATCGGCTGCGACTGCCTATACTTCCGCACTGGGGCTAGCGCGTGGTCTATCTCCCGCGCCCCACGGCGCCGCCGCAGACTGTGGCGACTAGGATAGGATGCGACGCGCGCCCGATGACGTTCGCCAGGGAGGGATAGAGGGATATGCGCCGATGACCCGGACACTCCGCGCGCTCGGCGGCCTGCTTTGCCTTGCCGTTGTGCTGACCGTCGCCGCCGTGGTGGCCGTCGGTCATCCGCCCACGGCCGCCCCGCCACATGACGTCCTTCGTCCGCTCCGGTCGGTTCCCGTGGCGACCCAGACGATCGTGGTGCTGGGCGACAGCGTCGTCTACGGCGCGCACGATGTCGTGCATGGGGGCTGGGTCACACGCCTGGACCGGCTACTCGCGGCGGCCTACCCGCGTGACCATCCGCGCCTGCGCAATCTGGCGCACAACGGGGGGAACACGGCCGACCTGATCGCTGACGTACGACGACTGCGGCGCGAACCTCATCCCGCCCTCGTTATGATCGCCTATGGCCTGAACGACTTCGACGAACGCATTCCGGCTACGATCCTGGCCGCGCACCTCCGCGCGGCCCTACACCTGCTCCAGACGTGGCCGCGCCCGCCGATCGTGACATTCATGGGTATGCCGCCGATCACCGCGCTCTCGCCGTCGCGCCTGCGTGTGGAGCGCGCCTACACCGACGTCATCCGTCGCGTCGCGGCGACCGCGCACGCCGGGTACCTCGATGAGTTCGACCTCTGGCTGGCCCTGGGCAACGCACATCTGCACAGCCTGCGCTACGACACGGAGCACCCCAATCGCTTCGGCTACGCCTTCACGGCCGCGACCGTAGCGGCGTTCCTGGAGGGGTCGTACCTGGACGCCCAGGGCCGTGTCCAGTCGCCGCGCACACCCCCCACCTGCGCGGCTAGCGTCTGCGGCGCCTGACGCCACGCGGGGCGCGAGACGCGCATGAAGCGCTTCTCATCTCTCCTTAACGCGGACTTCATGTCGTGGGCATACGATGTAAGCTATCGTCCATGATGGCGAGGGGAGCGACGCAGGCTGAGCGCTATCCCTATCCGTTCCTCGAGCGAGACGTGACGGCATGGAGGTTTTATCGTGACTGATCTCGACCCTGGAGCGCTGCCGGCGCGGCGAAGCGCCGCGCCCATCCCTGTCCGCGTGGCGCGGCCGACCGTCCTAGTTTTGACCGCATCCACCGGCGCGGGTCACGATAGCACGGCCGCGGCGCTGTCCGACGCGCTAGGCGCGACACTCCCACGCACGCGCGTCCTCGTCCAAGATCCGCTGGGCGCACGCGCCGCCCGATCGTCGGCGGTTGGCTGGTGGTACGATCTCGTGGCGGCGCGCGCGCCGCGTCTGTGGGGATGGCTCTACTATCTGTCGAACAACAGGTGTGGTGTGTGGCTCGGCGCCCTGATCGTGTCCGCACTCTATGGACGGCGCTTGCGCGCGACGATCCGCACCGTGAGACCGGATCTCATCATTAGTGTCCACCCCCTGTGCGCGCGCCTGGCCGCGCAAAGCTTGCGGGGGGCGCGGCGCCGGACGCCGCACCAGTGCGTGGTGACGGACCTCGCCTCGGTCCACCGCTACTGGGCATCAAAAGACATTGCCGTTTTTTACGCGGCCACGCCGGAGGCGGCGGCGGCGTTGGCGTCCCACGGCATCCCACGGGGGCGCATACGGGTGACCGGGCTGCCGTTGCGCCGGGCGTTCGCCGCGTCGCCCCGCGCCACGGCGCTCCAGGGGGATGTTGTTCCGCAGGTCGTCGTGCTCGACGGCGGGCGGGCCACGCGCGCCCTGGAACGGGCGGTGCGCGCGCTTCTCGTCCCCGGCGCACCGCTGCGCGTGGCGGTCGTATGTGGGGATAACGAGCGCCTGCGGCGCCGGCTGACGGCGCTCACCGCCGGCCGGGCCACGGTCCTTGGCCGGTGCGATGACGTCGCCGGGCTGATGCGCGCCTCCAGCGTCGTGGTCACGAAGGCCGGCTCGGCGACGCTGGCCGAGGCGTGGAGCCAAGCGCGGCCGGCGTTGGTCTACCGTGTCCTCCCCGGTCAGGAGGAGGGCAACGTCGCGCTGCTCGATCACAACGGACGCGGCTGGTCTGTCCTCGCCGTGGACGACCTCCCCGCCGCCGTATGGCGCGCCCACGCACGCGGCCCAGGGCTAGATGAAGCGGCGTGGTGGGGCGGGGCAGCCGGCCGCGTCGCGACCCATGTCGTCGCCGCGTTGGCGCGGCCAGACGCGCATGAGCCGCGTCCCGGTCTGGCGCCGCGGACGACGCGCGGCTATTCCGCGACGGCAAGGGCGGAGATAGCAGGCGCCGGCCCCGCGCTGTGCATAAAAAAGTCGAGGAGGGTAGTCTGTTATGATCGGACACATTGGACGTAGCGCCCGCGCGCGACGCGGCCTGCTTATCATCGTCGCCGTCTTTGGTCTCGCCGGCCTCGTCGGCGCGACTCCCGGTGCGCGACGCGGAGTCGCGGGAACGACGCGCCCCATCCAGACGATCGTGGCCGTCGGCGACAGTATTACGAGGGGCGATAGGGATACGGATGTCCCCGGCGGCTGGGTAACGCGACTGGGCGAGAAGCTGCACGCCGCCTACCCAGGCGCCGCGTTCACGGTGCGCAACACAGGCCTGGATGGGGACACCACGGCCGGTGTGCTCGCACGGCTTTCGCGCGACGTGCTGGCCGCCCACCCCACCCTCGTCATCATCTCGAGCGGCACGAACGACTTCGACGAGGGCGTGTCGGCCACCCTGTACGAGGCGCGCCTGCGGACACTCGTCGACCGTCTCCGCACCTCCCCCCAGCCGCCCGTCGTGATCCTGGCCGGCCTGTTGCCCATCGCCGGTCAGACGCCGGCGCGCCTCGCGTCCGAGCGCGCCTACAACGCAATCATCCGCCGGACGGCCGCCGCCACGCATGTCGGCTATCTCGACCTGTTCGATATCTGGCTGGCCCTCGGCCCCACCTATCTCCACGCCCTACGCCAGGACGCGGAGCACCCCAATCCCCTGGGGTATGAGTTCCTCGCCGGCGTCACATCCACGTTCCTGCAGGCGGGCTACCTCGACGCGCGCGGGCGGATCGTGGCCCCGACGATGGCGCCAACGTGCGATCCCACCCTCTGCGGCTCATAAAGCAGCGCGCGGCGCCGGATCCCCTCTCTTTTCTTCCCCTCCGTCTATTCCCTGAGGCGGCCAGCGAGGGCGCATTAGACACTTCTCATCCACGCTTCATCGCACCCTCATGCTGTGGCGGTAGAGTGAGGATGTGGCCGTGATGATCGCGGCTACCAGGACGCCGGACAGTACTCTAATCGGCGTCAAGGAGACGGATCCATGACCCTTACCTTTATTGTGTCTATCGTCGCGCAAGCGCTGACGCTCGCTATCATCGTGCGCGCGCTGCTGAGTTGGTTCCCCGGCGTCCGTGCGCTCGCACCGGTAACAGGACTGCTGGACCGGGCGACCGCCCCCGTCGTGGGGCCGATTCGCCGCCACCTCCCCGCGTTCGGCGGCATCGACCTCTCGCCGCTGGTGGCGGTGCTGCTCATCGGCGTCGTCGAGTCGCTCGCGCTCGGCCTGTTGGCCGGGCATTAAAGCTACCATGTAGGAGGATATGACAATGCGCTGCTATCACTGCGATCAACCGCTCACCCCCGGTGAGCATTTCTGCCCCCATTGTGGGGCTTTGACCGAGGCGCCCCCACAAGCCCAAGCCCCGCAGGCCCAACAAGCGGTCTGCCCCGCGTGCCGCGCGGCCGTGCCGCCCGGCTCCTCGTTCTGCCCCGTCTGCGGCGCGGCGCTGCGCGCTGGGGCAGTCCCCCCGCTGCCGGTCGGGCCGGCGCCACAACCCACCCAGGGCGGCTTCGGTGGCCTGAACGGGCGGGGCGGCGTACCCGGCTGGGGCAAGATCGCGGCTGGCGGCCTGGGCGGCCTGATGCTGGGCTCGTTGTTGGGCGGCCATCACGGCGGCCTGGGCGGGTTCGGTGGCGACCGCGATGGCGGCTGGGGTGGTGGCGACCGCGACGGCGGTTGGGGTGATGATGGCGGCGGCTGGGGCGGCGATGGGGGTGGATCCGATGGCGGCGACTGACGTCCGTGGGGTTTACGCGTACCCCTTGATAGAGATGGGAGGCGCGAACGTGTCGTCCCCCTCCCACACGGAGGACAAGACCATGCGACTACTGGTGGTGGAGGACGAGGCGCGCATCGCGAGCTTCATTCGGCGCGGGCTAGAAGAGGAGCGGCACGCCGTGGACGTGGCCCCTGATGGCGACGAGGCGATGCTGCTGGCCACGATGAACGACTACGACGTCATCCTGCTCGACATCTTGCTCCCGCGCAAGAACGGGCTGGCCGTCTGCCGCGACCTGTGCGCGCGCAACGTCACGACCCCCATCCTGATGCTCACCGCCAAGGACAGCGTCGAGGACCGGGTCGCGGGCTTGAACACGGGGGCGGATGACTACCTAACCAAGCCCTTCGCCTTCGACGAGTTGGTGGCGCGGATCAACGCGCTGGTGCGCCGCCAGTCGCTCGACCGCGCGCCCCTGCTCACCGTCGGCGACCTGACCCTCGATCCGCTCACGCACGAGGTGCGGCGCGCCGGGCGGCCAATCGAACTGACTAACA
>JAABUR0100005392.1_pt1 | contig 16370 bp, 19 predicted proteins | sample 5560091 | NCBI WGS metagenome assembly JAABUR01 (sample SAMN10711879, study PRJNA513375) | rock metagenome | isolation source: Antarctica rocks | place: Antarctica: Victoria Land, University Valley sud | reverse complement strand
ATCCGGGTCAAGATGGCCCAGGCCGTCACGTTGGCGAAGCTGTTCGAGGCCAAGGAGGTGGACTGGGCGCTGGGGCATGCCGCGGTCCACGCCCGGTTCGCCGAGGCCGACCTCGCCTCGATCCTGGACCACCACCACGCCACCACCACGGATGGCCCGCGCAGCAGTGCCGGCGAGGACGGGTCCCTGACCCAGGGCACCTCCGGATGGGCCGCCCTCGGCAACCTCACCGAGCGGCCCGGGGCGAGCCTCGACGACGGCCAGCAGGAGGTGGCCTCATGAACGGGCCGACCACCGCCGGCACGACCCGGGCCAAGGACACGCCCATCCCGACCGCCGGGATGCCAAGCGCGCCACCGTTACCCCAGGACCTGGAGGCTCTGCTGCGCCGGCTGCGGCTGCCGCACATCCGCCGGCACGCCCCTGAGGTCGTCGCCACCGCCAAAGCGCAACGATGGGAACCGGTGGAGGTCCTGCGCGCCTTGTTCGGTGAAGAGGCTGCCGGCCGGGAACGCTCGGCTCTGGCCACCCGCCGCGCCGCGGCCGCGTTCCCCACCGGCAAGACCTTCGACGCCTGGACATCCAGCGCGTCCTCGATCCCGGCCCCGACCCAGCAGGCGCTGCGGACCCTGGAATGGGTCCACCGCCGGGAGAACCTCGTGGTGTGCGGGCCGTCCGGGACGGGCAAGACGTTCCTGCTCGAGGCCCTCGGTCAGCACGCCGTCGAACAAGGCCTGAAGGTGGCCTGGTTCACCCTCGAAGACCTTGGTGTCCTGCTGCGCCGGCACCGCGCCGACGACACCGTCACCAAGGCCATCGCCCGGGTGCTGCGAGCAGATCTGGTGGTCGTCGACGATATCGGGCTGCTCCCGGTTGCCCAGGACGCCGCCGAGGGCCTGTACCGCCTCGTCGACGCCGCCTACGAGAAGCGCTCCGTCGCGATCTCGTCCAATCTCCACCCGGCGGCGTTTGACGAGCTGATGCCCAAGACCCTGGCCACCGCCACGGTCGACCGCCTGCTTCATCACGCCCACGTCTGTCAGACCACCGGGGAGAGCGTGCGCCTGTCCCAAGCCCTGGCCGGTCAAGGGGTGAGCCCGTTGAACTGAGCAAACTCAGGCCGGTGGTGGCCAGCGCTGGGCAGATCCCATGGCCACCACCGGGCAGGTCTCGTGACCGTCACCGGGCAGGTTCCACGACCGCCGCTGGGCAGAACTCAATGGCCCTTGACAGATGGCAAGCGTGAGCTGCCGAGTGCTGGCCATCCCCAGGGGAGACGAAAACTCTAAGTTGGTCCCAGAGGAGTGGTGTGTTGCAGTTGCGAGTCGCATCGGACGGGATTCGCCACGGCTTGCTGGCAAGTGCAAGAGGTGTGACCGCCCGTTGAAGCCTCCACTAACTCGTGCTTCCGAGGTCTGCACGTGTATTTACGGGAGGTCCTGTTCCTGGATCCGGCGATCAGTCACGCCGCTGCGCTTAGGTTTCCAACAGCGTTCGCATCGCTTCCCGGGAGGAGGGCACATGTGGTCAGCTCTTGTGCGCCTCGGTGTATGCGGCCTTGACGGCGGCCGGGAGGGTTCCCCGGTCACTGACGGCGTGTCCGTTGGCCAGAGCCCAGGCCCGCATGTCCCGGGAGGTGGCAGCCGCGACGCGACGCGAGCGGCGCGACCGGCCCTCGGTTGGGACTTTGGATGTCTTCGCGGGGGAACGTCGAGGAGGGTTCGCGGTGGTAGCGCGGGCTGGCTTGCCCTGGACCGGCTCTGCGGGCGGGGTGTCGTCGGCGGCAGGTGCTTCAGCAAGGTTGACGTTGTAGAGTGCGCCGACCACGCGCAGCGCGTCGGCCAGGGGCTCGGTGGAGTCAATGGTGACCTTCAAAGAGGTTTCTCGTCTCGTGAGTATTCGGGACCCGACGGCGAAACCGTCAGGTGGAATGTCTGAGGTGAAACGGTATCGCGATACCTGAGGGGACCGAAAGCCTGCCATTCCCCCCTCGGGCCGGGCAGGTCTTTGGTGCGGCCTGGAGCGGCGTGTGTTGCCTGGTGTCGGATCGTCCAAAACTACTGCCAACACAGGGGATTCGCTTTCACCCGATGTCGCACTGAACGGTTAGCCTTCCGGATGGGAGGGCGGAGACCGCAATGATGACGGTGCATGTGTTGCATGCCGGGGACGGGTACACGTATTTGACCCGACAGGTGGCGTCCGGCGATCATCAGCCGCTGCGCGGGCAGGCGTTGAGCGACTACTACCTCGCCGAGGGGAACCCGCCGGGACGCTGGGTCGGCAGTGGGCGGGTCGCGATGGACGTCGACGGCCAGGTCACCGAGGCGCAGATGAAGGCGCTCTTCGGCGAAGGCGTGCACCCCGACGCGCAGTTCCGGATCCGTTCCGCGATGGCGCGAGGAGCCTCGCTGGAGGACGCGAGGGCGTCCGTTCGGCTCGGCCGACGGTTCCCGGTGATCGACCACTCGGGGGAGCTGTGGCGCGAGCGTCTGGACGGGGCATACCAACAGTTCGAAGAGGCTCACGGCCGCCGGCCGGAGCGGGGGCCGGAGCGGGACCTGGTCCGGTGGAACGTCGCGACCGAGCTCTTCCGCGAGACGCAGCACCGCGATCCGGCCGATGATGGCGAGCTCAAGGGGTTCGTCGCCCGGGTGGCGAAGCCGCCGCGGCAGCCGGTGGCCGGTGTGGACCTGGTCTTCACCCCGGTCAAGTCCGTGTCGGTGCTGTGGGCTCTGGGCGATGAGCGGGTCCGCGCTCAGGTCGAGCAGGCTCATGAGGCGGCCTGGCGGCGTGCGTTCGCGTATGTGGAGCAGCACGCGGCGCTGACGAGGACCGGCGCCGCCGGGATCGCGCAGGTCGACACCCGGGGTCTCGTGGCGGCCGCGTTCGACCACCCCGACTCCCGGACGGGGGACCCGAACCTGCATACGCACGTCGCGGTCTCGGCGAAGGTGCAAGGCCTGGACGGGCAGTGGCGGGCGTTGGACCTGCGGGTGCTGCACGCGATGGCGGTCAGCGCCAGCGAGACCTACAACACGGGAATCGAGGATGAGCTCCAGACCCGGCTGGGGGTCGAGTTCGCCCCGCGCGAGGTGGGGCGGGGGCGGCTGCCGGTGCGGGAGATCGACGGTATTCCGCAGGCACTGTTGACCGCGTTCTCCTCGCGCCGGAAGCAGATCGAGAAGGGCTACCAGGCGGCGCTGGCGGACTACCGCCAGACCCACGGCCACGATGCGCCGCGCCACGTCCAGTACCGGCTGGCCCAGCAGGCGACCTTGGCGAACCGGCCGGACAAGGACCGTCCGCGCTCGTGGGCGGACGCCCGTCGGGAGTGGATGGTGCAGGCGCGGCAGGTGCTACGGCGCCGCCCTTTCCGCCCAGGGCACGGCGTTGAGGCGATGATCCCCGGCGTCGCCGATCGCGGCATACCCGCGGCTGGCCTCGACGAGACCATGCTCGCCGGGCTCGCGCGGGCGGCCGTCGAGAACGTGGCGGAGTCCCGTTCGACGTGGAACCGCTGGCACGTCCACGCGGAGGTCCAGCGGCTGACCCGCCCCCTCGCCGTGCCGCCGGAGGCCCGCGGCGCTCTGGTCGAGGAGGTGACGGCCCGCGCGCTGGCCCGGGAGTGCCTCTCGCTGGCGGCGCCTGAGCTGAACCCGGCCCCGGCCGCGTTGCAGCGCGGCGATGGGGAGAGCGTCTACAGCGTCCACGGCACTAGCCGCTACACCTGCGAGCGGCTCATCCTCGCGGTCGAGGACCGACTCCTGGCCGCGGCCCGCACCCGGACCAGCACGGCCACCGCCGGGCCGGTCCTCGACGTGGCACAGGCCCGGCTCGAGTCGGCCCACGGGTGGGCGTTCGACGCCCGGCAGGTCGAGCTGGCCCGCTCCTTCGTCTGCGACGACCGGCGGCTCGTGGTCGGCGTCGGCCCGGCCGGCACCGGTAAGACGACCGCCATGCGGCTGGCCGCGGCGGCGCTGGTCGCGGACGGGCGACGGCTCGTCGCGGTGGCCCCCTCGGCCAAGGCGGCGTCGGTCCTCGGCCACGAGATCGCCGTGACGGCGACCACGATCGCCAAGCTCCTGCACGCCCACGGCCGGGCCGAGTCCCCAGACAGCCCTGTTCCCGCGGACCTCGAGCTCCGGCCGGGGGACGTGATTCTGGTCGACGAGGCAGGCATGGCCGGCACCCCCGCGCTCGGCCGGCTGCTGAGCCTCGCCGAGAGCTCCGGCGCGGTGGTGCGCCTGCTCGGCGACCCGATGCAGCTGTCCGCGGTCGAGGCCGGCGGAGCCCTGCGGCTGCTCGCCCAAGCGAGCTCGCCAACCGAGCTGGACCGGGTGCACCGGTTCACCGACCCGGCCGAGGCGGCGGCGACGTTGGGGATCCGCCAAGGCCGGACGTCGGCGATCGGCTTCTACCAGGCGCATGACCGGATCAGCGACGGCAGCAGGGAGGCGATGCTCGACGAGCTGTACGACGGGTGGCGCGCCGAGCTGACCGCCGGCCGGACGACGCTGATGGTCTCCGCCTCCACCGTCGAGGTCGCGGCCCTGTCGGCGCGCGCCCGCCGCGACCGGGTCGCCGCCGGGCAGGTCGAGGCCGACGGCGTACTGCTGGGCGACGGCAACCTGGCCGGGGTGGGCGACCTGGTCGTGACCCGGCAGAACCAGCGGGTCCTGACCGTCCACGGCGGGCGGGACTTCGTCAAGAACGGGGACCTCTGGCAGGTCACCGGGCGGCACCCGGACGGCGGGCTCAGCGTCCGGCACCGCGCCCACGCGGGTGCCGTGCGGCTCCCGGCGGCGTATGCCGTGGCGCAGGTCGAGCTCGGCTACGCCACCACCGTGCACCGAGCCCAGGGGATGACGGTCGACGCCGGGCACGTGCTCGTCGACGGCGCGATGAGCCGGGAGTCGTTCTACGTCGCGATGTCCCGGGGCCGGAGCGGCAACCGGGCGTACGTCGTCACCGGCGAGGCGATCGACGTCGACCTGCACCTGCCACCCCGCCCGCGACTCGATGCCGTCGACGTCCTGCGGGGCGTCCTGGCGCGGGAGGCCTCCGAGCGTTCGGCGACCGAGACCTGGCGTGAGGCTCTGGAGTCGGCTGAGTCCCTGGCCACCCTCGTCCCCCGGTACGTGGACGCGTGGGCGAGGGCGGTGCTCACCGACGAGTCGGAGGGGTCGGTCCGGGCCGGCCTGCGCGACGCTGGCGGCCGCGCCCTCGAAGACCGAGTCACCCGCGCGCCGGGCTGGAGGCGGCTTGTCTTGGCGTCTGCTGGCGACGACCCGCGCGAGCGGGTGTCCGAGGCGGTCCGCTCCCGGCTGCTCGGTGGCCCAGCGGAGGTCCGCGACCCGGCCGCGGTCCTCGCTTGGCGCGTCGCGAACCTCGACCCGAACGGCGCTCCTGCGGTCGGGGAGCGGTTCCGACCGCCGTGGCTGCCCCCGCCACCCACGCTGTCGGTGGACTCGGTGGACTCGGTGGGCATGTGGGCGGTCGGGCAGGACCGGCTGGTCACCGACCGGGTGGAGGCCCTGGTGGAGCGGGTCGCGGCGGAGCCGCCGCCTTGGGCCCACGGCATACCGGCTCGACCCGAGCCCGGTCCGGGCCGCGAGCGGTGGGAGCGGGACCTCGGCGTCGTCACGGCCTACCGCGACCAGCACAGGATCCCGGACGACGTTGACCCGTGGACTCCGGCGCCCGCCGCGGGCCGTGCCACGGTAGCGGAGACGGCCGCCCGGAACGCATTCCAGCGGCTGCACCACGACGCCGGCGCGGGTCCGGAGGCGGCGCCCTCGGTGAATGACCGGCTCAGGGCGCTGGTCTCGCGGCCGACACCGCAAGGTGACGCGGTCGCCGACCGACCTCACGCCGCCGACCGGCGCCGTGCGGAGGAGCCGCGCCGTCCCGTCCAGGTCGAGCGCGGGCCGCGGCTGTGAACGTCGTCCACAGGCCGGCGCACGGTCGGCCCACCACCCACAGCTCGTCGCCGACCGTCGCCCCGCGCCGGCGCCGGCGCGACTCTGCGACAACCACCCAAGGAGAGGGGGCACCCTGTGTCCAAACCGGAACACCGTGATCAACGTCGCGATCCCGTCGCGGTCGCCATCGAGCTGCTCGACGCGGCGCACCGCCAGGCGCTGGCCACGGCCCGCGCCAACCCGGACTCGACGTGGATCGACGCCGCATCCGCGATCGGCGCGGCCCTGGGCCAGCTGCTCGCCTCCGCGGGACTCACCGTCGCAGAGCCGGAGTCGCAGCCGTTGCCGGCCGGCACGTGCGTCGAGCTGCTCGAGGCGGCCGAGCGTGCCCTCGAGCAGATCCCGCCCGGCCATGGTCCGGTCACCCTGGCTCTGGTGCGGTCCTACCTGACCGACGCGATCGTCGAGACCGCGGGACGCGAACCATGAGCGTGACCACCTTCGGCGATCTCGTCACCGAGGCCGAGCAGGTCCTTCTCGAGCTGACCCGCCAGCGCGAACCGAACGCACTCGGGCTCGCGGCGGGATGGCCTGCGTTCAGCCGCCGGGCCGTGCACGCCATCACCGCGGCCACCGGGGCCCGGGACCCGCGCTGGTATGCCGTGGACCGGCTCATCGTCGAGGTCGCCCGACCCGTGGGTGGTGTCGTGGTCGCGCCGACCGGCTCCCGGGTTGCCGCCGCGGATCCGCTGCTCGAGCGGGCCGGTGTCCTGTTGGGGGCGGCGGGCGACGTGCTCGCCTCCGCCCCGCGGGATACTGTCGCGGACCCGATGCTGCTGGACGCGAACGTCACGGCGGCGCAGTCTCGGGTGGCGGCGCTGCTGGCTGCCGGCGCGCACGCCTCGGTGCGGGCACTCGGGCGCCATGGCGGGTGCACAGTGCTGGCGCGGGAGGATGCGCGTGATATCGCCGAGACCCTGATGCGAATCGAGACGTTGGCGACCGTGGTCTTCCAGTCGAGCCCGACGCTCGAGAGCCGCGCCCACGACGTCGCCGTGCTGAGCGTCCACCCGGGCCCGTTGTCCCTGGAGGACGCGGTGGAGGTGTGGGGCCGGCACGCGCGGGAGACCGTGCGCTCCACCTCGCCGTCGGCACGCGACCTCCAGGCCGTGGGCGCCGACCTCTCGAGGCTGGCCACCCACTCCCGGGTGCTCGTTGTGGCGGCGGTGTCGCAGAACGTCGTCGACCCGGCTCGTGGCCGGGCCGTCGACGCGAGCCTGGGCCGGCTCGGCGCGGGCTGGCTCGACGTCGCCCAAGCCTGGACCGGCCTCCACACGGCACAACCGCCGACGCCGGCGAAGATCGCGGCGTCGCACGCACTCGGTCAGGCGCTCATGGCGGTGACCCGCGACGGCCGAGACTGGGCAAGTCCCGCTGTGGTTACCGAGCGCATCGACGTCGCCCGGGCCCTGGGTGCCGTTCGCAGGGCTCTGGACGTCGGTAGGGAGGTCGCCGAAGAACAGCCGCAGCTGACCACACGGTTGGCCGACTCCGGGCTGCTCTACGCACCCGCCGCATTGACCGCGCCCTCGCTCGAGCGACTCCACGCCCGGGTACGGGGCGAGCTCGTGACGGCGGGTCGGTCCGACATCGAGCCACTGATGCGAGCCGTGAGCATCCAACAGAGACAAGTTCGCGGAGCAACCGACCTTGCTGGCCGTCCCTTCCTGGTCCGCGAAGCTCGACGCCCTGCCGCAGGGTTGTCGACCACTCAGCCGTGCTCAAGGCCGTCTCTGGAGTGACTTCTGAACCAAGCGGATGGCGACTCCGAACAATGAAGGATCTCGACCATGATTCTGTTCAAGGGGCCGCCCGTGAGCGGTGCTCGTGGAGCCGGTGCCTGTTAAGGGGATCGGTTTCCAGTCATCGCAGCAGGGGCAGTCGCTTCACGTCGAGGCCGAGATAGCTCCGTTGCTCCTCGAGGAGTTCAGCCCGCCCGGTCGCGGCACGCACCCACTGCTCGTTGTTCCACGCCTCGGGCGTCGAACGTCCCAATAGGCCGTCCGCGACCAAACTCAGTGCCGACCGCGAGGCGGTTAAGGAAGGGCGCCTGCCCGAGGCGAGGCCGGCAGTCGACGTCGAGAAATATGCACGCACTGCTGGAGCGCATTCACCCGTCGATCCGCACCCCGTGGTCCTGCGAGTGGCGAGTCATGGGCGCGCGACCAGGGCTACCCGGGCGTCGTCCGACACGTTCCATGTGCCGGCGGGTTCGACGGCGTCTTCGCCCGGACCGAGTGCCGATGCCGCGAGTGGCGCTGGCGCACTGATCGACCGGACGGCCGGGGAGGTGATCGGGCTGGCTCCCGCCGGAGACGTGGCTGCCGGGATTGTGGTCGGTGTCGGGTCGCGCGGGAGCGGGTCAGCTGACCGTGCGTTGGCCGTCACAGGTCATCGCCGCCCACACCGGCGCGAGTGATCCGACATGGGCTTCGGTGGCGAGGCTCCGCACGAGCGTCCAGGTCGAGCCGGTGGCTTCCCGCAGCAGGCGGCGGTATGCCGGGTGCTCGTCTCCCGAGGATGCTGAGGGTGTCGACGACGCGCCAGGGGCCGAGTGCGCCGGGGCGGAGCTGGGACGGAGCCAGGTCGAGGTCCTCGGCGAGGAGGGGGTGGCCGTCCAGCGTTGCTCGGCTGGTCTGGAGCAGCCTGCCTCCCGGCTCACCGGTCCTGCCAAGGACGAGGGTCTCGCGCAGCACGGCCACCGAGCCGGTCGCGAGCTCGATCCGGACCTCTCGGGTGACGTCGGCGCCTCCCGAGAGGACGAAGGTCTGTCCCTGCCAGGTCAGTCGGGGGTGGGGAGCGGGCCCGCTCGTTGTCTGCCGAGAGGGGGCGCCCGGATCCGCACCTGAGGGTAGGGATGGGTCGGCGCCAGGTTCCACAGCAGCCGGATCAGGTCGGGCCGCAGGCGCAGCGCCACGCGCAGCAGGTTGCTTGGTCCGTACGATGAACAGGGCACCGCGAGGGTCGGCTGACGAAGGCAATCGCCGCGAGAGGTCCGGGGGCCAACACCCCTCTACGGTGCGAGGCCGCCGCCGCCTACTGGAGCACGTTGACCGCCCGGGCGACGACCAGTGCTGTGGTGGACAGGGCGATGATCGACTGGAACGACATCAGGGCCTTGGCCCACCTGCTCAGCGGCATGGTGTCGGTAGGTGAAAAGGCGAACCCGTTGGTCAGGCTCACGTAGAGGTAGTCGAAGAACAGCGGCTCCCAATCTGGCGACGCCAGATGGGGGTCAGCCATCTGAGCCACCTCCACCACGATCGCGGCAGCGACAGGTAACTGGTTCTCCGGACTGGTGGCCCGCAGCCACGCCGGAACATGGATGTCTGCGTGCTCGATGCGAGCCAGCAGATGTGACATTTGCTCACGTCGATGGCTGTCCGGGTGTGCTCCCCCGCCCGCCGACCCGGTCTCCATACCCCCAGTGTCGGACACCAGGCTGACAAAACGCGGGAGCCCTGCCGTACCTGCTCACACGCAGGGGCCCTCTACGAAACCGAGCAGCCGCCTATGACCCACGCGGTGGGAGCCGATCGTGAACCCCTCACCGTCACCTTCACCGACCGCATCCCAGCGGCCGAGAACCGTAACCATCAAAGCCAGGCGGAGGCTCTCAACCAGACGTCAATGGGTGAGCGGCGCGCGAGCGTCCAAGCCGCAGGCGCGAGCGTCCCGTGAGGTGCCTCGTCCGGACCGGAGGGTGCGCCGAGCTCGCGGCAAGTCTGACCGGATGCCGACGTGTCGCGGCTGGGTCCGTCTTGGCCGTGCAGCTCGTCGGCGGCCGCGAACCTTCTTCCGCACGGCTGATCACCGCACCGGGTGTCCGCGGGCTGCACTCCCACCAAGACAACCTGCGCGTCCAGATGGCTCTGTTCCCCGGCTTCGCCGCCGCCCGTCGGATGGATCAGCCTGGCTCGCCCTGTCAAGTTGCGTCAGGGTCCCAAGGAGTCGGCTGGTTGGAGTCGTAGGTTCCTGACATGGGTCTCAGTTCGGGTGGGACTTCGTTCCCGACCTCATCCCGCGGGTTTTCCATGAGGGCCTCGCGCACGATCCGGCGGGGGTCGTACTGGCGGGGGTCGTACCGTTTCCAGTCGACATCATCAAAATCCGGCCCCATCTGCTCCTTGAGTTGATGTTGGGCTTCCTGAGCCATGGCCTTGACCTGCCGGACGACTCGGGCGAGTTTGGCGGCGTAGCCGGGGAGCCGCTCGGGGCCGAGCACGACGATGCCGATAATCAGCAGGAGGAGGAATTCCCAACCGTTGATGTCGAACACCATGTCTCCCCTCTGTTCGGGCCCCGGTTGTCGCCGAATTTCTCAGCCAATTCTCACACTGCAGGCCGGTCCAGGCGGCGGATGCATTCGGTCGACGATCGGCGAACCATGCGAGTTGGTCGCGCCAGTGCCATCGAGGGTGCCGGGGACCGGTTCGCGGCGATGGCGCGGCTTGCCGTGCCCTTGCGGGTCCCCGTCGGCGGCTTCGGCGCCGTGGACGTCGACCGGCTGGCGTCTGAAGTCGAACCCTTCGCTCATGGGCTGGCGACGACGAGCTTCAGAACGAGTCAGATCAAGTCACCATCGAAATGACCCCTCTCGCTCACTGGGCATACTCCCGAGTTCCGGGGAACTTCGGTGGCGGCCCGTTGAGCATCAGGCCACGTTCACGTCTTCATCATGACAGGTGGCGCCGACAGGCTGGGCGACCTCGCGTTCGAGCGCGGCGCGGAGGGCGGGTAGGTGCAGGTGGCCGTTGACGCGGCGGAACTGCTTGCCGGCCTCGACCAGGCCGGCGGCGCACCAGCGCAGGGCCCTGTTTCCGTTCTGCCAGTTCTTCACGTTGGCTGAGTGGTTGCGGCAGATGGAGATCATCGACTCGATGCAGTTGGTGCTGCCAACCAACCTCCCGCTGGGAACTCACAAACTCTTCAGGTTCGGGGCGGATCATGCGTGGGTGCCTGCATTCACTCTGGCATCGGTGTTCACCGAGTGGGTCCGCTCACCCCTGGGCATCATGCTCCCGGTTGGTCTCTCGATCGGGTATGCCGTGTGCCTGGTGGCCGCGTGGCGGCGCAGCAGCCGGCCGTCGGTGTTTCGGGCGCTCATCTTCTATGTCATGGGCGTGGGGTCACTGGTGCTGGCCACGGACGGTGGGTTGGCGGCATACCGAGAGGTATCTTTCGTCGCTGCGGCGGCGCAGTCCGGTGTGCTCGCGGCGATTACCCCCATGGGACTTGCGCTGGGCGACCCGCTCGGACTGGCGTCGCGGGCGTCCGGGCAGGACGGGCCGGGATGGCTACACCGCGTGTCAACCGCTCGGGTCTCGCGGATTCTGATGTTCCCGGCGCTGGCGTCGCTGCTCGCGGTGGGGGTCCACCTCGGTTTGTTCGTGACGCCATGGCTGGCGGCCAGCGTTGCCAGCGGCTGGGTCCGTGAGCTGACCTATCTGGCGTTGTTGGCCACCGGGTTGCTGTTCGTCTTGCCGCTGCTGAGTCACGAAGAGCTATTGCCGTCCTGGTGCACTGCGCCGCTTCGGGCTGTCATCGCCTTTGCCGACGGGTTGCTCGATGCCCTTCCGGGTGTGATCGTCATGGCGTGGCCAGGGCTTCTCGGTGCGCCCGTGCCTGCCTACCTTGCGGACCGGGACCCGTTGTGGCAGCAGCGGCTCGGGGGCGCCGCGATGTTCGCCATTGCCGAGGTCGTAGGCCTGCCGCTCCTGGCGGCGGTCATCGTGGACTGGATCCGCTCGGACGACCGGACGGCGAAGGAGATCGATGCGGCGCTGGATCTAGCACATGCGCAGCGAGTCGAGTGCCAGCTCGGGGAGGAGGCCATGGATCGACCGTGGTGGGAGAACGACCCGCGCTTCACCGGCCGCTTTCGGTAACCAGCGGGATCGGCGTGCTTGAGGCGCTCACGAGCACCGATCCGTATCGGCTGTTCCCGGTCCGATGGCGCGCCGCCCGCGACGGCACCCGCATCGATGCCAACCGCTCACCGCGTGAGCAGATCGAACGGGCTGTACGGGAGGCCGGACCGGGGGCACCGGCGAGGTCATCGCCGCCACCGGGGTACTCAGCCTCACCACTCAGCACCTCGTCGAGCGCCACGGCGACCTGCTCACCGTCGCCGAGCTGATCTCTTCCGAACTGCGCGAGCGGCTTATCCATTTCACTGCCGGGTCCTTGATATGGGGGTGGGATGCCGGCGCGGGGTCTGCACTATCCAGGCTCGTACGGGGAGCTGAGGGCGTGGTTCCCCGACGACGAGGCGTGCATGGACTACTTGGACTGGCTGCGCTGGCCCTCGGGGCCGGTGTGTCCGCGCTGCCAGCGGCCGGCGACCACGGTGGCGCGCGGGCGGGTGTGGCGCTGCGGGGGGTGCGACAAGCGGGTCTCCCGGACCGCGGGGACGATCTTCCAGGACACCCGCACGCCGTTGACGGTGTGGTTCGCCGCGGCCTGGTACATGACTGCCGATCCGGGCGGGGTGGCGGCGTTGACGATGCAGCGCCTGCTCGGGCTGGGCTCGTACCAGACGGCGTGGGCGATGCTGCACCGCTACCGGACCGCGATGGTGCGCCCCGGCCGGGAGTTGCTTGCCGGGCGGGTAGAGGTAGACGAGACGTTCCTCGGTGGGGAGCAGCCGGGAGTGCCTGGGCGCGGTGCGCTGGGCAAGACGCTGGTGGTGGCGGTCGAGCTGGCCGAGCCGCGCGGCTACGGGCGGGCCGGATGAGCGTGATCGACGACGCGGCCGCGACGAGGCTGCGCGCGTTCCTGGTCAACGCTGTGGAGCCTGGTTCCACGCTCGTCACCGACGGCTGGTCTGCCTACCCGAATGCCTGCCGGGACTGGTTCGTCCACGAACCCCACCCGGTCGCCGGCTCCGGGCACGACGCACACGAACTGCTTCCCGGGGTGCACCGGGTCGCATCGTTGTGCAAGCGCTGGCTGCTGGGCACCCACCAGGGACGGGTCGACGCTGAGCACATCCAGTCATACCTGGAGGAGTTCTGCTTCCGGTTCAACCGGCGCCACTCCCGCGCCCGTGGCCTGCTGTTTTACCGGCTGCTGCAGTACGCCGCCGGCGCGGCGCCGCTGACCTACGAGCAACTTGTGGCCAGTCCGTCGCCCAAGGCCGTCAAGCCGCCCGGCGTGCACGGGCCACGCTCACGACCCGCCAGCCTCGCCCAGCCGCCACAGGACCGGCCCTGGCGGGCGGCGACGAGTCTCAACTAGATCAACAGACGACGCGGAGACCCGGCAGTGAAATGGATAAGCCACCTGCGCGATTACATCGCCGCCACCAGCGCTGTGCGCCAGCAGATCGACCGTGACCCGCGCTGAACGCCGGCGCACCATTCGCAGCCAGTTCCGGATTGGTCGCCACCAGTCGGTTGGGCGAGCCATCGTTCTCCTGCTCTCGTCGGGCCGGAGGTTTCGCTTTGAACTCCTGCGCAAGCTCTGGATCGTGCGACAGCGGTACCCGTCGCGGATCCTCAACCGCGGGTGCTCTATCGGTAGCGCTACCATACGTGGCATGACGGCGCTTCACATTCGGAATCTGCCAGAGTCGGTGGTGACGGCCCTGCGCGAGCGGGCTGCCAGGCATGGCCAGTCGATGCAGCAAGAGATCCGACAAATCTTGGAAGCGGCCGCAACGGCGTCACCGCCTCGCCAGGCTCCCGAGCCGGTGCGCCTGACCACCGTCCGAACTGCGGTTACCTCCACGTGGGACCGGGAGGAGATCTATGGCGACGCCGGTCGCTGACCGCGCCGTCCTGGACACGAACGTACTTCTTGCCGCAACTGACGAGGCGCGACAGGAGCACGAGCACGCGGTCGCAGCCATCAATCTCTGGCCGGCGTCCGGCTTGGTGCTCTACACCAGCGGGCAGATCATGCGCGAGTATCTTGCGGTGGCCACGCGCCCGGTTGACCAGAACGGGCTCGGCATGGCGCGGCCCGACGCGGTTGCCAACGTGCGGGCACTCCGGGCGAGACTGAACCTGCTGGCCGAAGACATCAAGGTGAGCACCGCCTGCTGGAGCTACTCGAGACGATCGAGTGCGCGGGCAAGCAGATCCACGATGCCAACGTCGTCGCAACCATGCTCGTGCACGGCATCGACACCGTCGTCACCATGAACGTTGATGACTTCGCCAGATTCGGCGATCACGTGCAGGTAGCCGACTTGCGGCCATGAGGCCGTACGATCCGTGCTCAGCGAGGCCACCGGCAACCTCTCGACCTGTTCGCCCAGGACTGACCGGTGTCGGCGCGAGTGCGCACGTCATCACCGCTGACCTTAGCCGGCCAGCGGCGGATCTACGCAAATGACGGCTGGTGACGGCGATCTTACTAGCACCCGAGCGAACTGATCGGAAAGTAGGTGCTGGTGAGGCCCGGACCCGACGGTGAGCAGCGGTCGGCGGGGGGAGGGTGACGGGTGCGGGGTGGGGTGAAGTTCTATCGGGGTTCGGCTCGTGTGGACGAGACTATGTGGAGGCCGAGCGGGGGCGGGCGGATGACTACTACCTGGCTGAGGGGACCGGTTTCGCGCAGCGGTACAGCGCGGGCGGGGACGGGCAGGTCCAGGTGTTGGCGCAGCTGGACGGCGACGCCTACGAGGCGTGGGTGTCCGGGGTCGACCCGGGCACCGGTGCGCCGCGCGGGCGGCTGCGCCAGGACGAGCACGCGCTGCGGTTCGCCGAGGTGGTCGTCAACGGGCCGAAGTCGTGGTCGATCGCCGCGGAGCTGCACCCGGACATCGCGCAGGCGTACGCGGCGGCGCAGGACCGCGCCGCGGTCGAGATCATGGCCTGGATGGGCCGGCACGCCACCACCGGGGTCGGCGGCCGCGGTGGGCAGGTCGCGACGCCGGTCGAGCGGATCGAGGCGGTGGCGGTGCGCCACTACACCAGCCGGGCCGGGGACCCGCACCGGCACATCCACCTGCAGATCAACGCGCGGGTCTTCGCCGCGGGGAGGTGGCGCGGGATCGACTCGGTGGCGGTGCGGGACTCGATCGGCGCCGTGCAGGGGATCGGGCACGCCGCGGTGATGGCCGACCCGGGCTTCCGGCAGGCCCTGGCGGCGCACGGGTTCACCCTGGAGCCGGACACCGGGGAGGTGGTCGAGCTGGCCGGGTTCGTCGAGCCGTTCAGCAAACGCGCCGAGCAGGTCGCCGCCCAGGTGACGGGCTACGAGACGCAGTGGCGGGCGGGCCACCCGGCCGGCGAGCCGGGGCCCGGTTTGCGGCGGGCGTGGGACGCCCGCGCTTGGGCCGAGCACCGACCAGGCAAGGCGCACCTGGAGCCGGCGCAGGTCGCGCACCAGCGGTGGGTCGACGAGCTGGCCGGGCTGGGCTACCAGCCGCCGGCCCGGCCGGTCGGCCTGGTCTCGCTGGCGGTGGGGCGAGTCGGGCGGGATCAGGCGGCGGCCGAGGTGCTGGCCCGGCTGACCGCGGCCCGCTCGGCGTGGAACCAGGCCGACCTGCGCGGTCAGGTCGAGCTGCTGCTCGCCCGCGAGGGGGTGATCGTCGAGGCCGGCGTGCGGGGCGAGCTGGCCGAGGACATCACCGCCCGCGCCGCCGCCGCCGCGGTGCCGCTGCTGGCGCGGGACGACGTGCCCGAGCACGTGCGGGCGTGGACCTCGGCCGAGGCGGTCGCCGTCGAGGCGGACCTGGCCGGCCGGCTGGCCGCCCGCGGCGTCGCGGATGCCGTCTCCGGCCGCGACGCCGACGCCGGCCAAGTGGCCGCCGCGGCCGCGGCCGCCGGGGTGGGCTTGGACCCGGCCCAGGCCGACGCCGCGGCGGCGCTGGCCGGCGGGCACGCCCTGGTGCTGGTGACCGGCGCCGCCGGCGCGGGCAAGACCACCACGCTGTCGGCCACCCGCACCGCGCTCGAGCAGGGCGCGCACCAGCTGCTGGTCGATCACCCCCACGTTGAAGGCCGCCCGCGGCGCCGCGGCGGAGACCGGCGCCCGGACCGGGTCGGCCGCCTGGCTGGTGTTCCAGCACGGCTGGCGCTGGGACGAGGCCGGCCGGTGGACCCGCCTCGAACCGGGGCAGGTCGACCCGGGCACCGGGCGCGAGTACCGCGGGCCCGGCCAGGGCGCCCGCCCAAACCCCAGCCGCCCAGGACGCCCAGCGTGCCTCCGCCCAACGCGCCGACCGGGCCGCCCGGCGACGCCTGCACGACCCCACCCGACACGGCCCCACCTACGGGCCCCCCGCGGGCCCCCCGGACGCGACGGACCTAGCGGGAGTTTCCTAGCTATTCGGATCGTGAGCGGGCCGGGTGACGTTGGTACTGGCTGAAGACCGGTGTTGACCTGCGCAAATGCGCGTGTCGGTGCTGGACATCACGGTTCGGTAAGTGTATT
>JAABUR0100005388.1_pt1 | contig 16376 bp, 15 predicted proteins | sample 5560091 | NCBI WGS metagenome assembly JAABUR01 (sample SAMN10711879, study PRJNA513375) | rock metagenome | isolation source: Antarctica rocks | place: Antarctica: Victoria Land, University Valley sud | reverse complement strand
AAGAAGACGAACCTCAACAATATCTCATTCTCCGATGGTCCGGGGGATCCCTTTATCCAGGGCTCCACCGACGTGAACATAAACGACGCAACCTCGACGAAACAGAACGTCAACAGCGCCACGGGATTGATGGTAATGGCATCTAGCGGCGTGAGCGGTTACTACTGGCACAACGCCATCAATCTCGCCGCTTCAGACACCACGCCGCCAGCAGCACCTGTGATAAACAGCCCGGCCAATGGCAGCTACGACGCCGATGGCAACCTGACCCTCTCAGGCACGGCCGAAGCCAGCAGCACCTTGGAGATATTCGACGGCACGACCTCGAAGGGAACTACGCAGGCAGACGCCCTTGGGAACTGGAGCAAGACGCTAAGTGGCGTGGCTGAGGGATCACACACCTATACCGTGAAGGCGACAGATGCTGCGGGCAACACTTCGGCCGCCTCAAGCGATCAGACGGTTATCGTTGACCTTACGAACCCGACGGTGATCTCCACTACCCCAGGGGCAACAACGGGGGTTTTGGCTGGAGCCAACGTCACAGCGACGTTCTCTGAGGCTATGAAGGCAAGCACCATAAACGACACCACCTTCACGCTGGTTGAGAAAGGCACGACGACGAAGGTGCCAGCGACGATCAGCTACTCTGCTACTTCCCAGATGGGGAGGCTAAACCCGACGAGCAACCTGAAACATGGTGTGACCTACACAGCCAGGGTGGGTACAGGGGCGAAGGATCGTGCTGGCAATTCCCTGGATCAGAACACCTCCAAGGCGGGAAACCAGCCAAAGACCTGGAGCTTCACTGTCCAGTAACCCGAAGTAAAACGAGACCAAACTACCCTGAGGCCCGGACATTTCGTTCAGGCCTCTCGCTTCGCCAGGGTGTGAGGTGGCCTTTGATGGGGATCACGGGTCGCAACGGTGGGTGGGGCCGCAGTTCCTTTGGCTCTGTATAATGCCGGGGCTGATGGCGCCGGGGGAGAGGGGTAGCGCGGTATGTTGGTAGATTCTCACACGCACCTTTTGAGGTTGGATGTCTCGCCGGATCAGGCAGTCAAGAATGCTGTGGAGGCCGGGGTCGGGGCGGTGCTGAACGTCGCCACACAGCTTGAGGATTCACAGCGGGGCGCAGAGCTTGCAGCCACCCTGCCGAACGTGTACTCGTCAGTGGGGATTCACCCACACAACGCAGGCACGTACACGGCGTCTGACCTCGAAGGGCTGGCCGAGTTGTCGGAGTCGCCCGGGGTTGTGGCTTTGGGCGAGGTCGGGCTGGACTATTACCGCAACGACTGGTCTGCTGACATTCAGCGGGCCCTGTTCGAGGATGTCATCTCCCTTGCCAACGACACGCGTTTGCCCCTGATCATCCACTCCCGCGCCGCCTTCGCCGACACCATGGCCTGCCTGGGCAACGCCAGGGTTGCGGTCATCCTCCACTGCTTCGAGGGAGGGGACAGTGAGATCCGGGAGGCGACCGAGCGCGGCTACTACGTCGGCCTCGCGGGGAACATCACGTACAAGAACAACGAAACGGCGAAGGTCCTGCGCCTGATCTCGGAAGACAGAATCCTGGTCGAGACGGACGCCCCATACCTGAGTCCGCAGCCGGTGCGCGGCGAGAAGAACGAGCCGAAGAACGTGGTCCACACGGCCAGCTTCGTGGCCGAGCGGCTCGGCCTCGACGACGAAGACTTCGCAACCCTCACTACGCGCAACGCCCGCACTGCTTTCTCCCTGCCGCTGGAGGTGTGATCCCCCCGGCTTGAACCCCGCCGACCACGCCAGCAACCGCCCCAAGAAACGCTTCGGGCAGCACTTCCTGAAAGACCCGAACATTGCCCGCATCGTCGCCTCGGGCGTGACGAAGGACGACGTGATCCTCGAAGTCGGGCCGGGACGAGGCTTCCTGACCGGGTTCCTGGCGGAGCGGGCGCGTACCGTCCATGCAGTGGAGATAGACCCCGACGTGCTGCCCATCCTCAGAAACGCGGCTCCTGGCAACGTGGTGATCCACGAGGGCGACGCGCTCCTCTTCGACTACGCATCCCTGAACCCCGCCCCGAACAAGCTGATCGCCAATCTGCCATACAACGTGGCTTCGCCCCTGATCCTGAAGCTCCTCGAACAAGTGGAGAGCATCCACACATTTCGTTTCATGGTCCAACTTGAGGTTGCCCGCCGGATGGCAGCCGGACCAGGCGGAAAGGACTACGGAGTATACGCCGCGCTCGTCCAGCTCTTCGCCGAAGTGAAGGTCGAACATAAGGTCTCGCCCAAAGTCTTCGACCCGCCACCGCGGGTCCAGTCAGCGGTGGTCGAGATGCGCCGCAGGGAGAGTATTCTGCGGGCCGGTGAGTACGATGGTGTGAAGCGTCTGGTGCTCGCGGCTTTCAGGAGCCGTCGCAAACGGCTGGTCAACAACCTTCCCGAGCCAGTGCGGGGCGAAGCGCCCGGAGTTCTGGCATCCCTGGGATACGGCCCGGACGAGCGGGCCGAGAGGCTTGCTCCGGAAGACTTCGTGGCGCTGTACCGGGCGGTTTCGTGGGCGCTGTAGGGCGGGTGCGGCTCAGGGCTTTCGCCAAGATCAACTACGCCCTCGAAGTCACGGGCCGCAGGCCAGACGGATACCACGACATCCGGAGCGTCATGCAGAGCATCTCGCTCGCCGATGACGTGGAGATCGAACGCGGCGGCAAGGGCCTGGAACTCATCGTCGAGCCAGAAGGAACGGAGATCGGCCCCCCCGAACAGAACACCGTGTATCGCGCCTGGGCCGCGCTGCGGAAGCTCACGGGCGAGGACACCCCGGTGCGGGTGCTGCTCCGCAAACGGATACCGGCTGGTGCCGGGTTGGCCGGTGGCTCGGCGGACGCGGCTGCGGCTCTCGTCGGCCTGAACGAGATCCTGGGCCTCCGAATCGACCAGGAGACCCTGCGAGGACTCGGAGTACGGATTGGGGCCGACGTTCCATTCTGCCTCACCGGCGGCACGGCGCTCGGGGAGGGCGTGGGTGAAAACCTGACCGCGCTTCCTGCGCCGCCGCATCACTACCTGGTAGTCGCCAAACCGCAGCCCGGGGCCGATACGGGCGTCGTGTATCGGCTCCACGATGAACTAGGTGCGGAGCCTGGGGACTGTGTCCGGCCCGTAGTTGGGGCGTTGGAGAGGGGAGACCTCACCTCGCTCGCCAGCTCCATCGGTAACGACCTCGCCAGGGTCACGGAGAGGCTGGTCCCCGAGGTGGCGTCTCTGCGCGAACGCTTGCTCGAACTCGGGGCGCTCGGATCTGGCATGACCGGCAGCGGGACTGCAGTCTACGGCATCTTCCAGGCTGAGGCCGAAGCCCGTTCCGCCGCAGGGGGAATCCAGGCTCCATTCGTGGACATCTGCGGGCCGGCGATTGCTGGCGTGGAGATGCTGCGGGATGCTTGATCCCGCTGATAGCACCTTGCCGCTTCGGTATAATCTGCGGCGCACACGAGGCGATGGGGCGTAGCCAAGCGGCAAGGCACCGGGTTTTGGTCCCGGGATCGCAGGTTCGAATCCTGCCGCCCCAGCAATAGAGTTCGCCCCCGTCCACAAGCCGCCCGAAGGAGTCCGCAAGAGCATGACCCCAGCAGAAAACCCGCCGATCTACGCTGTCGTGCTCGCCGCGGGCAAGGGTACCAGGATGAGGTCCAATCGGGCGAAGGTGCTGCATACACTTTGCGGCGTGCCAATGGTCAACTATGCGATCGGGGCTATTAGATCCCTGTCTCCGGAGCGCACGCTCGTCGTCGTCGGACATCAGGCCGAGGAAGTTCGGGCAGTTCTTCCGCCTGACACGGAGCCAGTATTGCAGGAGGAGCAACTCGGGACCGGGCATGCGGTGCGGGTCGCGCTCGGGGCCATCGAGGAGGAAGACGGCATCCTCCTCGTGGTGAACGGGGATGGACCTTTGATCTCCGACCGCACGCTCGGGGGGCTCGTGGAGCGTCACCGCTCTGCGGACGTCGGGGCGACGGTGCTGGTGGCGGAGCCGCCCGACCCAACGGGACTCGGGCGCATCATAGAGGATGCCGGGGTGGTTCGGATAGTCGAGGAGCGGGACGCGACGGAGGAGGAGCGCGAGGTCAGGCAGGTGAACCTGGGACTTTACGCTTTCGGGCTGCCAGAGATCCGGGACGCCCTCGGGAAGCTGGAGACCGACAATAGCCAGGGCGAGTTGTATCTGACGGATGCGCTTGAGATCATCGGCAGGGAAAGCCGGGCCGTGACGTACAGGCTGAAGGACCTCGAAGAGGCGAACCTGGTCAACGACAGGGCGCAGCTTGCGCGGGCTGAGGAGATCCTGCGCCGCCGCATCCTCGACGCCCACATGCGCGCCGGGGTGACGGTGCGGGACCCTGTATCCACGCACATCGAGGCGACGGTGGAGATCGGGCGCGACACGGTAATTCTTCCTGGAACGTTTCTGCGTGGTGAGACGAAGATCGGGGCTGACTGCGTGATCGGACCTTCCACGGACCTCCTCGACACCGTGGTCGGGGACGGGGCTAGCGTCGAGCATTCCGTCGGGCGCGGCGCTGGCGTTGGGGCTGGGGCCAAGGTTGGCCCTTTCACGTACCTGCGTCCAGGCACGATCCTCGGCACGGATTCCAAGGTCGGGGCTTACTGCGAGGTCAAGAACACGAAGGTGGGGGATGGGAGCAAGGTTCCCCATCTCAGCTACGTCGGGGACACGGAGATCGGGGAGCGGTCCAACCTGGGCGCCGGGACCATCACGGCCAACTACGACGGGGTGAACAAGAATCGAACCCGGATCGGGGACGGCGTGTTCACAGGGGTGAATACCAGTTTGATCGCGCCGGTTACAATAGGAGATGGCGCGTACCTCGGGGCTGGAAGCGTGATCAACAAGGACATACCGCCTGGCAAGCTGGCTGTCGGGATGCCGGCGCGTGTGATCCGGGACGCCCCAGGGAACGATAAACAAAAGCGAACACGAGACGAGACGGAGGGTTAACGCCGAGATGCAAAACGGCTACCTGTCGCAGAATACCGAGAAGCGGCTGATGCTATTTTCGGGACGCGGCTACCCGCTTCTCGCCGAGAAGATCGCCGACCGGCTCGAAGTCGAGCTGGGCGGGGCACAGATCGAAACCTTCCCCAACGGCGAGGTATACGCCCGCTACCACGAGTCTGTGCGCGGGGCTGACGTATTCATCATCCAGTCCCTCTGCCAGCCCGTGAACGACAACCTCATGGAGCTTCTGGTGATGATCGACGCCGCCAATCGGGCTTCTGCCAAGCGCATCACCGCCGTCATCCCCTGGTACGCCTACTCCCGCCAGGACAGGAAGACCAAGCCCCGCGAGCCAATAACGGCGCGGTTGGTGGCGAACATGATCCAGGCCGCGGGCGCAGAGCGGGTGATGACCATGGACCTTCACGTGGGCCAGATCGAGGGTTTCTTCTCCTTCCCCGTGGATCACCTGACTGCGATGCACACCTTCGTCGACTACTTCGTGGACGCTGGTTTCCGCGATGCGGAGGACGCCGTGGTCGTCGCCCCTGACACCGGTGAGGCGAAAGTAGCCAAGCGGCTGGCAGACCATCTTGGGCTTCCGTGGGCCATCCTGAGCAAGACGCGCCGGGGGCGTGGGGAGACCGAGGTAACGCACGTCATCGGTGACGTCGAGGATCGGCGTGTGATCATGATAGACGACGTGATCGCCACGGGTGGCACGCTGGTAAACGCGGCGGATCGCCTGAGGCACGAGGGCGCGACCGAGATATACGCGGCGGCCACGCACGGCGAGTTCTCCGGTGACGCGTACCAGAAGATCGAAGATTCACACATCAGGGAGGTAGTGGTTACTGACACGCTTCCCTTGAAGGAGGACCAGCCGCGTTCTAAGATACATACGTTAAACATCGCCCCGATCCTGGCGAGCACCATCAAAAACGTCTTCACGGACGAGTCGGTGAGCAAGATCTTCATGGGCGAGAACCAGCTTTTTTAGAGGTCTCGGGCGTCGGGGCGGTTCGAGAACCGCCCTTACAGGCATCAGGAGGTAGTCGAAGTGGCGGATAACGTAGATTTGCAGGCGAGGGCGCGCGAGGGCCGGGGAAAGAACGACGCCCGGCGGCTGCGGGCTTCTGGGTTCATCCCTGCCGTGCTGTACGGCGAGGGCAACGAGGCGGGTGGCGGAACCACGCTGGCTGTCCCTGACAAGGCAGTGGACTATACGCTCACGCATTTCGGGGACAACGCCCTGTACAACATCAGCGTGGGCTCGGATACATCCACTGCCCGCGTGGTTGACGTGCAGCGCGACCCTGTATCGGGGCGGCTGGTTCACGTTGACTTCATCCCCGTGAACATGACCCAGAGGATCGAGGTTACGGTTCCGCTGCGGGTCGAGGGCGAGGCCCCCGGCGTGGAGCAGGACGGCGGCGTCTTGCAGCAGGTCGCCTACGAACTCCAGGTCGAGTCCCTGCCGGGGAACATACCGCAGGAGATCACCGTCAACGTCTCCAACCTCCAGATGGGCGACAACCTGTCGCTCGGTGGGTTGACGCTCCCAGAGGGCGTGTCGCTCATCTCCGAACCGGAGGAAGTCGCGGTCACGGTGGTTGCGCCGACGGAGATCACCGAGGAAGAGATCGAAGCTGCGGGCATCGTCGAGGAAGAGGGCGAGGAGGCTGCTTCCGAGGATGTGGAAGAAGGCGAAGAGGATGCTGCGGAGCAATCCTCCGAGGAAGAGAACGGGTAATCCAGAACCGGCGCGGGCCACGCCACGCGCCAGCGACGGAACGGGCGGGGGGCCATTGCGGTCCCCCGTCGTCTATGGCCTGGGCAACCCCGGCAGCCGCTACGAGCGCACCCGCCACAACGCTGGATTCCTGGTCGCAGACGAGCTTGCCAGCCGCCACGGCGGTGACTGGCGGAGGAAGAAACGTTCCCAGGCAGCCCAGATAAACTATGGGTCCACGTCGGCGGACCTCATCAAGCCGCAGACGTTCATGAACGACTCGGGCGCGGCACTCGGGAATTTCAGGACGGAAGACCTGATCGTGGTTCACGACGACCTCGACCTCGAAGCTGGCGTCGTGCGCGTGAAAGTGGGAGGCGGAGCCGGAGGCCACAACGGCCTGCGTTCCATCATCAGGCACCGGGGCAACGATTTCGTCAGGGTTCGCATCGGGATCGGACGTCCCCCGGACGGCATGACCGTGACCAACTACGTGCTCGGCAAGATGGACTCGGCCGTGAAGGAGTCCATCCCGCGCGCGGCGGACGCGGTGGAAGCCGTCATAGAATCCGGCCCCGAGGCCGCGATGAACCGCTTCAACGTGCGGGGCTGAAGACGTAATCGCCGAAGAGAAGATTTGTCCTTCGGCAACCCTTCACCCTGTTTTCAGGAGACGCCTGCAAGACGGGCTTCTTCCACGGCCTTTTCCACGCCCCCGGTCCAGGGTTCGCCGTGTTCCGTGAGCACCGTTCGGGCGCCCGTTTCGGCCAGCGCATCCAGGGAGTCGAGGGCGCGTCGGCTGTCGGCGGTGGCGGCGCGGGCCACGATCCGGGGTCCTGACTTCGCGGTGTAAGGGTCGAGGGTCACGATCGCATCCCCGGCGATGACGGTGTCCCGACCCGGCAGGTGCAGCGCGCAGTGGCCTATCGTGTGCCCCGGCGTATAGACGATACGCGGAGAGCCGGGCACGGGCAGTGTTCCATCAGTGTACCGTCGTACCTCCTTCACCGGCCTGGGCCAGAAGGCCCGATTACGCACCAGCGAAGCGACTATCGGGGCGGCCTGGAATTGGGTGGCGAAGTAGTAGGAGCGGGATCTCTCGCGGGTGTACTGGAGCGGTCGCCAGGCGAGCGGCGCGTCGTTCTCGTGGACCCAGACAGGCACGCCGAGGGTTGCGCGGGCGCGCTCCGCGAAACCAAGGTGGTCGAAGTGGGCGTGGGTCAGGACGACGGCCTCGATGTCGGAGAGCCGCCGTCCCAGGCTCTTGAGGGCTTCGATCAACGAGTTCCACGAGGTCGGCACGCCCGTATCCACCACGGTGAGCCGTCCGTCCTCTTCGACAATGTACCAGTTGGTGTAGGCATCTTCGATCCTGTGGACTCCGGGTGCGACGTTCTTCTGAAGCACTCAGTCTCTCCTCTCAGCCACTCGTTTCAAACGAGTTCTGGCCGTCCCCGGAGCTCCCTGTCTGGTTGCGTCACCTGCCCTTCGCCGTCTACGGCCAGCCCCTTTCTCGACGTGGTTGCGTTAGGGGCGGAGCAGGATCTTGATCGCACCGTCCTGCTTTTTCTGGAAGATCTCGTATCCGTGCGGCGCATCATCCAGCGGCAGCCTGTGGGTGGCGAAGCTCTCGACCCCAAGCGGATCGTCGTCGCCGGTGAGAAGCGGCATTATGTCGTCCACCCAGTGCTTGACGTTGGCCTGGCCCATCCTGAGCTGTATCTGCTTGTCGAAGAGCGTCAGCATGGGAATGGGATCAGCCATTCCGCCGTAGACCCCGATCAGGGAGATCGTGCCGCCCCGGCGCACCGTGTCTATGGCCTGGTAAAGGACATTCAGGCGGTCTACCCCGCCTTGCTCGAAGACCTTCTGGGCCGCCGCATCTGGAAGCAGGCCCGCGATCTGCTGCGTGAGTCCGGTGGCGGGTGAGCCGTGCGCTTCCATCCCGATCGCATCTATCACCGAGTCGGGACCACGGCCGTCGGTCATCTCGCGGATGGCCTCTGGAACGTTGTCGTGCTCACGGGCGTCGAGAACTTCTATACCGTTGCTGCGCGCCCTCTCTATCCGCTCCGTCACCATGTCCACGGCAATGACCCGATGGCCGCGATGGTGGGCGATGCGGGAGGACATGTCCCCGATCGGCCCCAGGCCAAAGACGGCGACGCTGCCACCGTCCGGGATTCCCGCGTATTCGACCGCCTGCCAGCTCGTCGGCACCACGTCTGAGAGGTAGACGAAGCGCTCGTCGGGCGGACCATCGGGGACCTTGATGTGCGTGTTCTGGGCCTGGGGGACACGCAGGTACTCGGCCTGTCCACCGGCCACCTCTCCGTAGAGTTTGGAGAATCCAAAAAGAGCGGCACCCATGCCCTGCTCGCGCACCTGGGTGGTCTCGCACTGCGTCTGGAGGCCCTGGTCGCACATGAAGCAGTGGCCGCAGGAGATCTGGAACGGGATGACCACCCGGTCGCCGGGGGACAGGTTCGTGACCTCAGGGCCTACTTCTTCGACTATGCCCATCGGCTCGTGGCCGAGGACGTTGCCCTCACCCATGAACGGGGTGAGCACCTCGTAGAGGTGCAGATCGGAGCCGCAGATCGCCGTGGTCGTGATGCGTATGACGGCGTCGGTGGGTTCCTGAATGGTCGGGTCTGGGACGTTGTCCACCCGAACGTCGCGCTTACCGTGCCACGCTACTGCTTTCATCTTATCCTCCTTAGAGGCCGCGCCAGTAGGCTATGGTCGGCGGCAAGGTCGACCCTCCCAGCGGTAGTGGGTCCAGCCCCGTCGGATGAGCCTACTTACGATGATGAGCACCCCAGAGAAGGCGATCCAAAAATCGATGACCCGATCCTCACGCTCGGTACACCACACCAGCTTCTTATGGGCGTTGTTCCACGAGTTAGTGCGCTCCACTACCCAGCGTTTTGTAGCGGCTAGAGGCGCTGACTTGCCCTTCTCGGAGATCTCTCTGCCAGCAGGCCGCGGGTCTGTAGCTTCTGTCGGGTAGTCCCCGAGTCGTAGCCGCGATCGAGATGCACACTCATCCGCTCGGGTAGCTCTCCCAGAACCTCTAAAGTGTCCAGGGTTTCGTCCAGTAGCGGGGAATCGTGACGATTGGCCGGTGCAGCAATGGCTCCGAGCGGAATACCGTTGGCGTCTACGATCGTAGAGCGTTTTATGCCCTGTTTGCCCCGATCCACGGGACTTTTGCCCGCCTTCTGACCGCCGCAGGGAGCCTTCGTAATGCAGCCGTCAACAGCTATATCGGAGAGATCCAGACCGATCATCCGGTCGTAGGCATCAAGCGCTATCCGCCGCAAACTCTCGATCACCCCGCAGCCGATCCATTCGTCGCGCCGACGGCGCAAGGTTGTAGCCGAACACGTCTTGTCGGCGATCCTGTTGTAGGCGCAGCCGAACACCAGGACCTGCACGAGCTTGTCGAAGACCACCCTATCCGGTATGCGAGGATGGTGGCAGCCGAGTGGGTGATCTACTTTTCTATCCGGGAGTAGGTCACAGAACTGTTGCCAGATCGGCTCGATGATGCATGATGGGATGGCGGGCACGGATTTGCTCCTTCATCGGAAAGCTTGAGTAACTTCCCGAATGATTTAGCAGTCCGTGCCCCATTTGCACATGGGCGCGCCTCTCCCTACTGGCGCGGCCTCTTAGTGACCGCTTTATCTGGGAACTCTTGTACCCTGATAATCTCTCGCCGAGCGTTGATATGTCCGATACCGGCTATACATTTTGGGCCATGTTAGCCTTCCGTCGATTGGGAGATACGAGGGTAGTGACCGTGGCAACCTACCATCCGAAGCAAAAACCTGCGCAGAGATTATGAGCGATCTCCGCGCAGGCTAGCTCTACTCAAACGGCTCCGTTCTCTCAGACGCTGCGGGCTTGATCCGCGTGCTTGCCTTCAGCGAACTCTTCGACGATCTTGGCGCAGAAGGCGTCGAGGTCGTCCGGGTTGCGGCTGGTCACGAGTCCCTGGTCGGTTACCACTTCCTCGTCCACCCAGTTGCCTCCAGCGTTGCGGATGTCGGTCTGGAGGGTTGGGAAGGAGGTCAGGGTGCGGCCCTTGACTACGTCGGCTTCGACCAGTGTCCACGGGCCGTGACAGATCACACCCACCGGCTTGGCCTGCTCGAAGAAGCCTCGCACGAAGGCAACAGCGTCAGCATCGCCGCGCAGGTTGTCCGCGCCCACGGTGCCGCCAGGAACGACGAGCCCGTCGTAGTCATCGGACGACACATCCGCCACGGCCTTCTCTACTTCGAACGTCTCGCCCGGGTTGATGTCGCTGTTCATCGTCTGGGCCTCGCCGGTCTGGAGCCCGATCACGTCTACGCTCGCGCCGGCTTCCTCGACAGCCTGCCGGGGCTGCACGAATTCGGTCTGCTCGGAACCGACCGGGGCGATGAGTATGGCGATCTTCTTGCCCTGCAACTCGTTTGCCACGATGTCTCCTTTCTCGATCGTCTCACCTTAGCTGCTCGCGTGTACCGTGCCTGAGACGCGAAAACGCCGTTCTACAGTGCGAACGATACCCGCGAATTCACCGACACTCTTACCCAGTGGCGGGAACGATTGAACATCGGGGCCAGCCTCGGAAAGTAAATTGGTCGGAAAGGCGTATCGTGGTTCGGTTGTCAGTCTTCCGTGCCGGTGCCGGCTTTCTGATCCACGATGGTCTGTCGTTCCGGGACGATCCAGAGCATCACCCGTTCGCTCTTGATGGCGTCGGGATCGTAATCCTGTCCGTGGTACTTCTGGGACAACTGGTCTATGTGGTCGCGGGCCTCCTGTCCCGTGACCGTTTCCACCACCCGCCCGCGCACTTCGGCGTAGTGGTAGGGGTCTTGCTCGTCGCGGATGGCGAGCGTCACCCTTGAGTCGCGCTCGATATCCTTATACTTCTGGCGGTGTACCTCGGTGTTCACGACCAGGCGCTCGCCGTCAGTGTGGACCCAGATGATCTGGGTCTGGAAGTTGCCGCTCGGGAGCATGGTGGTGATGGAGCCGTAGTTGGTTCCCTTGGCGAGCTCCACCGTATCCGGGTGCAATTCGGGACCATTCTTCGTGTCAGCCATGCTGCGTATACCTCCTTAGTTTCGATTTCCGTGGTCTCGTCCTGCCAGCGATGAACCCTGAGCAGGGCTCCGATGCGGGTAGTCGAGACGGCGCGTTCGGCCCAGAGCCCAAGCCTGATCCGCCAACGCGATCACGCACACGCCCTCGCTGGGGCCGCTGCCCTCGGATGCGGGCTGCGTCACCACGCCGGAGATGTCCTGTCCATCCGGTATGTCAACCAGGGCGAGCAAGTTTCTCCTCCCTGGCTTCTAACCAGAGACCTCGGAGAGTTCGGCGTACTCTTCGTCCGATAGCACCAGAGATGCAGCTGCGACGTTCTCCTCCAGGTGGGCTACGGATGAGGTTCCGGGGATCGGCAGCATCACGCGCGAACGGCGAAGCAGCCAGGCGAGCGCCACCTGTCCTGGGGTGGCGTCGTGGCGCGTGGAGATCTCGTCCACCGGCCCGCCTTCCCGCGCCAGGGGACCGGCCGCCAGCGGGAACCAGGGGATGAAGGCTATTCCGGCCTCCTCGCAGGCTTCGAGGACGGCCTCCGAGCCGCGGTCTGTGAGATTGTAGCGGTTCTGCACGGATGAGATCGGCACGATCTCCTGCGCCTGCCGCAACTCCTCGACGCCGACCTCGGAGAGCCCGACGTGCCGGACCTTGCCCTCTTCCCGCAGCTCGGACATCGTTCCGAGAGACTCTTCGAGTGGAACGTCCTGGTCTATGCGGTGTAGCTGGTAGAGGTCGATCCTGTCCAGCTTCAAGCGCCTGAGGCTGCCCTCGATGGCCTCGCGGATGTGCTCTGGGCGGCCGTCCGGCCTCCAGTCGTTCGGACCAGGGCGAGTCAGGCCGACCTTGGTGGCGATCACCAGGTCGTCAGGGTAAGGGTGGAGCGTCTCGCCGATCAGGCGTTCGGATACGTCGGGGCCGTAGGAATCGGCGGTGTCGATCAGGTTGATGCCAAGTTCTACGGCCCGACGGAGGACCGCCTTCGCCTCGCTGGGGTCGGCTGGTTCGCCCCAGATCCCATCTCCCGTGATGCGCATGGCCCCGAAGCCCAGGCGGTTCACCTTGAACTCTCCGCCAAGGTCGAAAGTTCCCGCTGCGGCTGCGCTCTCTGCCGTGTTCCGTTCCGTCATATCTCGTCTCCTCGATTTGTTCGCTGGTGTTCAGCCATCGCGGTCGTGGGTGCTACCGGGTCTGGCTCCGGTCGAGATAGGTGTATGCCAGGCCCGTGGCCGTGGCGTACACGGTGTGGTGGAGCAGGTCGGTGGCGACCGCCTTCCCGCCGTACTTGAAGACAGGCGCGGAGACGCCAAGCGCCGGGAGGACGGCCTGCTCCGAGCCCCAGACCAGCCCGAGGTGCGCCGCCGTGGCCACGGGGCCGGAGAGCCCGGCCGATGCGAGGAGCCCTCGCACGGCTCCCCAGCCCGTACCGTAGCCCCAGTGGACCAGGTTGGAGAATTGGGCTTCGGACCCTTCGTCCTCCGGCTCGACGTCAAGCACCGCCTCTGCGGCCTCCGCCGGGGTCTGGCTCTGGCTGGCGCCGCGCCCGCTGAGCTTCATCTCCAGGGTGCTCGACACCGTCATGGCGGCAGTCCCGGACAGGCCCGCGAATAGGCCCTTGCCAACGTCTGCTGCCACGTCTCCGATTGTAGTGCTCATGGGGCTCACCTTTCCTATTACCTTCGTGTCTGTCATTGAATGAGTTTGTCCGGGGTGATGGGGAGGTCGCGGACCCGGATGCCGGTGGCGTTGTATACGGCGTTGGCGACTGCGGCTGCGGAACCGACTATGCCGATCTCACCTATACCTTTGGATCCCATCGGGTTGACGTATGGGTCGTCCTCGTCGATCCAGGATATGTCCATCTCACCGATATCAGCGTTGGTTGGGATGTGGTATTCGGCGAAGTCTTGGTTGATTACGTGCCCGAACCTTCCGTCCACCAGGCTCTCCTCGTGCAGCGCCATCGAGAGGCCCATCGTCATGCCGCCCATGAACTGGGAGCGGGCGGTCTTGGCGTTGATGATCTTGCCCGCCGCGAACACGCCAGTCATGCGTGGGACGCGCACCTCGCACGTATCCACGTCCACGCGCGCTTCGACGAAGAACGCCCCGAAGGCGTGCATCGCATAGTTTTCGGTCTCCGGGTTGTTTGGAGTACGGGCCTGTACCTCGTCCCCCTCTGACGGGTTATCGCCGTGCCGCTCGCGGAACACGCGGGCCGCCTCGAAGATGGCAGAACCCCAGGCAGTGATGCCAGATGAACCTCCAGCTACGGAGGCGAAGGGGAAGGCTGTATCCCCAATTCGGAGTTCGATGTTATCTACGCCGACCCCGATGGCATCGGCGGATATCTGGGTGAGGGCCGTCCATGCGCCGGTGCCGACGTCCGCGGCCCCGAACTCCACCGCGTACTTATCGTCACCCTCGTAGCGGATCGTCGCCCGCGAACCCGGCAGCCTGAAGACTGGATAGGTTGCGGACGCCACGCCGTTCCCGACGAGCCAGCGCCCTTCCTGGTGGGAGCGTGGGGCCGGGGTGCGATCCCGCCACCCGAACCGCTCCGCCCCTTCGCGGAGGCAGGCGACCAGATTGCGGCTGGAGTATGGAAGTCCAGTCTCCGCGTCGATCTCCGGTTCGTTGCGGATGCGGAACTCGATCGGATCGAGGCCGCACTTCTCAGCCATCTCGTCCATCGCGGATTCGAGCGCGAACATGCCTGGCGCTTCGCCCGGCGCGCGCATCCAGGAAGGCACTGGCACGTCGAGCGCGGCGAGCCTGTGCGTGGTGCGGCGGTTGTCCGTGGCGTACATGGAGCGGGTCACGGCGGCCGTCTGCTCTGCGAACTCTTTGATCTTCGAGGTCTGCTCGATAACGTCGTGGGTAACCGCCGTGAGACGGCCCTCGCTGTCGGCGCCCAGTCGAATCTTCTGTATCGTCGGGGTGCGGTACCCGACGCCCGTGAACATCTGCTGGCGCGTCACCGCGAACTTCACGGGGCGGCCTTCGACCATCTGCGCCGCCAGCGCCGCGAGGATGGTGTTGGCGTGGGGCAGCCCCTTCGAGCCGAACCCTCCCCCGACGTATGGTGCCACGACCCGCGCCCTGTTCCTGTCGATGCCGAATATCTTTGCGACGGTTCTCTGGACCGGATGCGCGCCCTGCGTGGATTCGTACAGCGTGAGATCCCCAGCTTTCCACACGGCGACCGTCGTATGCGGCTCCATGGGATTGTTGTGCTCCATCGGCGTCGTATACCGCCCGTCGAGCGTCACCGCCGCCGAGGAGAAAGCCTCTTCCACGTCGCCTTCCTCCGTGTCGGTTGGAAAGCCAGCGTTCAATTGCTCCGGCGTGTACAGGTCGCCGTCTTCCCGAAGCTCCGCCTCGTGCGGCTCCTCGGCGTAGGAAACCTCGACGAGGCCCGCAGCGTGCCTGGCCGCCTCGAACGTCTCGGCGAGGACGGCCCCGACGTACTGGTTGCGGAAGGCAACCTCGCCGGACTGAAGGATCGCGAGTTCCCTATCTCCCGTATCCGCCAATTGCGGCGCGTTCTCGTGGGTGACGACCACGACGACGCCAGGGAGGGCTTCGGCGGCGCTTGCGTCTATTCCCGTGACCTGGCCGCGGACGATCTCACTCCGCAGTGGGAACAGGTAGAGCGGGTTGTCCACGCGGTGTTCGTAGGCATAGGGGGCAGTCCCCGTTACTTTCCGTGGGCCGTCTATCCGGTCGAGGGAAGCGCCGATGGCCCCGCCGGTCGTGCGCGTGGTAGTGCTCATCGTCCCTCCTCCGAAAGGTCGAGCAGCGTGCGGGTGATGACGTTGCGGGCCAGCGGAACTTTGAAGGCGTTGTCACGCAGCGGCTGTGCGTCCTCGAGCTCGATGTCCGCGGCGGCGCGGAAGTTGGCCTCGCTCGCCGGTTCGCCCCGCAATGCTTCCTCGGCCTTCGTGGCGCGCCAGGGCTTGTGGGCGACCCCGCCGAGCGCGATGCGCACGTCGCCTACTATGCCGTCTTCGATATCGAGCGCGGCGGCGACCGAGACGAGGGCGAAGGCGTATGATGCCCGCTCGCGCACCTTGCGATACTTCGAGTTGGAGAAGAACTCGACCGGCGGCAGGTCTACGGAGGTGATGAGTTCGCCGTGCTGTAATGTCGTGTCACGCTGGGGTTCGTCGCCTGGGAGGCGGTGCAATTCCTCTATGGGAATGCGACGTTCGCCTTCAGGCCCCTGTACGTTGATGAAGGCGTCGAGCGCCGCCATCGCGACTGCCATATCCGAGGGATGGGTGGCGACGCAGTGTTCCGAGGCGCCGAGGATGGCGTGGTTCTTGTTGTGGCCTTCGATGGCGGAGCAGCCGGATCCCGGCTCGCGTTTGTTGCAGGGCGTGGTGACGTCCTGCCAGTAGACACAGCGCGTGTGCTGGAGTAGGTTGCCGCCGGTCGTGGCGAGGTTGCGGAGTTGGCCTGATGCGCCAGCGAGAAGAGCCTGGGAGAGCGCGGGGTAGCGGCTCCGGATCTTATGGTCAGCGGCGA
>JAABUR0100005387.1_pt1 | contig 16378 bp, 13 predicted proteins | sample 5560091 | NCBI WGS metagenome assembly JAABUR01 (sample SAMN10711879, study PRJNA513375) | rock metagenome | isolation source: Antarctica rocks | place: Antarctica: Victoria Land, University Valley sud | reverse complement strand
CGTGCCCGACGTCATCACCGTCCCCGGCGGCAACCTCGGCAACACGGCGGCCTTCGGCAAGGCGATCGACGAGGCCTACGCCGTCGGGCTGATCGCCCGCAAGCCGCGCCTGATCACCGTCCAGGCGGCGGGAGCGTCGCCGTTCGCCCGCTACTTCGCCTCCGGCTGGACGACCTACGAGCCGATGCACGCCGAGACCGTCGCGACCGCGATCAAGATCGGCGACCCGGTCAGCACCCCCCGCGCTCGCCGGACGATCGAGCAGACCAATGGGTATGTCACGATGGTGACGGACGAGGAGATCCTCGACGCCAAGGCGCTGATCGATCAGGTCGGGATCGGCTGCGAGCCGGCCTCCGCCGCCAGCCTGGCCGGCGCCCGCAAGCTCGTCGCCGAGGGCGTCATCGGGCCGGACGAGAGTGTCGTCGGCATCCTGACCGGAATGGTCCTCAAGGACACCGACGCCATCATGGCCTACCACATGGGCGACCGACCGGACGGGCACCGCCACGCGCTGGCCAACCGCCCGGTCCGCGTCGACGCGACGCTCGACGCCCTCGCCCGGCTGCTCGACACGGTGATCGACGCCGGACCGGTCGCGGGCGAACCCGACCGCCCGGCGGGGATCGCATGACGAACCACCAGATCGCGACGACGGTCCGGTCCAGCGGTCCCGGCGCGGCGGCCCGCTGGACGGAGCAGGGCATCCGTTCGCTCTCGGCTCATGGCCAGCCCCGCACGACCCCGTTCACCGTCCGAGCTCCGGCCTCCTCGGCCAACCTCGGTCCGGGCTTCGACGCGCTTGGTCTGGCGCTCGATCTCTGGAACGTCCTCGACATCGATCCGACCGTCCGCGAGGACCAGGTCACGATCCTGGGCCGCGACGCCGATCTCCTCCGAGGCGAGGGGGGCGAGCCGCACGAGAACCTCGTCCTGCGGGCGATGCGGCAGCTGGCCGGGGCGCACGGCTGGGCGTTGCCGCCGGTCGGCCTGACGTTCCGCAACGCCGTCCCGGTCTCTCGCGGGCTGGGCAGTTCGGCCGCGGCACTGGTCGCCGGGCTGATCGCGGCCGATGCCCTGCTTGGCCTTGGGCTGTCGCGGGACGAACTCTACGGTCACGCCTGGCGGATGGAGGGCCACGGCGACAACGTCGGCGCTGCCCTCTATGGCGGCGCGATCCTGGCCGTACCGGGAGTCCCGACGGCGATCCAGCTGCTCGGTCACCCGAACGCCGCCAGCGACCTCGCCGAGCTCGTCGCCGTCGCGTTCATCCCGGAGATCACCGGCGCGACCTGGGCGGCCCGGGCGGCCCTCCCGGAGCGGATCCCGCACACCGACGCCACCTGGAACCTCGCGATGACCGCCGGGATCGTCGCCGCCTTTCTGATCGGCGACCGGCACGTCCTCAGCGCCAGCATGAACGATCGGCTCCACCAGCCCTACCGTGCCCGCCTGTTCCCGCACCTCGATCCGGTCGGCCGCGCCGCGACCGACGCGGGCGCGATCGGTGCCTGCCTGAGCGGCGCCGGCCCAACCGTCCTCGCCCTGACCGACAACGAGCGTGTTGCCGCCGTCCGGGACGCGGTCGCCAGGGCAGCCGCCCACACCGGCATCCCCGGCGAGACGACCACCCTCGCCATCACGCGGGACGGCGCCAGCATCTCGCCAGCCTGAGGATGTGTTCGGCGATCAGCCGATCGGCGACCGTTCCGTAGTGGCGAAGTTCACGAGCCAGGCCGCCGCAGCGGCCCGTCCGTAGGGTCATCCGCTCTCGCTTCGCTGGCGGTGACCGGCCGCCGCAGCGGCCATCGCCCCGCAGGGCGATACCTGTGCCCGGGCATGGCGTGATCCATCGTGGCGCCCTGGTCGCGAACAGTCCGCTCCCCCAGCCCCCTTTCTGCCGTGCAGTTTGCGTACGGACAGTTGTCCCTTTCCTCTGGGACCTCCAAGGAGGAGCGAGCGGGGCCAGCACCCGCATTCGGATAAGGACCAAACCTGGTCGTTCTGGGCAGAGAGGCGGTGGCCGACAGCGTCGACCACAGGCGCCTGAGTGTCCGTACACAACCTGCACGGCACTGAGTCCCCAGCCCCTCCCCGGCTCCCGGCTCGCTGTGCTGCCCAGGGAGGGGAGCAGTTGCTCCGGGCCGGCCCACCATCGGGAAGGGAAAGCCGATCAGCGTGAGCCCCTCTCCATCCGTCTTCCAGGCGAGCCTCGACGCAGTCGATGCGAGCTGAAGACGAGATGGAGAGGGGTGGGGGTGGGGTCATCGCGCTCGCCGACACCATCTCGCCCATCGCCACGGTCTCGCCTGACGGCGAAGGCCGCTGCGGCGGCCGGGCGGGGCCAGCGAAGCGAGAGCCCACACCCCCTACGAAAACGTCGCTACGCTGCGACCCTCTGGCAAACAGAACGGCCCGGCCGCAGCGCTGCGACGGAGCCGTTCCTGGCCGATCCGTGTTCCGCCGATCAGGCGCCGGCCGTGTAGCGTTCACGGCACTCGGCGATCACGCGGGTGACGTGCGAGACGTCGTGCCAGCCACGGACCTCCGACGTCTTGTTCTCCAGGTGCTTGTAGGACTCGAAGAACGTCTCGATCTCACGAGCCCAGTGGGAGCCGGCGTCCTCCATCGTGAAGATCTCGGCGTAGCGTGGGTCCCCGATCGGGACGGCAACGACCTTGAAGTCGCTGCCCTTCTCGTCCCACATGTCCAGGCCACCGATCGGGCGGGCCGGGATGATGCAGCCGGGGAACGTCGGCTCCTGGACGATGACGAGGATGTCCAGCGGGTCGCCGTCCTCAGCCAGCGTCTCGGGGATATACCCGTAGTCGGACGGGTAGTGCACGCTACTGTAGAGCACCCGGTCGAGCCGGAAGGTCTTGAGTTGCTTGTCGTATTCGTACTTGTTCCGGCTGCCCCGGGGAATCTCTATGAACGCATCCACCGTCTCGACCTGTTCCACCGAACGTTCCTCCTGAGAGCGGCACCGCGTCATGTCGCCGAGGATGATAGCCGACCGTTCACCGCTTTGGCGGCTTCTGCCCCCGAATATGGGCTGTATCACCAGGAATCCTGTCTGCACGATCCGGCCCAGCGGCTCAGCGCTGAAGCGTCCCGGCCTCGACCCCGGCGGCAACGGCCTCGATCTCGGCCCGCGTCGCGCAGAGGAAGTCGCCGGGGATCGTGTGCTTGAGGGCGCTGGCGCCGGTCCCCAGTGCGCAGGCCCGGTTGAGGTCCGACGCGTCGGCGAGCGACGGGTCACCCGCGGCCCGAGCCTCCAGGTAGCCAGCCAGGAACCCGGCGGCGAAGGCATCGCCACCGCCGAGCCGGTCCACGATCTCCGTCTCGACCCACGGCGCCCGGGCGATCTCGCCAGACCCACCCAGCGCGTAGGACGACAGGCGAATCCCGCGGCTGCCGACGTTCTTCTTCCGCGGCATGGCGACGACGCCGACGCCGAGTTCCGACCGGGTCCGGGTGAGGACCTCCTCGATCTGGCCGTCGATATGGAAGAACGTCCGGAGGGCGCCCCGGCCGGCGAAGAGGATGTCGACGCCCGGGACGATCTCGAGGAAGCAGTCGGCCGCATCGGCTTCCGACCAGAGCTTGCTCCGGTAGTTCAGGTCGAAGGCGACCGGAACGCCGAGGTCACGGGCCACCCGGATGGCGGTCAGGGTCTCGGCCCGGCCACCGGGACCAAGTGCCGGCGTGATTCCGGAGACATGGAAGGCGGCCGCCCCAGCCAGGATCGCCGGCCAGTCGAACCGGCCCGGCTCGATCCGCGCCATCGCCGAGTTGGCCCGATCGTAGGTCACCGCCGATGCCCGCGGGTCGACCGCCTCTTCAAGGTAGTAGACGCCCATCCGGCCGTCGGCCTCCGGCTGCCAGTGGACCCCCGCGTCGTCGACCCCGTGCGCCCTCGCTGAGCGGACCAGCCAGCGACCGAGCGCGTTGTCCGGCAGCGTCGTCACGAACGTGCTGGGGACACCGAGACAGGCCAGCCCGGTCGCCGTGTTGAGCTCGGCCCCGCCGCCCGAGATGCCAAGCGTCTGGGTCCGCTCCAGCCGCTCGTTGCCCGGCGGCGTGAACCGGAGCATCGCCTCGCCGAAGGTAACGACGTAGCCGGCGAACCGGCCCGGCACGATCCGCTCCCGTGCCGCCTGATCCGGCCCGCCCACGTTCCCCGTCGACACGAATCCTCGCTCCTCCGGCGCTGACCGCCTCCGGAATCTCGCACAGTTGCCGAGAGTGAAAACGACCCGGGACATGGTACGCCTTCGCGTGCGATGGGGATAGTGGGAATGGTGCTTCGGACCAGCAGCGCCGGGCCACGATCATCGGATACAACGCGAGGTGTGGTCCCGTCGACCTGCGCGGGGAGAGGTCCAGCGCGATGCGTGGAACAACCGGAATGACCATCGGGACCGAGCCGGTCCGCCTTGACAGTCCGGTGCCAGACCGCAACAATGCCCGCACGCGTCCCATCATCGATGTGGAACCGTAGGCGGTCAGCCCGTTGAGCATCACGGGCGGCCCCGGACTCGTCGCGTAACACTGTGGTGCGCAGGATGACGAGGTGGACGATGCTCCCCTGCCACGGCACCGGCATGCCCGCAGGCGTAATGCGCCGGGAGGTCCATTACATGGCCCGAGTCATCTTCGACGGCGTCTTCAAGCGGTACGGCAACTCGTCCGCCCCCGCCGTCACCGACCTCAACATGGAAGTCCACGATCGGGAGTTCCTGGTGCTGGTCGGCCCCTCCGGCTGCGGCAAGTCGACCGCGATGCGCATGATCGCCGGCCTCGAGGAGGTCTCCGAGGGACGGATCATCATCGGCGACCGCGTCGTCAACGACCTTCCCCCGAAGGACCGCAACGTCGCCATGGTCTTCCAGAGCTACGCGCTCTACCCGCACATGACCGTCCGGGACAACCTCGCCTACCCGCTCAAGCTGCGCAAGGTCCCCAAGGTCGAGCGCGAGCGCCGCGTCCTCGAGGCCGCCCGGATGCTCGAGATCGAGCAGTTCCTCGACCGCAAGCCAAAGGCCCTCTCCGGCGGCCAGCGCCAGCGCGTCGCCCTCGGCCGCGCCGTCGTCCGGGACGCCGACCTCTTCCTGATGGACGAGCCGCTCTCCAACCTCGATGCCAAGCTCCGCGTCCAGACGCGGGCCGAGTTGATCAAGCTCCACGACCGCGTCCAGACGACGACGATCTACGTGACGCACGACCAGGTCGAGGCCATGACGATGGGCGACCGGATCGCCGTCATGAGCCTCGGCGTGCTTCAGCAGCTGGACACGCCGCAGAACCTGTACGACAAGCCGGCAAACAAGTTCGTCGCCGGCTTCATCGGTTCCCCGTCGATGAACTTCGTCGACGTCCAGATCGAGTCCGCCGACGGCAAGCTCTACGCGACCAATCCGGGCGGCTTCCGGATGCGCGTCCCGGACGCCAAGGGCAACATGCTCTCCCGCTTCAAGGGGGAGACCGTCACCCTCGGCATCCGGCCCGAACACCTCGTCGAGCGCTCCCACTTCCAGGGAACGCCGGAGACCGTCCTTCCCGTCACGGTCGATGTGATCGAGCTCCTCGGCAACGAGAGCTTCATCTACCTCAACAGCGGCAACTCGGTGCTGACCGCCCGCATGTCGCCGGAGGTCAAGCTCGAGCGCGGCCAGAACATCGAAGTGACGGCCGAGCCGGACCGCTTCTACTTCTTCGACCCGAAGACCGACGCCGCCGTCGCCTAGCCCGGCGTTCCGTCCGCAACACCGATCTCGTCGCCACCGCCCCCTGGGTCCGGACCAGGGGGCGGTGGCGTTTTTCCCTTGCAACCGGGAGTCGTTCCCGGAAACGGAGCCCGATCATTCCCGCATGGATCGGGAACGATGGCTCTCGTGGCCGGGAGCACGGGAGCGCATCCTCGGGGTGATCCGATATCGGGATCGTCCGCGGCCCAGGCAGGTCGCCTCACGAGAAGGCTCCAGACCATGTCCACCTCCCGCACCGCCGCCCTGTCCCTCTCCCGCCGGCAGCTCACCCTGCTCACCGCGGCGACCGGTCTCGCCCTGGCCCAGCCTCGGATCGCGCTCGGCGGTACCACGTCCGGCGACGCCGCCACGCCCGACGCAACACCAGACGTCACCGACACGATGGGCTACCCGGCATTGACCGTGACGATCTCGCAGGCCGGGCTCGATCTGCCGAAGTCCATCCCCGGTGGTCTCACCCATGTCACCGTTGTCAACGCCGATGTCCCCGAAGGCGAGCACATGGTCTGGATGCGCCTGCCCGGCGACACCACCCCGGACGATGTCCTCGCCGATCACGCCGCCTCCACCGAGACCTCTCCCGTACCGCAGTGGTGGCGCGATGCCCAGATCGTCGGCGGACCCGACTGGGCGTTTCCCGGCAAGAACGCGGTCGGGATCGTCGACTTCATCCCCGGCACCTATGTCCTGATCAACATCTTCGGCTCGCAGGTTGGCTTCCTCGAGGTCAGCGAGCCGGACGCGAGCGCCGTCGTCGAGACCCCGGCCGCCGATATGACTGTCAGCATGATCGACTACGCCTTTCAGGGGATCCCGGACGAGGTCCCGGCCGGCCGATCGCTCGTTGAGGTGCACGCGACCGGATCGACCTTTCACGAGGTCGCGTTCCTCCCCGTCCCGGACGACACGACCGAGGGATCGTTCGTCGAAGCCTTCGCCAGCGAGTCGTCCGACCTCGTCTGGGCGCCGGTCGCCGGCGTCAGCATCATGACGCCGGGGCTTACGTCCTGGCTGGTGCTGGACCTGAAGCCGGGCACCTACGCCGCCGTCTGTGCAGCGCCTGACAACTGGGAAGGACCTCCGCACGTCATGCTCGGCATGCTGAAGATCTTCACCGTCATTGAGTCATAGCGGTCCGACCGTGGTAAACAGAAAATAGTCGATCGGCGCAATAGACAGCCTCCCTATACTGTGAGGGCAGATCAGGGCGTCAGCGTTCAGGAAGTCGGCCGGGCGTTTCCCGGGAGTCTGGTGCCCCCACGGAGGTGCCACGGCCATGGCGATCTCAGGTTCCGTCACCCCAACCGCCCTATCCCTCGACATCGAGGCGACCGGCACCGGGCCGTCCCTGTCCCGAAGGGCGCCACCAGAACGCGCCAGACTTGCCGCCACGGTGTCGCTCGCCGTAAGTCTGGCTGGCTTCTTCGCGACGATTGTCCTCGTCGCCGCGGCCGCCACCCACGGTGGCCTGCCGATCGAGCAGGTCTGGCTGGCCTGGCGAGCGCCCGCCTTCCTTGCCTTCCCGATCGTCGCCTGGGTGATCCTGACTCGCCGGCCGGAGCACCCGATCGGCTGGCTGCTGGCCGCGATCAGCGTCTTTGGGACCCTGGACCAGCTATCGAGCGCCTACGGTGCCTATGGCCTCGAGGTGGATCCCGGCTCCCTGCCCGGTGCGGTCTGGGTCGCCTGGGGCAGCTTCTGGTATCCCTTCGTGGTCTGGGCCGTCGTCGGCGGGCTGCTGGCGGTCTTCCCGACGGGCCGGCCGCTGGGTGGGTGGTGGCGGCTGCCGTTCTGGCTCGGCGGTGTCGGTGCGCTCGGCGCCTCGCTTAGCTTTGCCTTCGGTGCGGCGACGGTGCTCGACGGCCAGTTCGGCGACGTGCCGAACCCGGCCCGAATCAGCGGTCCGGTCGGCGATGCCATGAACGTCCTCGGCCTGGGCTTCCTGCTGATCCTGCTCAGCGGCCTGCCGGCGATCGCGTCGGTGATCGTCCGGCTACGGCGGGCGCGTGGGCTGGAGCGGCAGCAGCTCAAATGGGTCGCCGGGGTCAGCGTCTGGGTCGGGGCATTCTACATCGTCCACGTCTACTCGCAGGTCAGCGGGCTGATCTATGACCAGCCCTGGATCGCCGTCGTCTGGTCCTGGACCTACTGCCTGACGCCGATCGCGATGGCGCTCTCGATCCTGCGTTACCGCCTGTTCGACATCGACCTGATCATCAACCGGTCGCTCGTCTACGCCGCGCTGAGCGCGATGACCGTTGCCGTCTACAGCGCGATCGTCGGGCTCTCGAACCTGTTCCTCTCGTCCGGACAGGATCTCGTTCCCGCGCTGCTGGCCTCCGCGCTGATCGCGACCGGCTTCCTGCCGGCCCACGCTGCCACCCAGCGGACCGTCAACCGGCTCCTCTACGGCCAGCGCGACACGCCCTACGCCGTCCTCGCCCGGCTCGGGAACCGGCTGACCGCCGTCGGGTCCTACGACCAGCTCAGCCGGACCGTCTGCCGGACGGTCCAGGAATCGCTCAAGCTGCCGTTCGTCGCCGTCAGCCTGACCGGCACCGGGGCCGGGGCGGCCGTCCTGGCCTCGACGTCTGTCGGTGTGCCAGTCGCCGCGCCGCGCCACTTCCGGCTAAACCACGACGGCCACGACCTCGGCGAGCTGAGCGTCAGCCCACGCTCCGGCTCGGATCAGCTATCCAGCTCCGAGGATCTCCTTCTGACTGAGGTTGCCCGCCAGACCGGGATCGTCGCCTGGTCGGTCGGCCTGACCGACGACCTGCGACGGGCGCGGGAGCGGCTGGTCACCGCCCGTGAGGAGGAGCGCCGGCGGCTGCGGCGTGATCTGCACGACCGGCTCGGTTCCCAGCTCGCCGCGCTGCTGCTCCAGGCCCGGCTGGCCGAACGCTCAGTTCCGTCGGAGCACGAGGCGACTCACGCTGACCTGGCCGAACTCCGCGAGGGACTCACCGGTGCGATCGCCGACGTCCGCCGGATCGCCCACGGCCTGCGTCCTCCGGCCCTCGACCAGCTCGGGCTCGCCGGCGCGATCCGGCAGCGGCTGGAATTGCTCAACGGGACGCCAGCGTCAGGTATCGCCACCTTCGGTGGCCCGGCCAGTCCTGAGCACATCCCCCTGCGGATCACGCTCGACGCGCCGGACGACCTGCCGTCGCTGCCCGCCGCCGTCGAGGTCGCGGCCTGGCACATCGTCGAGGAGGGCATGACGAACATTCTCCGGCACGCCGGCGCGACCGAAGCGACTGTCACGATTACGGTCACGGCCGGAGACGCCCTGGAGTTGACGATCTCCGACAACGGTCGGGGCTATCAGCCGAATGGAACACCGGGAATCGGGCTCCACTCGATGCGTGAGCGCGTCGACGAGCTGTTCGGAACGTTCGGCATCGCGTCAGAGCCAGCGGGCGGCACCCGTCTCCGGGCGAGTCTGCCGATCCGGCCAGCGCCAGTCACGCTGGCGGAGACGGGCGATGACTGAGGCACCACAGACGATCCGCGTCATGATCGCCGACGACCACCCACTGTTCCGGAAGGGCCTGCACGCCCTGATCGACGGCTTCGACCGCTTCGGCGTGGTCGCCGTCGCCCGGACTGGGGACGAGGCCGTCCTGCTGGCCCTCGAACACCTTCCGGACGTCATCCTGATGGATCTCCAGATGCCGTCGGGCAACGGGATCAGCGCCATCCGCCGGATCTCCGCGGCCCGGCCCGAGATCCGGATCCTGGTGGTCTCCCTGTTCTCGGACGACGACTCGCTGTTCGCCGCGCTCCGGGCCGGCGCCCACGGCTACGTCCTCAAGGACGCCGACGAGGAGATGCTGCTCCGGGCGGTCCAGGCCATTGCCCACGGCGAGGCGATCTTCAGCCCCGCCATCGCCCAGCGCGTCCTGTCGTTCTTCTCGGCCAGCGGCCGGCTGACCAGCCAGCTGGCCCTGCCGTCCTTGACGGCCCGAGAGCACGATATCCTCCAGCTCGTCGCCCAGGGGTTGAACAACCAGGTGATCGCCCAGCGTCTGCACCTCGCCCCGAAGACGATCGCCAACCGCGTCTCGATCATCTTCGACAAGCTCCAGGTCGTCGACCGGGCCGGCGCGATCGCCCGGGCCAACGAGGCGGGTCTCGGTCGGTAGGATCAGCTACCAGACGGAGAAGGGCCACCGCGACATCCGTCGAGGTGGCCCTTCTATTTAGTCGAAGTTCCGTGATGGGGAGGCGACGAGCTAGCTACGGGCGATCACGTCGCCGAGATCAGCGTGGTCGCCGGTGCCGTTCGTCACCGCGGCGTCCTGGGTCTCGTCGTTCGAGAGGGCGAGTGGCTCCGGGGTGGCGGGCTCGTTGCGCCGGACGGTGATCTGGCGCGGGCGGGACTGCGACGCCTTGGGCAGATGCAACTGGAGGATGCCGTTCTCGAACGTCGCGTCGGCGGCGTCCGCGTCGATCTCGACCGGGAGCTTCAGGCTGCGCTGGAAGTGACCGTACGGCAGTTCGTGGATGTACCACGTCGCCTGCCTGGCATCCTCGGACTGGGCGACGTTCGGGAGCTGACCGCTCAGCGTCACGATATTGTCATGGACCTGGACGTTGATGTCGTCAGGACCGAGCCCCGGAACGGCGGCGATGATGACGACCTCGCGAGCGGTCTCGTAGACGTCGATCGCGATGCCGAGGCGGGAGGCGCCGGCTCCACCGTTGAAGCCGCCACCCCAGACGGAGCGGAAGGGCGAGTTGAAGAAGCTGTCGTTGAAGATGCGATCCACGGCGTCACGCATGACCATGCCGCCGGCTGGAATTGTGATGCGCTGGGTGGGGTATCGGGTGTTCATCGGGCCTGTTTCCTCACATCCGGGTCTTTCACCGTGCTGGAACGCGTCGCACTGGCTGGCGGCTGGCGGCACGGGTGTCCTGCGACCCCGCCGCGCCGTACGCGTGCCGCCGGCGGGCATCGTTGCGATCAAGTCTACTGGTCTTCACACATCGGTGCAAGTGGTCTGACACGATTGGTATCATCATATCCATTGGGAAGTGTCGCGGACCCCGAGCTGGATTCGCATAGAGATGAGCCTCATCAGGCCAGACAGCCGTCCACGAACGACCTCAATCGATCGACGTCGCCGTCGAACCGGTAGCCCACCAGACCCAGCGAGACCGCTGCCTCGACATTCACGACCGAGTCATCGATGAAGATCGTCTGGTCGGCCATCGTTCCGGTTCGCGCCAGCGCCGCCTCGAAGATGGCGGCGTCCGGCTTGGCGTGGCCGACGTCGGATGAGTTGACGATCGCATCGAACGACGCGTCGAGGCCGACGAGGGCGAGATCCCGTTCGAGCCGGCTCGTGGCATTCGTCACGAGCACGACCGGAACGCGACGCCGCCATTCGGAGGCGAACTCCCACACCACCGGGTCGATCGAAGGGACGGAGTCAGCCCATGCCTCGACCGCCCGGCGGGTATCGTCCACGGGCCAGTCGCTCGAGAGGCGCTCGATGGTCTCGGTCAGCCAGACGTCGTGGGTGATGACTCCGGTGATCGCCCGGTGCAGGAGGTCCGGCGCGAACGCGACCGCGAAGACCGCGTCGTCGATCCGCCGCTGTCCCGGCCGCACCGCCGCATCGAAGGGCCGGGGCCAGAACCGCAACACTCCATCGAGATCGATCAGGATCGCGGTTGCTCTCGTCTCGACCGACATCAACTCCTCCGGGATGACTGGCCCCAACGACCGACCCACAGGAATCCGACACGAGCCGAAAACGACCAGCGCGGGATGCGATGTCGCATCCCGCGCTGGCTGGGAAGGGAAGAGGAACGGGCTGCGGGCGATCGCTCGACCCGCGTTGGGGGGGAAGTCCGTCACTCAAACTAGTAAACGTCACCGCCCCCGGATTGGTTCTCTTGTGGCCCAAACTACTCCCCGTGAGCCCCGATCGACGTACTCCTGACGTCCGGATCCGAGAACAGCGGAGCGCCGTCGAACCGTCGGGCCCGTTGCAACTGCTCCAGGGCCTGGCGAACAGTGTCCCGCATCAGCATGTCGATGGCATCGCGCACGATGGCGCTCTGGCTCGTCCCGCGTTGCGCGGCCATCTTCTTGATCTGGTCGACCTGCTCCGGTCGCAGCGCGAAGCTCGCCGTCGGGAGTGGCCGCGAGCTGTTCGGACGTCGACCGGGTGTTTCGCTCATGGGATCGCACTCCAGCTCGCGGACCTGATTCCTCGGAGGGAAGCCGTCCCACCACCTGACAGATAGAACGGAGCGACTATTGACCTGGATCACTCGTCAATCGACCGATCCGTCACGTCGCGCTCTGTCAGCGCACCGGCAAACCGGTCGGGACTCGCCGGGTCTCGCCGGGACTCGCCGGGTCTCGCCGGGACTCGCCGGGTCTCGCCGGGACTCGCCGGGTCTCGCCGGGACTCGCCGGGTCTCGCCGGGACTCGCCGGGACTCGCCGCTGGTTGGTACGCTACGCGCGTATGGTTCCCCGCAGTGTCGGCGGTCTCGCCCGGACAGAGAATGGTGAGCAGATGTTTCGACGCCAGCGGGACCAGGATCGCAAGGATCGGGTCGTCGTCATCGGCCTGGGGCGCTTCGGCACGAGTACCGCCAAGACCCTCGTCTCGCTCGGCTACGAAGTCCTCGCGATCGACATCGCCGAGCGCCCCGTGGCCGAGGCGTCCAACTTCGTCACCCTCGCCGCGCAGGGAGATGGTACGGACGAGGAGCTGCTCCGGTCCTTGCACGTGGAGGAGTCGGACGTCGGTATCGTGGCCCAGGGCGAAAACCTCGAGGCCAGCGTTCTGGCGACCATGCAGCTCAAGCAACTCGGCGTGCCGTGGGTCATCTCGAAGGCGACGAACAAGCTGCACGGCGATGTCCTGAACCGGATCGGCGCCGACCGGGTGATCTTTCCGGAGCGGGACGCGGGGGTCCGCCTCGGGCATTCGCTCGCTGTCCGGACCATCAACGATTACATCACCCTGACAGCGACAGCGGGACTGGCGAAGATGAACGCCCCGGCGCACTTCATCGGTCGATCCCTTGCGGATCTCTACAACACCCCTGACCTCGCGCTGAGCGTGCTGCTGATCCGGCGCGGCGATCGGCTCATCACGGCGCCATCCTACGACGAGAAGATCGAACCGGGTGACGAGATCGTGGTCGCCGGGACTGACGCCGCCATCAATCGATTCAGCACCGTCGCTCCCAAGCCCAGGGTATCGTGACGACCCCGGAGAAGCGGGTCGGCCGGGCGGGATCGCGTCAGGAAGCGACTCCACGCATGGGACCGGCGCCACGACCCGTGCCCCGCCGCCATGGCCGCGATGTCATCCGGCGACGGCCGCGACAGACCAGGGTCATCGACTGTCCGGAACCGGTGGAGCATTCCAGCTTTGCTACGCCCATCGTCCATGCCCGCCGCTTCACCCTTGCGTTCATCCTCGTCATCCTGATCGGCACCCTGCTGTTACTGGCGCCCTGGGCGACCGCGTCCGGTCAGTCGACGGACCCCTATGACGCCATGTTCACCGCGGTCTCCGCCGCGTCGGTCACTGGGCTCGTGACGCTGAATACCTCTACACACTGGTCGTTCTCTGGACAACTGACCATCCTGGCGTTGATCCAGACCGGCGGGCTGGGGTTCATGGTCGGAGCAAGCCTGGTCCTGGCGATCCTTCGCCGTGGGGGTAGCCTGCGCGACGCGATGCTCATGCAGGACGGTTCACCGACCCTCACCCTGCGCGAGGCGCTGGACTACTCCGGTCAGATCGTGCGATTCACGGCCGTCGTCGAGGCGACCGGCGCGACGATCCTGACGCTGTACTTCTGGCTTGGGGCCGGCCTGTCGTTTAAGGACGCGCTCTGGAACGGCGTGTTCCACGCGGTAGCCGCCTTCTGCAACGCCGGATTCGACCTAAGCGACGATTTCCAGTCCCTCGTTCCCTATGATCAGTCGGTCGTCGTCAATATCGTCATCGCCAGCCTGATCCAGGCCGGAGCGATCTCCTACATCGTGTTCCACGATGTCTGGCGGAGCCGGTCCTGGACAAGACTCTCCCTGGATTCCAAGCTGGTGTTGTCGATCAACGCCGTGCTGGTCCTGGGCGCGGCGGCCGTGTTCCTCGCTGTCGAATGGAACGCCTCACTGGCCGGCACGCCCGGCTGGGCGCGACCGATGAGCGCCATCTTCCAGAGTGTCTCGGCACGGACCGCTGGCTTCACCACGGTCAACTTCGGCCAGGCGGCGACGGTGACCCTGCTGGTCTGGCTGGGAATCATGGCGATCGGCGGCGCCTCCGGCTCCACGGCTGGCGGGATCAAGATGACCACCGTCGGCGTGGTCGTGGTCGCCGTCGTATCAGCCCTACGGGGCAATACGGATGTCCAGATCTTCGGTCGCCGTCTGGGGGCACCGCTCATCTTCCGGGCAATGGCCGTGATCGTCCTGTACATGACGATCTACTTCTTCGTGACGATGGCGCTGGTGATCTCCGACGGCCCACTGCTCGAGGACCGCTTCAGCACGGCCGGCCTGCTCTTCGAATCCATGAGCGCCCTGGCGACCGTCGGGCTGACGACAGGGATCACCCCGGAACTCTCCGACGCGGGCAAGGTCATCCTCGCCATCGGCATGTTTCTCGGTCGGATCGGGCCGCTGTCGTTCGCCTACGCCCTCCAGGGGCGGCAGCACCCGCCCCGCTTCCGGTACCCCGAGGTACCGGTCCGCATCGGCTGAGGCGACGCTGTCCCAGCGAAGCAATCTGATCGCGAGCAGACCCCTCTCCATCTGCGGATGGAGAGGGGCTTTTTGGGCCGCCGCATCGGCCCATGACGTAGGGTCATCCACTCTCGCTTCGCTGGCGGTGACCGGCCGCCGCGGCGGCCATCGCCCCGCAGGGCGATAACGGTGGGCGCTATCGCGACGGCGCGACGGCAACGTATGGCGCCGGGCGGCGCGGACAAGGCAAGCCATGTCCCTACGGACGGGCTTTGCGGCCTTTGCCACATCAATTGGCAACGGGTACAACGCGATTCGCCCGTTCCACGTCAGGACGAGGTCAGTGGGACGGCAGCCGACGCTGACCGAACCTCCGCGACCGCTCGGCCATCGCCATCGCGATGGCCGACAGCAGGGCGGTCCCGGCCAGGACGCTGAAGACCGGCTCGTAGCTATGCGCCAGCCCGTAGCCGAGCCCGGCGCCGACCGGCGCGGCGGCCCGGGAGAGCGTCGAGAACAGCGAGATCGTGCCGGAGATCGCGCCATAGGACCTTCGCCCGAAGTAATCGGCGACAATCGTTGCCCGGGCCAGCGTCAGGGCGCCGGTGCTGGCGCCGAAAAGGACGATGAACAGGAGGACGCCGCCACTCCCTCGGCCCCCCACGACCAGGATGAAGATCGCCAGCGCCTGCATACCGAAGACCATCACCGTCATGCGACTGCCCGAGACGAACCGTCCGGCCGCGGTCACCACGATCCGGCCCGTGACCGAGAACAGGCCGTAGGCGCCGGCGATCAGCGCGGCGAAGCTGCTGGCGTGGCCCTGCTCCATCAGGAAGGCAACGAGGTGGACGGTGACGGCGGTCGTCGTCAGGGTGCTGAAGACGAAGGCGCCCACCAGCCACCAGAACGCTGGTTCCCGCATCGCCGACCGGACATCGACCCCGGGCGCCGGTTCCGCCCTCGTGATGTCCGCGATCCCTTGAGGCATTACCGTCCGGGCGACGGCGCCATCGGGCAGGAGGCCGAGGTCTTCCGGCCGCCGCCGCAGGACGAGGAAGTGGGGGGCGATCGTGCCGACGGCAAGGACGCCAGCCAGAACGACCAGCGCCTGCCGCCAGCCGAGGGAGCGGGCAAGCAGGTCGGTCAGCGGCAGGAAGATCGTGCTGGCGAACCCGCCGGTGATCGTCAGCACGAGCAGCGCCCGACCCCGGAGCCGGATGAACCAGGCCGTGATGACCGTGAAGGCGGGATCGTAGAAGACCGCCGCCATCGCCAGCCCGAGCACCAGCCAGACGGCGAAGTAGCCCGGAACCGTCTCGACGCGAGACCAGGCCAGCACCGCGCCGGTCGCGGCGATCGACCCGGTCGTCATCAGGAGTCGCGCCCCCCGCCGGTCCACCCAGTGCCCGACCAGCGGGGCGACCAGCCCGGAGACGAGCAGCGCGACCGAGAAGCCACCCGTGAGGACCGTCAGCGACCAGCCCAGCTCCCTCTGCATCGAGACCAGCAGGGCCGAGAAGGCGTAGTACAGGACGCCGAACGAGATCAACTCGGTCACGGCCAGTACCCCGACGATCCTCCAGCCGTAGTACAGACGGGCGTGGAACGGTCCTGCCTGACTCAGCAGAGACTCCTCACCGATGGGTTGCACCCATGTCCGGCCCTTCAACGCTTGGTGGCAGTTGGGCGGGGGTAGCACAGACGGTCTCCAGCCGGTAGGGTCAGGGTGCTTGTCCCCCGCCTTGCCGCCTGGAGCCCCGCCATGCCCGATCTGGAGACCGTCCTCGTCGCAGTCTACGTCCTGGCCGCCGAGTTCTGCGCCGCTGAGCCGCCCGAGCCGCCCCGGCCTGGCCCGATCCCCGCCCTGACCCCTG
>JAABUR0100005386.1_pt1 | contig 16379 bp, 11 predicted proteins | sample 5560091 | NCBI WGS metagenome assembly JAABUR01 (sample SAMN10711879, study PRJNA513375) | rock metagenome | isolation source: Antarctica rocks | place: Antarctica: Victoria Land, University Valley sud | reverse complement strand
CGACGTCAAGGATCGTCTCCCGTCCGGACGTCCCGCGGGAGAGCAGCGCGACCGATTGCCGCAACCGCGCCAGGGTGCGCAGGGCGAGCACACCGGCGACGAAGCCGGCCAGCCCGAATATCACGGCGCCGATCGCCAGCCAGGTGCTCATTCGCAACAGGATAGAACGAGCGCCCATCGACTGCGATCAGGGACACGTTGCGGCGCAGACCGGTTCGAGGCGCCGGACCGGTCCGGGCAGAATAGGCAGCGATGACTTCCTTCCTCCCGGTGTTCGCCATCGCCTTCGGTGCCATCCTGCTCGTCGAGCTGCCGGACAAGACCCTGATCGCCACCCTCGTCCTCTCGACCAAGTACCGGCCGCGCCCGGTGCTCGTCGGCGTGGCCTGCGCGTTCGCGATCCAGTGCGTGCTGGCCGTCACCGCGGGTGGACTGCTGCACCTGCTGCCGCACCGCATCCTCGAGGCGATCGTGGCGGTGCTGTTCGCGGTGGGCGCCTTTCTGCTGTTCCGCGAGAGCGTCTCCGATGAAGAGGACGACATCGAGGACGAGACACCGGCAGCTGTATCGCTCAGCAACCGGCGTATCTTCGGCATCTCGTTCGGCGTGCTGTTCGCCGCCGAGTGGGGCGACGCCTCGCAGCTGGCCACCGCCGGCCTGGTCGCCCGGTACGGACAGCCCATCGCCATCGGCCTGGGCGCGTTCCTCGCCCTGGTCGGCGTGGCGGTGCTGGCGGTGCTGGCGGGCAAGGCCATCCTCCGCAAGGTGCCACTGGAACTCGTCCACAGGATCGCCGCCGGCCTGTTCGCGGTCTTCGCGATTGTCGCGGGTGTAGCGGCAATCCGCGGTTGAGCCGGCGGGATAGCCTTCCCGCATGACTGTTCGGTTGCGACCCACCCTGGCAGCTCTGCCCGCTTATGTGCCCGGCAAGTCCGTGCCCGGCTCGATCAAGCTCGCGAGCAACGAGAACTCCTACGGCCCGTTGCCACACGTGTTGGAGCGCATTGCCGCGGCGGCCGAAAACGTGAACCGGTATCCGGACACCAACTCTAGCGAGCTGATGGACGCCCTGGCCGCCAAGTTCGGCGTCGGCAGCGACCGGCTGGTGGTGGGCTGCGGCTCGGTATCGCTGTGTCAGCAACTGGTGTTCGCGACCGCGGACGAGGGCGACGAGGTTCTCTTCGGCTGGCGCTCGTTCGAGGCTTACCCGATCATCTCGGCCATCGCGGGTGCGACCGCGGTCAAGGTTCCGCTGGACGGCCAGACACACGACCTGCGGGCGATGGCCGCTGCGGTTACCGACCGGACCCGGTTGATCTTCGTGTGCAACCCGAACAACCCGACCGGTACCGCGGTGTCCGGTGCCTCGCTCATCCGCTTCCTGGACGAGGTGCCCTCCGACGTGCTGGTGGTGCTCGACGAGGCGTACCACGAGTTCGTGACCGACCCGAGTGTCGTGGACGGAACCACCCTGCTGGAGCGGTACCCGAACGTGATCGTGCTGCGGACGTTCTCGAAGGCGTACGGCCTGGCCGGCCTGCGCATCGGATACGGGATTGCGGCGGACCCCGCCATCACCATGGCGGTACGGCAGACCCAGGTGCCGTTCGCGGTCACCCAGATCGCCCAGGTCGCGGCGCTGGCCAGCCTGGAGCCGGCCGCCGAGCGGCAGCTGGCCGAGCGGGTCGCCGAGGTGACTGCCGAGCGTGGGCGCGTGACTGCCGAGCTCCGGAACGCCGGATACCAGGTGCCGGATTCGGAGGCTAACTTCGTCTGGCTGACCAACGGGCCGGCCGAGGCCGGCGGGATCGACGCGACCGTGTTCGCCGCCGGCTGTGCGGAGCGTGGCCTGATCGTCCGTGCCTTCGCCGACTCAGGCGTCCGGGTCACCATCAGCAACCCGGCCGAGAACGACAAGTTCGTCTCCGCGGCCCGCGAGCTGAGGGCATAACGGTGAGCGACACCGCACTCCGACCGACATCGTGACCGCCAAGCGCGCTGTGCGGTCCCCAGACGCCGCGGCTGCGGCTGTCGCGTGGCTGGCGCCTTCTAGGTGGTTCTCCGATGCTGACGACTACTCCGTATACCTCTCGGTCGACGGACAGCGTGTCGAGATCCGCGCCGACCTCGACATGCGGAAGGAGCGGGCCGAAGCGGGGTCGGTGTCTTGTTGTCCGCGTCGGCCTGCGCGGTGAGCCCCCGAGGTCGTCGCGTCCGCCTGCTGCGGCACAGTCTGGTCGAGCATTCCCATGAGCACGACCTCGCTGGCGACGTCACGGAGCTTGCGGTTGCTACATTGACTGGCGGTGCGCAGCAGGTCGAAGGCTTGGGGTTGGCTGATGCGATGGGTGGCCATCAGGATTCCCATGGCGGCTCCAATCTCACGGTTGCTGTCGAGCGCCGCCTGTAAATTGGCCATCGTTCGTCGCAGGTCCTGCGTCAGGTCGGTGAGCCGTTGCCGGATGATCAGGGCCTCCGCCTGGTCGACGGCGGCTTGGGCTAGGGCCGCGTCCAGCGCGGTGGGCCGGCGCCGGTGGTGCCAGCGGTGCACAACGAGGCCGCGGTATCCGGGGTGTTCTGCGGTAGTGTCGGCGCCGATGGGTGTGCTGACGGTGTCCTCGGTGATGTGCTGGCCGTGATACTCGGTGCTCGGGCCGGATTGGTCAGGTGTGGCCAGCAAGGCCGTGGGGTGGCAGATCTGGTAGGTGGCGTTGCCGTCTTCCTCGATGTAGACGCGGCACTCGTCAGAGAGGGTCGTCGCGCAGATTGCGGCGAGACTGGTGAACACGACTGCCGGCTCCGCGGAGGCTGTCAGCTGACGCAACGCCGACAGCACCGCGCCGACGTCGGTGTCCATCAAAGCCTGGAGCATGGGCGGCGGACTGATCTGGTCGAAAAGGGGATTGATCATGGTGACTCCCGAGGGAAATGTCACCGGGAGGGCCCGGTTGCAAGCGAGCGCTCTCTGGAACGGCGCGCGCCGCCCCGTTTCCGGACTGGCTGCTGAACCCAACCGTCAGTCACCCTACCGCAGGCGCCCGCAGACCGCTTGAAGTTCGTGAGACAAATGTGAGGTCTGGATTTCGCAGTCAGACACATGTCAGGCAACGACGTGCGGCTGGCGTGCTGGGATGGCGAGGTGGGTGTCGAGAGCGGCGGCGGTCATGGGTCGGGCGTAGTGGAATCCTTGACCGGCCTCGCATCCGGCGGCGCGGATGTGGTGGTGTTGTTCCAGGGTTTGAACCCCTTCGGCTATGACGGTCAGGCCCAGGGCGTGGGCCAAGTCGGTGATGGCCTGGACCATAGCCGGCCCGCGTCCGGCCTGGCTCAGGCCAGCGGTAAAGGACCGGTCGATCTTGACGATGTGTACTGGGAGCCGGCGTAGGTGGCTGAGGGATGAGTACCCGGTGCCGAAATCGTCCAAGGCGATCCGCGTCCCCTGCGCAGCGAGGTCGCCCAGCACCGTGCGGAGCTGGTCGTCATCTTCCACGGCCCAGCTTTCGGTGATCTCCAGGATCAGCCGGGCGGGGTCCATCCCGGTCTCGGTCAGTATCGCGGTGACCGCGGCATTGTAACCGGGGGTGGCGAGCTCGCGGCCGGAGACGTTGACTGCCAGATCCAGGACGGTGCCGGGGTGGTGCTGCCGCCATCGGGCGTGCGCGGCGCAACTGCGACGCAGCACCCAGGCCCCCAGGGTGTCGATGAGGTGGCTGCGCTCGGCCAGCTCGACGGTGGTCAGGGCCGGGACCGGACCCCGGTCGGGGTGGGTCCAGCGCAGTAGCGCCTCGACGCCGGTGATCTGCTCGTCTGCGGTGGCCACGATCGGCTGGTAGAAGACATCCAGCCCCACCCCGGCGGGATCATCGCCGAGGAGTGTGGCGTGCAGGTCCTGTTCCAGAGAATCGTGATCGCGGTTTTCCAGGACCTGGCGTAGGTCGATGACGTGGTGGCGGTTCCCGCCGGCACGTTTTGCCTGATACATCGCCAGATCGGCGTGGCCGATGAGCTGGTCGGAGATCTCCTCACCAGGGCCGGCGAAGGCAATGCCGACGCTGGCGGTAACCGTGTGTGCGATGCCGGCGAGGACGAACGGGTCGGTGAACGCGGCGGTGATCCGGCTGGCGAGGATCTCGGCGTCGGCTGTGCTGCGCAGGTCCTCGCATAGCAACACGAATTCATCCCCGGAAGGGCGCGCCAGGGTGTCACCGGGTCGGATCATGCCCGAGAGCCGGCGCGCGACGGCGAACAGGAGCTCGTCGCCGGTCTGGTGGCCGTGGATGTCGTTGACGAGCTTGAATCGGTCCAGGTCAACGAACAGCACCGCGGCAGTGGTGTGGGACCGGTGCGCCCGGCTTGCGGCGTGCTGCAGACGTTCCTGCAGCAGTGCCCGGTTCGCCAATCCCGTCAGCGGGTCATGCAAGGCGTTGTGGTGGAAGTGGTCCGACGCCGCCCGGGCCTCGTCGCGGGCCTGGGCGTTGAGCAGGTAGGCCGTGGTCACGTCGGCCAGGGTCTGCGCGACCCGCATTTCCCGGTCCCCCAGCGCTCCGGGGGTCTGCCGGTAGAGGTCCAGAGCGCCCAACCGGCCCAGGCCATGGCGCAGCGGAAACGTGAACACCGCGGCCAACCCCGCCGCCACCGCCGCCGGGGCGAACTGCGGGAACCGGGACGCCGAACGAAGGTCGGGCACCGCGACCGCGTCGCCGGACTCGAACGCCGCCAAGCATGGGCCCTGGCCCAACTCGGTCTGCAACCGCTCGAACCGCAACGCCGACTCATCAGAGGCAGCAACGTAACGGGGAGCCTGCCTCGGCTGGATCAGGGTGACGCCGGCCGCATCGATCGGCAACAGAACGACGATCCGCTCCACGAGGTGGTCTAGGATCGCCTGAATTGGAAAGTCGGTCAGCAGCGTGCGGGCAAACTCGCTCAACACCTCGGCGAGGGAATCGTCATCGACCATGGGGCACCGTCCGGGAGGCTCTGCGAAGCAGGCCCGCGCGCATTCCGGACGGGGCACGTCACACACGTGCGGTTCCAACCTAACCCAGGCTTTAGCTAGTGGGAAATCGAGATGAAGCTCAGGCCATATGCCGAAGTTATGCGACCTCGGGATGATGGCGAGCCGCGGATTCCGTATTGTGGCCGGTGACGCCCGTTCTGGCCCCGGTACGTGCGCGCAGCAGAGCGGTGGGAGCAGGCAATGCCCGACAACGATGAAGTCGCGAACGGGGCGTCAGAGACAGCGGACACGTCCTCGGCGCAGGCCCGATCAGATGACCTGGACCTCCAGGCGGCGTTGACCGGGTTGGCGGAGCTGACGACAGGCGGCCCGTTGCAGGAGTCATTGACCCGGGTCGCGGCGCTCGCCGCGCTCGCCATTCCCGGGGCCGACGGCGCCGGGTTGACGATGCTGGAACGAGGGCGCCAGGAGTTGGTGGTCGTCAGCGCACCATTCGTCCGGGAAGTCGATGACATCCAGTACGGCATCGGGCAAGGCCCCTGCATCACCGCCGCCGCCGAAGCCCGGACCGTGCTGTCCGGCTCCCTCGGCACCGACCGGACATGGCCGCAGTTCGGATCCCGCGTGGAACGCCTCGGAGTGCACAGCGCGTTGTCCCTGCCGCTGCTCCTCGGCCAGGACGTACTCGGCGCGCTCAACATCTACGCCCACGAACGCGAGGCCTTCGACCAGCATTCCGCGACCCTGGCAGAGCTGTTCGCAGTCCCCGCCGCGGTCGCCGTCCACAACGCCCGCACCCTCATGCAAGCCCAGCGGCTCGCCGCGCAACTGCAAACCGCGATGAACACCCGCCCCGTCATAGACCAGGCCATCGGCATCCTCATCAGTCGGCAAGGCGGCAGCGCCGAAGACGCCTTCGCCGCCCTGCGCGCCATCAGCCAGACCAGTAACCGCAAGCTCAGCGCGGTCGCCCAAGCCATCGTCGGCGAGGCGGGCCGCCGAGCCCAGGCGCGGCACACGCAACCCGACTCCGGGCCAGACCTGGCGTAAGGTTCAAGGCAATGTGGTAGACGCGGAACCTGGTTCGCGTCGCGCCATGACCCGCTCACCGCGGTCCCGCGGTCGGCGTCCGGGCACCACCACCGCGTCCGGGCCGCCCACGAAACCGACCGTTCATGACCTTGTCCGCTTCTCTCACCATGCTCACCGAGGCTCTCGATACCCCTGACCTCGACCTCGCCACCGAAGTCGCGGCCCTGGCCGCCGACGTCCGACACGCCATCCCCAGCTACATCGGGATGACCCTGACCGCGCCGACCGACATCACCTCTCTCACGCTCACCATCCCACCTCGCCCTTGGACACCGCTGCCGCGCTCCTCACTCCAGATGGCGCTCTCCCCCGACCCCGAACTACCCCGGGTCGACATCGCCTTCTACGCCGCCGCAACAGGCGCGTTCGTTGACCTCGGCGCAGACCTGGCATTCGCCCTCGGCCTTAACCTGACCGACATCGCCATCGACCAACACCTCACCCCCGCCACACCCATCGACCGGGACGACCCCCACACGCCCCTCGACGTACCGGCCCTCTCCACCATCAACCAAGCCATCGGCGTCCTCATCGACCGCGGCTACCCACCCCGCCACGCGCACGCGGCCCTCACCCGCCACGCCGCCACCGCCGGCCTCACCCTCGCCGCCGCAGCGCACCTCATCCTCGTCGCAACACCACATCGAGGATCCAACCGACCGTGACATGGCACCTATACGCACTCCGAAACCGGCTCTGACACCGATCCCTGAAGCCACGAGCACGCCCGAGGTCTACGTCGACGCCGTCTCAGGCAGCACCGTAGGTGGTCCGGGGCGTAGCGTGGGCGACATCGTTGAGCTTGCAGCGTCAGCCGAACGCCACCGCTGCCCGGCGTCCCATGGCCGGTGCCTGTGGTGGATTTCCTGGTGTTGTGAGGTGGTCTCATGACCGATCATGGTGTGGGTTCTGCAGATGACCGCGACGCGGTCCGGGCTCAGTGGCCGCGGGCCGACGACCGTGTGTGGTGGCTCAGCGGTGACGACCGGGATCGGTTGGCCGATGAGCAGGATCGGTTGGCCGATCAGAACACCGAAGCCGCAACCGAGCGGGACCGGGTGGCGGAGGACCGCGACCGCCAGGCCCTCGCGCGCCAGCACGTCGCCGGCCGGCGGATCGTGGCGACCCTGGCTCGGCTGCGGCGGGCCGAAATCCGCGACGCGCACCGCTGGGCACAAGCGTTGGCCGCGACCGCCGCCGAGCGGGTGGCGCACCTCAGGATCGGCACCGCGCAGTCACGGGCGGCGTGGGAACAGGCCGAGGCCGAGACCGAGGAGCGGGTCGTTGACCTCGTCGAGGGCGGCCTCGATCGGGACATGGTCAAGGCCGACTCCGACCACGCCGCCCAGCTGCTTGCCGCCACAGCCGATGACCGGCACGCCTCCGCCATGGGCAGGGCAGCTGCACACCGCGACCGCCAGGCCGCCGCTCTGGACCGCCAGGCCGCGCGACACGCCAGGGAGGAAGCAGCGATCGACCGCGCCCGCGACTGATCCCACGGTTCTGGTACGGGACGACGGCCCTTAGCGGCTATTCCATGCCCCGGTCGCCGCGGATGCGCTCGACCGGCTGGGCGGCGTCCCGGACGGCGGCTGCCACCGCGGTCGGCACGGACGGATCGAACACCGACGGGACGATGTAGGCCGGGTTGAGCTGCTCGTCGCTCACGCAGTGCGCCAGCGCGGAGGCAGCTCGCAGCAGCATCTCGGTGGTGACCTGGCTGGCCTGCGCGTCCAGCAGGCCGCGGAACACCCCGGGGAACGCGAGCACGTTGTTGATCTGGTTCGGATAGTCCGAGCGTCCGGTCGCGAGAATGGTGGCGTACAGCCGGGCCTTGTCCACGTCGGTCTCGGGGTCGGGGTTGGCCAGGGCGAAGACGACCGGGTCCTCCGCCATGTCGGCGATCCACTCGGCCGGAAGCACGCCGGGCGCGGACACCCCGATGAACACATCCGCGCCCTGCAGCGCGTCGTGCAGGTCGCCCGTGACGCCCTCGGGGTTCGTCCGCAGCGCCAGCGACTGCTTGGACGAGTTCAGCGACGGGTCCGTCGGGGAGAGGATGCCCTCGCGGTCCCACACCAGCACGTGCCGCACGCCCGCCGCCAGCAGCAGGTCGACGATGGCGGTTCCCGCGGCACCGCCGCCGGACACCACGATCCGGATGGAACCGATCCCCTTGCGCACGCAGCGCAGCGCATTCGTCAGCGCGGCCAGCACCACGATCGCGGTGCCGTGCTGGTCATCGTGGAACACCGGGATGTCGAGTTCCTCGCGCAGCCGCCGTTCGATCTCGAAGCAGCGCGGTGCGGAGATGTCCTCGAGATTGATGCCACCGAAACCCGGCGCGATCAAGCGGACGACCTCAACTATCTTGTCCACGTCCTGGGTGTCCAGGCAGATCGGCCACGCGTCGATGTTGGCGAAGCGCTTGAACAGCGCCGCCTTGCCCTCCATCACCGGCAGCGCCGCTCCGGGACCGATGTTGCCCAGCCCCAGCACCGCCGAGCCGTCGGTCACCACCGCCACCGAGTTTCCTTTGATGGTCAGCTTGGCCACGTCCTCGGGATGGGCGGCCAGCGCCAGTGAGACCCGGCCGACTCCCGGCGTGTAGGCCATCGACAGGTCGTCCCGGGTACGCAGCGGCACCTTTGACTCGACCGAGATCTTGCCGCCCAGGTGCAGTAGAAAGGTCCGGTCCGACACCCGGTGGACCTCGACGCCGTCTGCCAGGCGCAGGCTGGCGACGATCTGGTCGGCGTGCTCGCCGTTGGCCGCGGAACAGGTGACGTCAATGGTGATTCGGTCGTGGCGGGATTCGGACACGTCCACGGCGGTGACGAGCCCACCCGCCTCGGACACCGCGTTCGCCAGTCGGCCCACCACGGAGGAGTCCGGAACCGCGTAGAGGCGGACCGTGATCGAGTACGACGCGGAGGTGGGCAGCGGACGGGGACGCGCGGAATCGGGCATGGCCATGGCCACATCCTCGCAAACGACGGCGACGGGTCACGACTGGCGCCCGAACCATGGGTAGGAACACGCCGGTCCGGTTTCCACGGGCACGTCCGGCGGGATCGGCTCTGTGGTTCCATTAGCCCAAGGGCGAGGTGCACCGGAGGTCTCCATGCCCGTCACAATTCCGTCACAACGAGGTGACATCGCAGATGAGTGACCTATCGACCGACGCGGCAACCGGCAGCGACGCCGGTGCCCAGCCCGAAGCTGGCTCCCGTCCCCAACGCGAGTCCGCGCCCGACCCGGCGCAGCCTTACTTCGACGTGTTCCTGAGCCGGTACCTGCTCAGGGCGCCGTCGCAACTGCCCGGACGCCAGGGACGCGCGCTCACCGAGATCGCCGAGCGGCACTTCGAGGCCGGCCGCCGGCGCGCCAGCGGTGAGATCGTTATCTCGATCAGCAATCCCGACGGGTGCGAGGGCACCAGTATCGACATCGTCACCGACGACGTGCCGTACCTGGTCGACTCCACGCGGGCTGAGATCGAGCGCACCGGCCACCCCATCGAGCACCTGCTGCACCCGCAGATCCTGGTGTGCCGCGACGAGGACGGTGTCGTCAGCAAGGTGCTGGACCTCGATGACACCGCCGAGGTACCGGAGCGAGCCGCGGCCGAGTCGTGGATGCACCTCGAGACGACCCGGATACCCGCCGACGAGCACGCAGGCGTGGCCGCCGACCTGCGCCGGGTACTCACCGACGTGCACAACGCGGTGCGCGACGCCCCGTACCTGTACTCGCTGATCCGCCAGCTCGCCGACCGCATCTCCGCCGATCCCGGGGAGTTCGACCGGGAGACGTCGGCCGAGGCCGGTGAGCTGCTGCGCTGGCTGGCCGACGGCAACTACATGATCCTGGGCCACGCCGCATACTCGGCGAACGAGCTCACCAACCCGTCGCGCTCGGCGGCCTCGGCCACCGCCGCCCGGGGCGTGCTCCGCGGCGAGGCCAGCATCTCGCCGCTGGAGCTGCTGCCCGCGTACCGCTCCGGAGCGCCGCTGGTCATCTTCAAGTCGCCCATGGTGTCCACCGTCCGGCGCTCGACCCGCTATGACTGCGTCACCGTCGTCGCTCCCGGCCAGGACGGCGAGGACCCCAAGATCCACGTCTTCCTCGGCCTGATCACCGACGAGACCGACGGCACCGTCGGCCGGGTGCCGGTGGTCCGCCGCCGGATCGCCGAGGTGCTGCAGCGCTCGGGGGCCCGCGCCGACAGCCACACCGGGCGCCAGCTGCTGGCCGCCCTGCGCACCATGCCGCGCGACGAACTGCTCGAAGCTCCGGCGCCGGACCTGCTCAAGCTCTCGCAGTTGGTGGTCGACCGTGCCGAGCGCCGGGGCATCGGGGTCTTCGCCCGGGTGCACCTCAACCGCGATTTTGTCACCGTCCTGGTGTACTTCCCCGGTGACCGGCTGGGACCAGAGACCAGGCGCAAGGTCCGCGACGTGGTGCTGCGCAACTGGCCCGGCAAGCTCATCGGCCGCGATGACCGGATCGTCGAGCTGGGTCTGGCCAGGTTGCAGTTCCTGATCGCGCTGCGGACCGGTGAAGAGGTGCCCAACCCGGACCGCGCCACCGTCGAGGACCTGGTCGCCCAGGTGACCCGACGCTGGAGCGACGACCTTGCCGACCTGCTCACCGTGGCCGTCGGCGAGGGCGACTCCGAGCGGCTGCTGCGCCGTTACGCCGGTGCGTTTCCCGAGGCGTACAAAGAGGATTTCGCCGCGTCGACCGCGGTGGCCGACCTCGGACGGCTCGAGCAGCTGCCCGACACCGACGGCTTGGGCTTCGACGTCTACACGCCCAGCCAGGACGATCCGGCCGACCGTAGGCTCAAGATCTTCCGCACCGGAACCCCGCTGTCACTGGGGCGCACCCTGCCGATGCTGGAGTTGATGGGTATCGAGGTGCTCGACGAGCGCCCGTACGAGCTGGAGCGTATGGACGGCACCGCGGCGTGGATCTATGACTTCGGGCTGAAGCTCGGCGAGGGCGTGGACTTCGGGTTGGAGCGCTCGGCCGCCGTCATCGACACGCTGCGCGTGCTGTGGCGCGGCGGCGTCGAGCAGGACGGCTTCAACGCCCTGGTCGTCCGGGCCGGGTTGACCTGGCAGCAGGCCACCGTGCTGCGGGCCTACGCCAAGTACCTGCGCCAGGCCGGAACCACGTTCAGCCAGGGCTACATCGAGCAGACGCTGAGCCAGCACACCACCATCGCGGCGCTGCTGGTGGAGCTCTTCGACGCCCGGTTCAATCCCGAGCGTGAGGCTTCCACCGGTTCCGCCGACGAGCAGGCCGAGATCAGGGGCCGGATAGACAAGGCGCTGGCGGAGGTGTCGAGCCTGGACCAGGACCGCATCCTGCGCTCGCTGCTCGGCCTCGTCACTGCCACGCTGCGCACCAACTACTACCGCGGCGAGGCCGACGGCGAGTCGCCCGAGGCGTTCGCGATCAAGCTCGACCCGCGCGAGATCACCGATCTGCCCGCACCCCGTCCCGCGTTCGAGATCTGGGTGTACTCACCGCGCGTCGAGGGCGTGCACCTGCGCTTCGGCCCGGTCGCGCGCGGTGGCCTGCGCTGGTCGGATCGCCGCGAGGACTTCCGCACCGAGGTGCTGGGGCTCGTCAAGGCGCAGATGGTGAAGAACACCGTCATCGTCCCGGTCGGGTCCAAGGGGGGTTTCGTGGCCAAGCGGCTGCCGGACCCGAACGTCGACCGCGACGCGTGGCTGGCCGAGGGCATCGCCTGCTACAAGACATTCATCACCTCGATGCTGGAGCTCACCGACAACTACCGCCGGGACGAGCACGGCAACCAGTACGTCGCGAAGCCGCCGGCCACCCGATGCTACGACGGCGACGACCCGTACCTGGTGGTGGCCGCGGACAAGGGCACCGCCACCTTCTCCGATATCGCCAACGGAATCGCGATCGAGCGCGGGTTCTGGCTGGGCGATGCCTTCGCCTCCGGCGGGTCGGTCGGATATGACCACAAGGCAATGGGCATCACCGCCAAGGGCGCCTGGGAGTCGGTGAAGTACCACTTCCGTGAGCTCGGTGTGGATGTCCAGAGCGAGGACTTCACCGTCGCCGGCATCGGTGACATGTCCGGCGACGTGTTCGGCAACGGCATGCTGCTCAGCCGGCACATCAAGCTGGTGGCCGCGTTCGATCACCGGCACATCTTCCTCGACCCGACCCCGGACGCGGCCACGTCCTACGCCGAGCGCGAGCGGCTGTTCGGCTTGCCGCGTTCGAGCTGGGCCGACTACGACCAGACCCTGATCTCAGCCGGGGGCGGGGTGTTTCCCCGTACCCGAAAGTCGATTCCGGTCAGCTCCGAGGTTGCCGAGGCGCTGTCCATCCCCGGTGGCGAGCAGACCATGTCCCCGGCCGCGCTGATCCACGCCATCCTCACCGCACCGGTCGACCTGCTCTGGAACGGTGGCATCGGTACCTACGTCAAGGCGTCCGCGGAGTCCGACCTGGACGCCGGTGACAAGGCCAATGACGCCCTGCGTGCCAATGGCAGCGAACTGCGCTGCCGGGTGGTCGGCGAGGGCGGCAACCTGGGGCTCACCCAGCGCGGGCGGATCGAGTACGCCCGCAACGGCGGTCACCTCAACACCGACGCCATCGACAACTCGGCCGGTGTGGACACCTCCGACCACGAGGTCAACATCAAGATCCTGCTGGACCAGGCGGTGCAGAGCGGCGCTCTGGACATCGCCCACCGCAACACGCTGCTCGCCTCGGTGACCGAGGAGCTGGCATCGCTCGTGCTGCGCGACAACTACGAGCAGAACGTGCTGCTCGGAGTCGGCCGGCACGGCGCGAAGGCGCTGCTCTCGGTGCATCGAAGGCTGGTCCGGAGCATGGAGAAGGCCGGTGAGCTCGACCGTGAGATCGAGTTCCTGCCCACGGACAAAGAGCTTGCGGCACGTGAAGCCGAGGGCACCGGGCTGACCTCGCCCGAGCTGGCGGTGCTCACCGCGTACGTCAAGATCGTGCTCGCCAAGCGCATCGACTCCTCCAGCGTCCCGGACGAGTCCTGGTTCCAGGGGATGCTGCGCTGCTACTTTCCCGGGCCCATCGCCGAGCGGTTCTCGGCAACCCTGGACGAGCACCCGCTGCATCGCGACATCATCACCACCTGCGTGGTCAACGACATGGTGAACCGCGGGGGCAGCACGTTCGTGTTCCGTGCCGAAGAAGAGACCGGCGTGGACGTGGCCCAGATCGCGCGCGCCTACACCGTGGTGCGCGAGGTGTTCGGCCTGGAACGGATCTGGAACGAGTTGGAGGCACTGGACAATCAGGTTCCGACCAGCGCCCAGCACATCGGCTACCGCGAGATTCGCCGCACGATCGATCGGGCGGTGCGCTGGATGGTGGACGTGCGCTTCCCGATCAGTGACGTGACCGCCGAGATCGAGCGGTTCGGGCCGACCCTGGCCGCGCTCGGGGCCAAGGTGCCGGACCTGCTGCGCGGCCGCGAACGCGAGAACCTGTACGCCGATGTGGACCGGCTGGTCGGGCACGGCCTGCCCCGCGAGCTGGCGTTGCGGATCTCCAGCCTGCTGAGCTCGTTCCTGCTGCTCGATGTCGTCGAGATCGTGGCGGACAACGGCCACTCCGCCGACGAGATCGCCGACCTGCACTTCGCGCTGTCGGAGCAGCTGAGCGTTGACGACATGCTGTCGGCCATCACCGGGCTGCCGCGTGACGATCGGTGGTCCGCGCTGGCGCGGGCGGCGATGCGCCACGACGTGTACGCCGCCCTCGCGGCCATCACCACGTCGGTGCTCAAGTCCACCGACCCGGCGCTGCTGGCGACCGAGCGGATGGCGGCGTGGGCGCAGCAGAATGCGGAACGGGTCGAGCGGGCACGGAGTACCTTCGCCGAGGCGCTGTCCAGGGATCCGGTCGACCTGGCCACCCTGTCGGTTGCGCTACGGGTGATGCGCGGGCTGCCGTCCTGACGGGAGAGCGACTTACCTGCTCCGTCAGGGGCGCGTTGCGCGTAACTCCCCGGCGACCATGGCCGGGCGGTTGGTGATGATGGCGTCGATACCGAGACTCCTGACCAGTTCGACGTCGGCCGACTGGTCGACCGTCCAGCAGTAGACCCGGTTGCCTGCGGCGTGCGCCAGCTCGACATAGTCGGGATCGCTGCGCAGCAGCCTGACGCCGGGGCCACCGATGCTCACGCCGGTGGGCAGTGAGCCGTCGCGGCGCACGGACGTCCACCGCCGCATCAGCAGCGCCAGCGGAATGGACGGTGCCAGCAACCTGATCCGCCGCAGCGCGACCGGCGCGAAGCTCATGATCGTCACCGGATGGGCAGCCGCGTGCGCCTCGGCATCGGCGTGGTGTGCCGGCGGGCCGCCGTCCAGGTCACCCGCCCAACCGAACCGCTTCAGCAGCCGGACGAGTTCCTTCTCGACCAGGCCGCCGTAGCGGGTCGGGTGCTTGGTCTCGATCAGCAGCTTCAGCGGCCGGCCGGCGTCGGCCACCACCGCGAGCAGCGTCTCCAGGGTGAGCACGGTCGACCGGTTGACGTCCAGCCGGTCCGGGGCGACGCCGGAGAGGTACGGCGAGTCGGTGAGCAGCTCGCCGGTCGTCCGCGGTAGGTCGTCGTGCCAGGACAGGAAGTCCAGTTGACGCAGGCCGGAGAGGTCCAGCTCGCTGACGATGCCGGTGCCATTGGAGGTGCGGTTGACGGTGCGGTCGTGCACGCACACCAAGTGGCCGTCCCTGGTCAGCCGGACGTCGCACTCCAGGCCGTCCGCGCCGGTCTCGATGGCCGCGAGGTAGGCGGGCAGCGTGTGCTCGGCGACTGCGTAGGACGCGCCCCGGTGCGCGATCACCAGCGGGTTCTCGTTTCTCGGCAACGGCACGGACGTGCGCGGTCGCGATAGCGGGCGGACCATGGTTTACCCGATCACCGCTGACTCATCAGTGCCTGTGACGACGGCCGGTCGGCGGAGCTGAGCTTGGCTGGGGTGACACTCGGGACTTGTTCAAGCCCTACATCGTTCACGATGCCCAGTGTGCCCCTGATCGGCGTCCGGTGCCGGGTTCCTCGCCGAAGTTCGCCTAGGAATCCCATGAGCGTCCGCGCGTGATCATCAGCTGTCAATGGGCGATTCACTTGACCAGCCGGGACAGCCTTCGATCGGCGAGGTTCTTGCCCCCGGTCTGGCAGATCGGGCAGTACTGCAGTGACTTGTCGGCAAAGGACACCTCGCGGACGGTGTCACCGCACACCGGGCACGGCAGGCCGGTGCGTGCGTGCACCGCGAGACCGCTGCGCTTCTCGGACTTCAGGGTCGCCGCGCGCTGCCCGACCGAGCGGTCCACCGCGTCCGTCAGCGTTGCCCGCATCGCCGAATACAGGTCGCTCACCTGGAACTCCGCAAGGCGGGAGGCGATCGCGAACGGAGACAGCCGCGCGGCGTGCAGGATCTCGTCGGAGTAGGCATTGCCGATCCCCGCAAGCACCGACTGGTGGGTGAGCACACCCTTGAGCTGGCGGTTCTCGCCGGCCAGCAGGGCAGCGAACGACTCGAGATCGACCCGCATGGCGTCCGGGCCGAGGGCGGCGATCCCCGGCACCTCCATCGGGTCACGCACGAGGTAGACCGCCAGCCGTTTCTGCGTGCCCGCTTCGGTCAGGTCGAAGCCCGCGTCCGGTTCGCCGTCGAGGGCGTCCGGCAGCGGGGTCAGGTGCAGCCGGAAGGCCAGCGGGCCGCGGCCGGGCTTGGGGGGAACCGGTGACATCTTGTCGCGCCACTGCAGCCAGCCACCGCGGGACAGGTGGGTGATCAGGTGCAGGCCGTCGATGTCGACGTCGAGGAACTTGCCGTGCCTGCTCGCGCCGGTGACGGTCAGGCCGTTGAGGGCACTGAGCGGTGGATCAAACGTCTTGACCGCGTTGATGGCCGCCACGTCGGAGCGGATGACCACCCGTCCGGTCGCGTGCTCGCGCAGAAAGGCGGCGAGCGCCTCGATCTCCGGTAGCTCCGGCATAGCGATGAGGGTACCGGCTGTATGGTCGCTCCGGCTGTGTGGCCGGCCGGCTGTGGTGACACGTCGAAGGGCGTGACTGGTGGGCGGGTATTTCGTCCTGGTGGCGTTCCTCACTCGGGCCTGCTGAGCGGCGGTTGCGCTGACCCGGCTGGGCGGGCCGTCAGCGGCGGCGCGACACCGTCACGGTGAACTTCGGATCGCGATCGGCCACCCGGGTCGCCCCGACGTAGCGCTCCAGTGCCGGCTGATGTGCCAGGTGCGAGTTGAAGACCGTCCACAG
>JAABUR0100005384.1_pt1 | contig 16384 bp, 16 predicted proteins | sample 5560091 | NCBI WGS metagenome assembly JAABUR01 (sample SAMN10711879, study PRJNA513375) | rock metagenome | isolation source: Antarctica rocks | place: Antarctica: Victoria Land, University Valley sud | reverse complement strand
GGCGTCGACCTCACCGGCACCTACGACTGCCCGGCGAGCGTCCAGGTGGGGAACCGCCGCTTCGGCAACTACGAGTCGAGGGCCTTCGGCCCGTTGACGCTGCGGCGCAACATCGAGGTCTCCTGCGACACGATCTGGTACCAGTTCGCCTACCGGGCCTGGCTCGCCCAGGGGGGCCTGACGGCCAGGGACGACAGCGCCGACCCGTTCGTCTCCGCGGCCAGGGCCTTCGGGCTGGGCAGCAGGACCGGCGTCGACCTGCCGAGCGAGGTGGCCGGGCGCATCCCCGACCGCGAGTGGAAGCGGCAGACCTGGGAGGCGACCCGGGCCGAGGTCTGCAACCGGGCCGGCAGCGGCTACCCGGAGGTGGCGGCCACGGACCCCGCACGGGCGGGCTACCTCACGTCCCTCGCCGTCGAGAACTGCCAGACGGGGTTCCAGTTCCGTGCCGGGGACGCGGCCAACTTCGCCATCGGGCAGGGCGACATCGCCGTCACGCCGCTGCAGCTGGCGACCGTCTACGCGGCGATCGCCAACGGCGGCACCCGCTGGGTGCCGCAGGTGGCGGCCGCCTTCCGCAACCCGGACGGCACCGGTACCGAGCCCATCGCGCCGAAGGCCGCCGGCACGGCGCCCCTGCGCCCCGACGTGCTGGCCTTCCTCCGCGACGCGCTCCGCGGGGTGGTCACCGAGGGGACGGCCGCGGGTGCGTTCGCCGGCTGGCCCCAGGACGCCTACCCGGTCGCCGGAAAGACCGGCTCGGCGGAGGTGTTCGGCAAGCAGGCGACGAGCTGGTTCGCGTCGTACGCCCCGGCCACGGCTCCGAGGTATGCCGTGGTCGTCATGGTGGCTCAGGCGGGCACCGGCGCTGGCACCGCTGCCCCGGCGGCGCGCCGGATCTACGAGGCGCTGCGCGCCCAGGGCTGACCAGCGGGCTCGGGTGCAGCCCGCAGCCGCTGCGGGTGGGACGATCGGGGCGTGGGGCCGCCCGAGCAGCCGCCACCGCCCGAGCAGCCGCCACCGCCCGAGCAGCCGCCACCGCAACACTGAGGCGGCTCAGCGCCCCAGTCTGGCGTAGGTCCGCTCGCTGCTGGACCGGGCCGCTCTCCACCAGCTCTCGTTCTCGCGGTACCACTCGACCGTCTGCGCCAGTCCCGCGCGGATGTCCCCGTAGACCGGCCGCCAGCCGGTCTCCCGCCGCAGCTTCGACGAGTCGATGGCGTACCGCAGGTCGTGCCCCGGTCGGTCGTTGACGTGCTCGAACCAGTCCGGAGGCCTGCCCATGAGCTCGAGCAGCAGCGCGATGACCGCCCGGTTGTCCATCTCGCCGTCGGCCCCGATGAGGTAGGTCTCACCCAGGCGGCCGTGCTCGACGACCGCGACGACGGCGTCGTTGTGGTCGTCGACGTGGATCCAGTCCCGGACGTTGGAGCCGGCACCATAGAGCTTCGGGCGGACGCCCTCGAGGATGCCCGTGATCTGGCGAGGGATGAACTTCTCGACGTGCTGTCTCGGACCGTAGTTGTTCGAACAGTTCGACAAGGTGGCCCGGATCCCGAACGAGCGGACCCACGCCCGCACGAGCAGGTCGGCGCTGGCCTTGGACGCCGAGTAGGGGCTCGACGGGTTGAGGGGGGTGGACTCGGTGAACCGGTCGGGGTCGTCCAGCTCGAGGTCGCCGTAGACCTCGTCGGTGGAGACGTGGTGGATCCGCCGCTCGTGGCGGCGAACCGCTTCGAGCAGCCGGTAGGTGCCGATGATGTTCGACTCGACGAAGGGCCACGGACTGTCGAGGCTGCTGTCGTTGTGCGACTCCGCCGCGAAGTGGACGACGAGGTCGTTCGCGGCGACCAGCCGGTCGACGAGCACCTCGTCGGCGACCGACCCCTCGACGAAGGTGATCTCGTCCTCCACCGCCCGCAGCGACTCCCGGTTGCCGGCATACGTGAGTGCGTCGAGCACCGTCAGCTCCCAGTCCGGACGGGTCCGGCGGACCCGCAGGACGAAGTTGGACCCGATGAAGCCGGCCCCACCGGTGACGAGGACCCTCATGCCGACCTCTTCCCGGCCCGGTCGACGGCGCGCAGCCCCGGGGGATCGGACGCGGCGGTGGACGGTCCGGAGTTGAACTCGACCTCCAGGGCGAACCGCTGGGCGAGGTAGCGGTGGTCCGACAGGGCGACGGGTATGCCGTGCGCGTCGGCGGCGAGGCGGCGCACCAGCAGCAGGGCGGAGCCGGCCTCGACCCCCAGCAGCTCGGCATCGGAGCTGCTCGCCAGGCCGGCCGTGATCGTCTGGCGGACCGCGGTGATCCGGTGTCCCTGCTGCCGCAGCGTCTCCCAGATGCCCGGACGCGTGGCCGCGTCCCGGCTGATGCCCCCCGCCAGGGCGGCGGGCACCCACTCCCGGACGACGTCGAGACCCTCCCCGTCGACGGTGCGCACGGACCGGCAGTGCAGCAGGTCAGCCCGGGCGGGGACGTGCAGCTGCCCCGCGAGCGCCGGCGGGGCGGGGAGGAAGGCGAGCTCGACGATGCGTCGCTCGACCTGCTTGCCGGCCTCGGCGACGGCGGACGAGGCGTGCCGGAACGTCCCGATGGCCAGGCGCTGGTGGAAGGACGAGCCGACGACGAACCAGCCCGCGCCGTGGCGCGAGTCCACCAGGCCGCCCTCGCGCAGCTGCTCGAGGGCCTTGCGGACGGTGGGGCGTGACACGGCATACCGGGTGCCCAGCTCGGCCTCCGAGTCCAGCGCACCGTCCGCGCCGAACTCGCCCAGCGCGATCCGTTCGCGCAGGTCGTGGGCGATGGCGGCGAACCGCGAAGTTGTCATGAACTTGTAACTTACACCATCCTGCGACCGAGCGAGGGCGGTTTCAGAGACGGTGGCCAAGGGTGATGACGCTCGAAGGCGCGAGCTTGCCTCACCACCGAGATGCGCGCTCGGTTAGCCGCGAGCAGGCCGCGGGCAGGTCGAGGGTCAGCGGCTCTGGGTCAGCGGCTCGGTGTCGGTTCCTGCAGCAGGTCGGGAAGCGGCTTGACCTTCGGGTCGCCCTCGTCGGCGAAGTAGTCGGCGGGGATCGTCTGGTCGACGCCCTCGGGGGCCTTGGCGGCCCGAAGGAGAAGGGTGAGGACCGCCGCGATGACGACGTTGATGACGAACGCGGTCAGCGCGATGTAGCCCATCTCGCCGAGCCCCTCGATCGAGGCCACCGACCCGCCGAAGTGGGGCGTCGTCGCGGACGAGACGTTGTAGGCCTTGAGGGTGCCGTAGGTCATTCCCACGGCCCATCCCGCGAGCAGCGCCCAGCGGTGGAACCACCGGGTGTAGAGGCCGAAGACGATCGAGGGGAACGTCTGCAGGATCCAGATGCCGCCGAGGAGCTGGAAGTTGATGGCGTTCTGCTTGTCCAGGACGAGGACGAACACGAGGGCGAACGCCTTGACGACGAGCGAGGCCACCTTGGAGACCTTGGCCTCCTGCTGCGGGGTGGCGTCGGGGCGGAACCACTCGCGGTAGATGTTGCGGGTGAAGGTGTTGGCTGCCGCGATCGACATGATGGCCGCCGGCACGAGCGCACCGATGGCGATGGCGGCGAAGGCCACACCGGCGAACCAGGACGGGAACGCGTCCTCGAACAGCTGCGGGATGACCAGCTGCGCGTTCGGGGCGCCGTCCAGCCCGATCGGCTTGGTGCCGGCCGCAATGGCGACCCACCCGAGCAGGGCGAGCAGGCCCAGCACGAAGCTGTACGCCGGCAGGATCGCGGCATTGCGCCGGATCGTGTTGCGGCTCTTGGAGGACAGCGTCGCGGTGATCGAGTGGGGGTACATGAACAGCGCCATCGCGGAGCCGAGGGCGAGCGAGCCGTAGGCCCAGAACTGCGCCGGTCCCGGGATGAAGGCGCCCGGGGGCCGGCCCGTCGTCGGGTTGGCGGTGGTCATCTTCTTCTCCGCGGCGGCGAAGATGTTCTCCCAGCCCCCGAACCTCGAGGGCAGGTAGACGATCGCGACGATGATGACGAGGTAGATGAGGATGTCCTTGACGAACGCGATCAGTGCGGGGGCGCGCAGCCCGGAGGTGTAGGTGTAGAGGGCGAGCACGACGAAGGCGACGAAGAGCGGCAGGTCCTTGGCCAGCAGGTTGCCGGAGCCGCCGATGCCCGCCACCTCGAGGACGGCCTGGATGCCGACGAGCTGCAGCGCGATGTAGGGCATCGTCGCGACGAACCCGGTGATCGCGACGGCGAGGGAGAGCCCCCGTGAGCCGTGCCGGCCGGCGACGAAGTCCGCCGGCGTCACATAACCGTGCCGGTGGCTCACCGACCACAGGCGGGACATGAAGACGAAGATGATGGGGTAGAGGATGATCGTGTACGGCACCGCGAAGAAGCCGCTCACCGAGCCGAGCGCGAACATTGCCGCAGGCACCGCGATGAAGGTGTATGCCGTGTAGAGGTCACCTCCGAGCAGGAACCAGGTGACCCAGGTGCCGAAGCTTCGGCCGCCGAGGCCCCACTCGTCGAGGCTCTCCATGCTGGTCGGCCGCCGCCACCGGGACGCCCAGAACCCGAGGACGGCGACCAGGGCGAAGAGCACGATCAGGATGGTGAGGGCGACCGCGTTGACGCCGGTGGTGGTCTCCGTTGGAACGAGCAGGGCGCTCACTTGTCGGTCTCCTCTGCGACGAAGGCGTTGCCGTCCTTGGTCATCGGACGGTGCGGGCGGGCCTTCAGCACGACCCGGTATGCCGCGAAGGTCAGCGCCGAGCAGAGGAAGACCCACAGGAACTGGTACCAGATGAAGAACGGGAAGCCAGCCAGCCGCGGCTCGGCCCTGGTGTAGCTGCCGACCCACATCAGGGCGACGATCGGGATGGCGACGAGCACGCCGGCAAGGACCATGAGGCCCGCATTTGCCGGCGGAGCCGAGTGGGGGTGCCTGTCGTCGCTCACGTCAGGGTCGGCATCACGGTTCACGGCAGACCTCCACAGGATCCGGGCCGCGTCACTGCGACCGTCGGAAGGGAAGGTACTCCTGACCGGCGCCGAAGTGTGGGAGAACGCGACGATTCACCAACTTGTGACCACCCGTAGGCTGTCCGCCATGGCTGACTTCGATGTCCTCGTCCTCGGTGCCGGCCCCGGCGGCTATGTGGCCGCGATACGGGCGTCCCAGCTCGGGCTCAGGACCGCCGTGGTCGAGGACAGGTACTGGGGTGGTGTCTGCCTCAACGTGGGGTGCATCCCCAGCAAGGCGCTGCTGCGCAACGCCGAGCTGTCCCACCTGCTCACCCACGAGAAGGGCAAGTTCGGGATCCGGGGCGACGCCACGATGGACTACGGCGTCACCCACGCCCGGAGTCGGCAGGTGTCGGCCGGGATCGTCAAGGGCGTGCACTTCCTCATGAAGAAGAACAAGGTCACGGAGATCAACGGCTGGGGGACCATCACCGGCGAGGGCACCGTCGACGTCCGGGCGGAGGACGGTTCGAGCCGGGCCGTGACCTGTGAGAACCTCATCATCGCCACCGGGGCGATCACCCGGCTCATCCCCGGCACGACGCTGTCGGACCGGGTCGTCACCTACGAGGAGCAGATCCTCACGGACCAGCTCCCCGGCAGCATCATCATCGCCGGCTCCGGCGCGATCGGGGTCGAGTTCGCCTATGTGCTGAAGAACTTCGGCGTCGACGTGACCATCGTCGAGTTCCTCGACCGGATGGTGCCCACCGAGGACCCGGACGTCTCCAAGGAACTGCTGAAGCACTACAAGAAGCTCGGCGTCAAGGTGCTGCTCGGGACCAGGGTCGAGAAGATCGAGGACTCCGGCGACCCCGGCACGCCGGTGCGGGTGACGGTCTCCCCGGCCGGGGGAGGGGCGACGCAGGTCCTCGAGACCGACAAGGTCCTGCAGGCGATCGGCTTCGCTCCCCGCACGGAGGGCTACGGGCTCGAGGACGTGGGGGTCGAGATGACCGACCGGGGGGCCGTCAGGGTCGACGGTCGGGGCCGGACCACCGTCAAGGGCATCTACGCCATCGGGGACGTCACGGCCAAGCTCATGCTCGCGCACACCGCCGAGGCGATGGGCATCGTCGCCGCGGAGACCATCGCGGGCGCCGATACTCTGGAGATCGACTTCGACATGATCCCGAGGGCCACGTACTGCCAGCCCCAGATCGCCTCGTTCGGCTACACCGAGGAGCAGGCCAGGGACAAGGGCTTCGACGTCAGGACGGCGAGCTTCCCGTTCTCCGCCAACGGCAAGGCCCAGGGTCTCGGCGAGGCGGTCGGTTTCGTCAAGATCGTCGCGGACAGGGAGCACAACGAGATCGTCGGAGCCCACCTCATCGGCCCGGATGTCACCGAGCTGCTCCCCGCGCTGACGCTTGCCCAGCGGTGGGACCTCACCGCGGACGAGGTCGCCCGCAACGTCTTCGCCCACCCGACGCTGGGCGAGGCCGTCAAGGAGGCTGTGCACGGCATCGCCGGGCACATGATCAACTTCTGAGCCGACGCTGGTGGCGGCCGGACTGCTCAGGCAGGGGCGCCCGGCGGCGCCGCCTGTAGCATCGTGGCCCCTGACGTCGACCACGGTTCGGCGGCCGCTGAGCAGGCCCTCTCGGGGGCGCCGAGAGGTCGTCACCACCACCTTGACCACCGCTCCCGGGGGGCCGCAAGCGTCGCGACGGCTGCAACCTGGGTCGCCAACAGGCGCTGCCCCCAGCAGTTGAGCTGCTGTGCCCGCCAGACCAGGCCCACCTCACGTGCCCCCTGTTCCAGCACCCGTTCGGCCTCCCGCCATCAGTCGCCAAGAGTGTCCTCATCGGTCGCTGATTAGGGCCGGGGGAGCGCCGCTGGTAGCCTTGTCCTGCCGTGAACCGGCCGCGGATCGAGAACGCCCAGGTGGACATGCCCTGGAGCACCGCGCAACCAGCACCAGAAGGAGTCGGGCCGCCCATGCCGTTGAACGCCGAGGTCAAGACCGCGATCATGACCGAGTACGCCACCAAAGAGGGCGACACCGGCTCCCCCGAAGTCCAGGTCGCGATGCTGACGCAGCGCATCAAGGACCTGACCGAGCACGCCCGCGCCCACAAGCACGACCACCACAGCCGCCGCGGCCTGCTGCTGCTGGTCGGCCAGCGCAAGCGAATGCTGCGCTACCTCGAGGCCACCGACATCGAGCGCTACCGCTCGTTGATCAAGCGCCTTGGCCTGCGCCGCTAGCTGTCCGCCTCAGGGGCGGTCCCACACGAGGGACCGCCCCTGAGGCGTGATGCACGACCGAAGGCTGTCCGTGTCACCTGAGAGCACCGTCTCTCCGGCTGACGACACCTGACAAGCAACACCCGTGCACAACGACGATGCACGCGGTCATTGAGAAAAAAGAACGGAGGGCCCACATGGAGGGTCCAGAGATCACCTTCGCCGAAGCGAGCATCGACAACGGCACGTTCGGCACCCGCACGATCCGGTTCGAGACCGGGCGGCTGGCCAGGCAGGCCAACGGCTCGGTCACGGCATACCTCGACGACGACACGATGCTGCTGTCGACGACGACGGCCGGCAAGACCCCCAAGGAGCAGTTCGACTTCTTCCCCCTGACCGTCGACGTCGAGGAGCGCATGTACTCCCTCGGCCGCATCCCCGGGTCGTTCTTCCGCCGGGAGGGCCGCCCGTCGACCGAGGCCGTGCTGACCTGCCGGCTCATCGACCGGCCGCTGCGCCCGACGTTCAAGAAGGGCCTGCGCAACGAGGTGCAGGTCGTCATCTCAGTGTTCGCCCTCAACCCCGACCACCAGTACGACGTGCTCGCCATCAACGCGGCATCCGCCTCCACCCAGATCTCCGGCCTGCCGTTCTCCGGCCCGGTCGGAGCCGTGCGGGTCTCCCTCATCGAGGGCCAGTGGGTGGCCTTCCCCAACTTCTCCGACGTGGAGCGCTCGGTCTTCGACATGGTCGTCGCCGGCCGGGTCGTCGCAGGTTCGCCGGACGGTGACGGCAGTGACGCCGACGTCGCGATCATGATGGTCGAGGCCGAGTCCACCGAGTCCACCTGGGACCTCGTCAAGAACCAGGGCGCCGGCGCCCCGACCGAGGAGGTCGTCGCCGAGGGGCTCGAGGCAGCCAAGAGGTTCATCGCCGTCCTCTGCCAGGCGCAGACCCAGCTGGCGAGCCAGGCGGCCAAGGAGATCCAGGACTTCCCGGTCTTCCTCGACTACGAGCAGGACGTCTACGACGCCGTCGAGTCGTTCGTCGCGGACGACCTGGCCTCGGCGCTGACCATCGCCGGCAAGCAGGAGCGCGAGGACCGCCTCGACGAGATCAAGGCCGCGATGAAGGCGGACCTTGCCGGTGCCGGTGACCGGGAGGGCTCCTTCGCCGGACGCGAGAAGGAGCTGTCCGCGGCATACCGGGCAGCCCAGAAGAAGCTGATCCGCCAGCGGATCCTGCGCGACGAGGTCCGCATCGACGGCCGTGGGCTGCGGGACATCCGCGCCCTGTCGGCCGAGGTCGACGTGCTCCCCCGGGTGCACGGCTCCGCCCTGTTCGAGCGCGGCGAGACCCAGATCATGGGTGCGACGACCTTGAACATGCTCAAGATGGAGCAGCAGATCGACTCATTGTCGCCGGTGACGCGCAAGCGGTACATGCACAACTACAACTTCCCGCCCTACAGCACCGGTGAGACCGGTCGGGTCGGGTCGCCGAAGCGGCGCGAGATCGGTCACGGCGCGCTCGCCGAGCGGGCCATCATGCCGGTGCTGCCGAGCCGCGAGGAGTTCCCCTACGCGATCAGGCAGGTGTCCGAGGCGCTCAGCTCCAACGGCTCGACGTCGATGGGCTCGGTCTGCGCGTCCACCCTGTCGCTGCTCAACGCCGGGGTGCCGCTGCGCGCGCCGGTCGCGGGCATCGCGATGGGGCTGGTCTCCGACGAGGTCGACGGCAAGACGCGGTATGCCGCGCTGACCGACATCCTCGGCGCCGAGGACGCCTTCGGCGACATGGACTTCAAGGTCGCCGGGACGAAGGAGTTCGTCACCGCCATCCAGCTCGACACCAAACTCGACGGCATCCCCGCCTCGGTGCTCGGTGGCGCGCTGACCCAGGCCCGGGAGGCCCGGCTGCACATCCTCGACGTCATGGCCGAGGCGATCGACATCCCGGACGACATGTCCCCGTTCGCCCCGCGCGTCATCACGGTGCAGGTCCCGGTCGACAAGATCGGCGAGGTCATCGGCCCGAAGGGCAAGATGATCAACCAGATCCAGGACGACACGGGTGCCCAGATCTCGATCGAGGACGACGGCACCGTCTACATCGGTGCCACCGACGGGCCCTCGGCCGAGGCCGCCCGCGCGGCGGTCAACGCGATCGCCAACCCGCAGATGCCCGAGATCGGCGAGCGCTTCATGGGGACCGTCGTCAAGACGACGACCTTCGGTGCGTTCATCTCCCTGCTGCCCGGCAAGGACGGCCTGCTGCACATCTCCGAGGTGCGCAAGCTCGTCGGGGGCAGGCGGATCGACTCGGTCGACGACGTGCTCAAGGTCGGCCAGAAGGTCCAGGTCGAGCTGAAGGAGATCGACCCGCGCGGCAAGCTGAGCCTCGCCGCCGTCGAGGCCGACGGTGCCGGGGACCCGGCCGGCGACGCCGCCCACGAGGAGGCCTCGGACCCGGTGGGGGCCAGCACCTGACGCCCGCCTCGCACTGACGGCGACGGCCCGGCATGCCCCAGCGGTATGCCGGGCCGTCGCTGTGCGCGGGCGCCGCTCGGCTCCTGCTGCGCTGCGACGTCAGTCCGCGGAGGTCAGCAGGGCCGAGACCAGAAGCGCGACGATCACGGTGTTGAAGGCGAAGGAGACCACGCTCTGCCCACTGACCACTTTGCGCATCCTGGTCGTCGTCACGGTGACATCGGAGGTCGAGAACGTCGTGCAGACCTGGATGGAGAGGTAGGCATAGTCGCCCCAGACGGGTGGACGGTCGCCGGGAAACTGCAGCCCCGGCGTGGCGACGTTCTCGCGGACGTACTGCACGGCATACGCGGCGACGACGAGGACCCATCCCGAGACGACGACGAGGAACGCGGACACCAGCACGATCGGCGAACGATGAAGGTCTGGTCGCAGCGCGACGACCAGCACCCCCGCCAACGAGAACAACGCGGCCTGGACGGCCAGCGAGGTGGCGCCTCCGCCACTGAGGAACTGCGCGACCTTGGCCGGCGTGCGACGCGGGGTGGACTCGTGCGCCCAACTGTGCAGCTCCTCCGCCTCCGCTCGCGGAACACGCGCCACGTCAGCGCCCCGTAGGCGAAGAACGAAGCGTAGAAGCTGGTCAGCATGCTGGTCGCCAGGAACGCCGTCCTGGTGGAGTCCAGCACGTCCCTGACGACCAGGAGCAGGAAGATCCCCATCACGATGACGACGAAGACGGTGCCCACCAGCGTCGCGGCCCAGGCCCGCGCTGTGTCCTTGGCGAGTCGCGGGACCGTCCGTGGCGATTCCTCCCCCATCGGCCCATCCTCGCACCCGCAGGGGCGGTCACGGGGGGGAGCGTGGTGGACGCCGGTCCGACTGAGTCTCGCGCTCCCCGTGATGCTCGACCAGGGTGCGTCAGTCGACACCGTCAGGCAGCGCGGCGCGGGCCCTGTCCAGCTCGGCCAGGGACGCCCGGAGGGTCCGCTCGGCCACCGTGTTCTGCGCCACGGCGTCCGCGCGGGCGGAGACGAGCCCGTCCCGCTCGTGACGCGCTCCCCGCAGGGCGGTCTCGAGGTCGCTAATCCGCGCCTCCACGGCAGCGAGCGCGTCGGTCGCCCGGGTCAGCCCCGCCCCCGCGGCCGCCGCGGCCGCCATGGTCTCGCGCGACCGCGCCTCGGCCGCGGCCAGCCGTTCCAGCAGGGCGGGGTCCGGCTCGCCGGGCTGCGCGGGGTCACTCCGCTTCGCGGGCTGCTCCTCGGCTCCCTCCTGCCTGGTCTCGCTGGGAGAACGCCCGCTGGCCGCCTCCCGCTCTGCGTGCTCGCCTCCCTGCCCGGCGACGACGCGCAGCGCCGGGCGCCGCGCTGGACCCGCCGCCGCTGTGGCCTCGGAGACGTCGACGTCGCCGAACCCGGCATACGAGAGGGCCCGGGTGAGCTGGCCGGAGGCGACGGCCTCGGTCGCGGCCGTCGACGCCAGCGCTGCGACCAAGGTCTCCCGGACCTGGTCGGCCACCGCGGGTGACAGCGAGCCACCAGCCTCCTGGGCAGCCGTGGCGCAGGACTGGACCAGATCGTCAATGAGCCTCGTCCGTTCTCTGCCGAGCTCCCTGAGGGCCTTGCCGTCCTTCGCCTCCTGGGCGTCACAGAGTGCGGACGCGAGGGTGGCGAGCCGCTCGATGCTGCCAGGCTCGCGGCGGGTCGTCTGGTTGATCGCCCAGGCCGCCGCCGTCGGCTTGCGCACCGAGCCGATCGCCTTGGCCAACCCTGGGTCGCCGGCCGACTTCGTGGTCAGGGCGAGCTGACGTCTGGCGTCGAGGAACTCCTCGGGCGCAAGGCCGTAGAGCTCGTTCACCGCCTCGTCGAGGTCCACCCGGCCATCGTGGCACGGGCCACCCGGACCAGCCGACCTGGACGGCTGTCATCTGCTCGTCGTCGTCGCCGTGGGCACGGGTGCCTTGATCGGGCTTGCGCCTCCCGGCCCGGGTGCTCGTTAGGATTCGCCACGTGAGCGACCAGACTGCGGTGTCGGTGATCGGGGCGTCCGGACGGATGGGCTCGCAGGTATGCCGGGTGGTCGAGGCCGCAGTCGACCTGCGGCTCGTCGGCACCTTCGACCTCGGTGACGACCTCGGGGATCTGGCCGGGGCCGACGTCGTCGTCGAGTTCTCCGTGCCGGACGCGTCGCCGGCGAACGTCGCGCACTGCATCGCCCACGGCGTCCACGTCGTGGTCGGCACCACCGGGTGGGACGCTGCCCGGCTGGAGAACCTCGCCGGCCAGCTCGCCGAGGCGACCCGGTCGCGGTCCGGCTCGCCCGTGGGCGTGCTCGTCGCCCCGAACTTCGCCATCGGCGCAATCCTCATGATGTCGTTCGCGCGGCAGGCGGCTCGCTTCTACGAGTCGGTGGAGATCATCGAGCTGCACCACCCCGACAAGGTTGACGCCCCGTCGGGCACGGCGGCGCGCACCGCGGACCTCGTGGGCGCAGCCCGCGAGGCTGCCGGCCTCGGCAGCGTTCCCGACGCCACCACAAGCGACCCGCAGGGTGCCCGGGGCGGGCGGGTGCACGGCATACCGGTCCACTCGGTGCGGCTGCGCGGGCTCGTGGCCCACCAGGAGGTGCTGCTCGGCAACGTCGGCGAGCTGCTCACGGTCCGGCACGACTCCTTCGACCGGGCCTCGTTCATGCCCGGCGTGCTGGCCGGCGTGCGCGCGGTGGCGGACCACCCGGGGCTGACGGTGGGGCTCGAGCACTACCTGGGGCTCAGCTCCTGAGCAGCGTGGCGCCCTCGTCGGTGATGGTCCACCCGGGGTTGTGCGCCACCTCCCACGGGTGCCCGTCCGGGTCGGCGAAGACGCCCGAGTAGCCGCCCCATTCTGTCTCGGCAGCCGTGCGCAGGATGGTGGCTCCGGCCGCCTGGGCCTCGGCGAGGACGGCGTCGACCTCATCGCGGGTGCGGACGTTGTGGGCGAACGTGATGCCGCCCCAGCCGCCGGAGTCGGTGACCATCGTGTCCTCGGCGAGCTGGCCCCTGCCCCACAGGGCGACGATCATGCTGCCGCTCTGGTAGAAGACGACGTCGTCGGGCGCCGAACCGGCCCGCCAGCCGAGCGCCTCGTAGAACGCGCGGGCCCGCGCCAGGTCGCCCACGCCGAGGGTGACGAGGCTGACTCTCTGCTCCATGGGCCCAGCGTAGGCCGGGGCACCGACAGCGGTCACGGCCAAGCGGCAGGGCGACGACCGTCGCTCAGGAGTCGATGGCCGCGCGGAGCCGCACCTCCCGGAACACGTCCGACTGCACGGGCCCGAGAACGCGGTCCCGGAAGGCGCCATCGGGAGCGAAGCCGGCTGCGACCAGGAAGCGCCGGGTCACCTCGTCACGCCAGGGGAGCCACACGCCGAGGAGCTGGAAGCCGGCACCACGCGCGGTGTCGACCGAGGCGTTGAGCAGCCGCGAACCGTGCCCGGCACGGCGGGCTTCCGGGTGGACTCCCAGCACGAGGATCTCCCCGTCACCCTCGCACCCGGCGGGATCGCTCGACGTTCCCACAGCGGAGAAGCCGACAACCTGCTCACCGGCACGGGCCACGAGCAGCCGGTGGGCGGGGCTGGGCGGCGCCACCAGCGAGTCGCGCCAGACCCTGGCGAAGGACTGGGGCTGGAACTCGGCGAGGACCTCGGGAGGCAGCAGACCGGCATACACCTCGGTCCAGAGGATCGCCTGCACCATGCCGACCGCGGGCGCGTCGCTGACGCGGGCGAGCCGGACGCTGGCGTCGGCCACCGGTCCCCGCTCGGCGTTCGGCCCGTGGTGGGGATGCGCGTGGTCGGCCGTCACCGGCCCATCCTCGCAGGGTGCTTTGATGGGCAGGTGAGCAGAGCCCTCTCGCGGGTGGCCCGCCTGGCCACCGCCACGGCCATGGCCGCCGCAGCGGCCTCGTGCTCCAGCAGTCCCGGTCCGGCCGCCACGGTGGAGACGTTCATGCACGCCATGGGCGACAAGAACCCGGACGCAGCCTGTGGCGTCGTCTCGACCGGCGGCCGGCCGTTGCAGGGGGACCTTCTCGCCCAGTGCCGGGTGGGCCTGCAGAAGGTGCTCGCCGAGGTCAGGAGCGAGGAGTTCGCCGCGCTGCGCCAGGCCAAGGTGACGGGGGCCAGCGTCAACGGGGACAAGGCGACGGTCCGGCCGGACCAGATCACGCAGGTGCCCGCGGGCTACGCGAACACCATCGAGCTCGTGCGCATCGACGGCAGGTGGTACATCGACTCGACGGGCTGAGCCGGCCCCCCGTCGGCCCGGCCTGCCTGACGCTGGTGTCGAGCTCGACGCCGGCGACCGGGGCGCGCACCTGCGTAGTCAGCCCGCCTCACCCGTTGTGTGGCCAGGCGTTTGCCCGGTCCCGGCGCATCCCGGATACTGGACACATGTATGGCACCGAGGTCATCGACCCTGACGAGCCGCTCAACGCCGCCGAGGCGGGCACGTTCGACGGACTCATCGACGCCGAGCAGCGGGTCGAGCCGCGGGACGAGATGCCGGACGCCTACCGCCAGACGCTGATCCGCCAGATCGCCCAGCACGCCCACTCCGAGATCATCGGCATGCAGCCGGAGGGCAACTGGATCACCCGTGCCCCGTCGCTGCGGCGCAAGGCGATCCTCATCGCCAAGGTCCAGGACGAGGCCGGCCACGGGCTCTACCTCTACAGCGCCGCCGAGACCCTCGGCGTCGACCGTGCCGAGCTGCTGGCCAGGCTCGACGCCGGCCAGCAGAAGTACTCGTCGATCTTCAATTACCCGACGCTGACGTGGGCCGACTGCGGCGCCATCGGCTGGCTCGTCGACGGCGCGGCCATCATGAACCAGGTGCCGCTCTGCCGCTGCTCCTACGGGCCCTACGCCCGGGCGATGGCCCGGGTCTGCAAGGAGGAGTCCTTCCACCAGCGGCAGGGCTTCGAGATCCTCTGGACGCTGATGCGGGGGACCGAGGCCCAGCGCGCGATGGCCCAGGATGCGGCCGACCGGTGGTGGTGGCCGGCACTGATGATGTTCGGGCCGCCGGACACGGGTGACGCGGCGGCCAGGGGTGGCCACACGGAGCAGTCGATGGCCTGGGGGATCAAGCGGTTCAGCAACGACGACCTGCGCCAGAGGTTCGTCGACATGACCGTCCCGCAGGCCGGCCGGCTCGGCCTCTCGCTCCCCGACCCGGACCTCGCCTGGAACGAGGAGCGTGGCCACTGGGACTTCGGCCCCATCGACTGGGACGAGTTCCGGCGCGTCCTTCGCGGCGACGGGCCCTGCAACGCGGAGCGGATCGCCCACCGGCAGCGGGCGCACGCGGAGGGCGCCTGGGTCCGGGAGGCCGCCAACGCGTATGCCGCCAAGCAGGCCGCCCGCGCCGGAGGGGCGGCTGCGTGACGCAGCCGGCACCGACGGGGGCGGCGGCCACGGGGGCGGCACCGACGGGGGCGGCGGCCACGGACCGCAGCTGGCCGCTGTGGGAGGTCTTCGTCCGTGCCAAGCGCGGCCTGTCGCACGTGCACGTCGGCTCGCTGCACGCACCCGACGCCGGGATGGCACTGCGCAATGCCCGCGACGTCTACACCCGGCGGCAGGAGGGCGTGTCGATCTGGGTGGTGGCGGCCGGCTCGATCACGGCGAGCAGCCCGGACGAGAAGGACTCCTTCTTCGACCCCGCGGCCGACAAGGTCTACCGACACCCCACGTTCTACGACGTCCCCGACGACGTGGAGTACCTGTGACCCGCGACGTGCCGGACGACGGGACTCTCGCCGCGGCATACCTGCTCGGTCTTGCGGACGACGCCCTCGTCTACGCCCAACGGCTGGGAGAGTGGCTGACCAACGCCCCCCAGATCGAGGAGGACATGGCGCTGGCCAACATCAGCCTCGACCTGCTAGGCCAGGCGCGCGCCCTCTACCAGCGCGTGGGCCAGCTCGACGGGACGGGACGCACCGAGGACGAGCTCGCCTACGCCCGGGACGAGCGGGAGTTCCGCAACGTGCACCTCGTCGAGCAGGAGCGCAGCGACTTCGCGGTCGAGATGGCCCGGCTGCTGTGGTTCTCCGGCTACCAGACGTGGCTCTACGCCGACGGGGTGGGCGGCTCGAGGGACGAGACGCTGACAGGGGTGGCGGGCAAGGCGCTCAAGGAGGTCCGCTACCACCACGACCACGCGCACCAGTGGGTGCTGCGTCTCGGCGACGGGACGCCGGAGTCGCACGAGCGGATGCAGGCTGCGCTCGTGGCTGTCGCGCCCTTCGTCGACGAGCTGTTCGACGACGACCCGGTCAGCGTGGCGGCCGCGGAGGCGGGGCTGTGCCGTCCCCCCTCGCAGGGGCACGAGCAGGTCCTGCGTAGGGTCGAGCGGGTCGTCGCCCAGGCCACGCTGGCGATGCCCGACGCTGCGCCCTGGCGCTCGCGCGGTGGCCGGGCGGGCGTCCACTCGCGGCCGATGGGGTTCCTGCTCGCCGAGCTGCAGCACATCGCCCGGTCCCACCCGGGTGCGACATGGTGACCGGCATGCTGCCCTCTGGCACAACGCGGTCCACGGTCGAGGAGCTGGTGGCGGCGGTCGAGGCGATCCCCGACCCGGAGGTTCCCGTCGTGACGATCATGGACCTCGGCATCCTGCGCGGCGTCGCCGCCGAGGG
>JAABUR0100005383.1_pt1 | contig 16385 bp, 17 predicted proteins | sample 5560091 | NCBI WGS metagenome assembly JAABUR01 (sample SAMN10711879, study PRJNA513375) | rock metagenome | isolation source: Antarctica rocks | place: Antarctica: Victoria Land, University Valley sud | reverse complement strand
TCGTCTTGCCGCGCTGGCGACTCCGGCCCTACCAGGTGGGACCGGCCCGCGCGATCGCCGCCAGCATCGAGGCGGGACGGGGCGGAACATTCGCGATCGTCTTCAGTCGTCAGGCGGGGAAAGACGAGCTGCTGGCGCAGCTGCTCGCCTTTCTGCTCGTCCGCTATCAGCGGCGAGGCGGGACGGCCGTGCTGGCGGCGCCAACCTTTCGCCCCCAGGCGGCGATCAGCCGGGACCGGTTGCTGGCCCGGCTGGCGACGCCGCTGGCGGGGGGCAGGGTGCGGGTCCGGGACGGCTACACGGTCGAGCTGGGGCGGGCATCGGCGCGCTTCCTCTCGGCGGCGCCGGGCGCGAACGCCCGGGGGCAAACGGCCGACCTGCTGCTGGTGGCGAACGAGGCGCAGGATATCCGGCCGGAGATCTGGGACGCGGTCTTCGACCCGATGGCGGCGGCGACCGATGCCGTCACGCTCTTCATGGGGACCGTCTGGAGTCGCGACACGCTGCTGGCCCGTCAGCTTCGTCACCTCGACGCGCAGGAGCAGGAGGACGGCGTGCGGCGGGTCTGGCGGGTGCCGTGGGACCGGGTGGCGCGGGAGCTGCCGCCCTACGGCGACCGGGTGCGGGCGCGAATGGCCCAGCTCGGCGCCGATCATCCGTTCATTCTGACCGAGTACTGCCTGCGTGAGCTGGACGGCGAGGGCGGGCTCTTTCCACCCCACCGGATCGCGCAATTGCAGGGGGATCACCCACGGCGGCACCGGGCGGAGCCGGGGAAGCGGTACGCCCTGTTGCTCGATGTCGCCGGGGAAGAGGAAAGCGGGACGGGACCGACTGCCTTCAACGATGCCGCCCGGCGGGACAGCACGGCGCTGACCGTGGTCGAGGTCGGCATGGACGTGACGGGTGAGTCCCTGTCACGCATCGGCGCGCCTCCGTCATCACGGCCGGTCTACCAGGTCGTCGATCGGATGGCGTGGACGGGAGTCCGTCATACGGCGCTCCACGCGCAGCTGGTCGATCTGGCGCGGGAAGTGTGGCGGGCGAGCGTGGTGGTCGTCGATGCGACCGGTGTTGGCGCCGGGCTGGCGAGCTTTCTGGCGGCAACGCTCGGCGAGCGGCGATCTGGGCGAGCGGCGATCCCGGTGATGCCGTTCATCTTCACGGCATCGAGCAAGAGCGCGCTGGGCTGGGATTTTCTCGGTCTGATCGACGCGGGGAGGTTCAAGGAGTATGCCGACGACGGGGATGGGCTGTCGCGGCTCTTCCGGGCGCAGCTGGCGGCGACGACCTTCGAGGCGCCGCCGGGGCCGGGCAAGATGCTGCGCTGGTCGGTGCCGCCAGGTCGCGGGCACGACGACCTGGTGATGAGCGCCGCGCTGGCGGCAACGCTGGACGGGATCGACTGGCGCCCGCGAACAGCTCGGGGAACGATCGAGGAGACGTAAGGCGCGAGGCGGCGCCGTTCGGGGCGTCGCGAGTCTGGCGCAGGGAAGGAGTGGAGGCGATGGCTGACGGAGCGGAGGGCGCGATGAGTGAGGGCGGAGAAGGAGCCGAGGGGAGCGCGAGCGGCGCGGCGATCGGCGCCGAGGAGCTGGCGACGGTCCGGGAGCTGGCGCTGCGGGCGCACCCCGATGTCGTGCCGGAGCTGGTCGGCGGGTCGAGCGTGGCGGAGATCGTGGCGAGCGTGGAGCCCGCCCGCGCGGCCTATCAGCGGGTGGCCGGCGCGGTGAGCGCGCGGGTGACGGTCATGGAGGTGCCGAGCGTACCGGCGGGGAACGCCCCGGCGATGGCGGTCGATCCCGATCTGCTACCGGCGGCGGAGAAGATCCGGCGGGGACTGGCCAGCCGCCGGTAGGGACGCGCCGGGCAGAGGCACGGACGCCGTCGGGGCGCTCGGGGAGCAGCGAGCGCCGGTGACGTTGGAGACCGGTTGGATGGGGTGACGAGGCGTGGCGCGAACGGGAGGGATGACGAGCGATGGCGATGACGAAGGCCGAGGCGGCGAAGCTGACGAACGATCTGTTGCTGCGGGGGGTGATCGAGACGATCGTCCGGGAATCGCAGCTGTTGCAGCTGCTTCCGTTTATGGAAGTGACTGGCACGGCGGTGACCTACAACCGTGAGGCGACGATGCCGGCGGTCAGCTTCTACGACGCGGGCGACACCTGGACCGAGGCGACGCCGACCTTCACCCAGGCGACGGCGAACCTCAAGATCCTGGGTGGCGACGCCGATGTCGACAATTTCCTGCAGGCGACCTACGCCGACCCGAACGATCTCGAAGCGGAGGTGATCGCGAGCCGGGCGAAGGCGATCGCGCACAAGTTCAGCGAGGGGTTCTGAACACAATCCACCCTTCGTGACGATTCGATGGACTGACCAGGACGAGATTCATGGTCGATCCTGAGATCGCGGGTTCGATTGGGATCGGTTTTGCGGGTGCATCCTTCTAAACGGCCCCATCGCGTTTGCCGCGCCGCCAGCAGGCCACCGCGTCGGCTGATCGCAACGTGACGACTATCATATGCCGCGTGTTGGAGAGATTGCCGTCCAGCTCGCGGAGGCGATCCACGCCTGGCCTGAGCACCGCACGACCATCCCTCGCAAGTCGGGACTGCTCCTAGCCCAGCACTTCCGTGATGGCCGCGATGCAGCCGTTGGCGAGCTCTTCCACCGCACCGTCATGGATGGTCAGCGGCGGCGCGATGATGATGCCGTCCCCGCCGGTCCTGACTAGCACCCCGTGGCGGCGGGTCGCGGCTTGGAGTTTGCCACCGATATCCTCTGACGCGGCGAACCCGGTTTTGGTCACCTTATCGGCCACCACCTCAATGGCCAGCATCAGACCCTTGCCGCGCACCTCACCGACGTGGGGATGATCCACCAACGGCGCAAAGCGGGCGAAAAGATCGGCGCCGGTCCGCTCCGCGTTCTCTGGCAGGCGCTCCTCCTCAACAATCCGTAGATTGGCTAGCGCGACGGCGCAGGCGACCGGATGCCCGGAGTAGGTGAAGCCGTGCATGAACATCCGGTCCGGCTTGCTCAGGACTTCAAAGATTTCGTCAGTGACGCCGACTCCCCCCAGCGGCTGGTAGCCTGATGTGATGCCCTTGGCGAAGCTGACCACGTCGGGGCTGACCCCATACTGCTGCATCCCGAACATTTTGCCGGTGCGACCGAAGGCCGTAACTACTTCATCGAGGATAAGCAGGATCTCGTGTCGCTTTAGAACTTCGGCCACCGCCGGCCAATAGCCCGCCGGCGGAACGATGATTCCGCCGGCCCCCTGCACCGGTTCGCCGATGAACGCCGCGATTGTGTCGGCTCCTTCGCGCGCAATAGCCTCCTCCAGCTCGATGACGAGCTTCGCGACGAACTGCTCCTCCGTCAGGCCCTCACCGTACCGATAGGCGGACGGCGGCGTGAGATGAACGAAGCCAGGCATCCGCGGACCGAAGCCCTCCCAGAATGCCGGGATCCCGGTTGCAGCTAGGGCACCCGAGGCGATCCCATGGTAGGCCTGACGCCGCGTGAGGATCGTGACTTTCTCTGGCTTGCCCTGCAACCACCAGTGATACCGGGCGAGCTTGATCGCAGTCTCGTTGGCCTCCGCCCCGCCTGAAGTAAAGAAGAAGCGGTTAATCGACTCCGGGAACAGCTCTGCCAGTCGGGCGGCGAGCGTAATCGCAGGCACCGAGGCAAGCCCGAAAAAAGTCGGAGCGTACGGAAGCTTCGCAGCCTGCTCTGCCATCGCGGCAACGAGCTCTGGACGGCCGTGCCCAACGTTCACGTTCCACAGCCCGCCGAAGCCCTCGACGTAGCGCTTGCCTTCGGTATCCCAGACGTGAACGCCCTCACCACGCGCCAGGATCAGCGGTCCATCGCGTTGCAGCCTGTGCAAGTTCGACACGGCATGGATGAGATGCGCCTTGTCTTGTTGCACCAACGTGCCGGTCGACGACTCCGATTCCACCTGGACAACCGGTCCCATCCGTCCGCTCCTTCTTTACTGTGTCTCGGCGTCAAAGCCCGTGGTCGGCGATGGTGATCCGGATCGGCGCCTACGCGGAGGCGGGCGCCTTGCCGTCATTTCCAATCGTCAGCATTGCGGCGTGGGCCCGCTCGACTCCCGAACGCGGGCTCGTCAGCATTGGAACGAGTTGCTCGTCAGGTGGGAGCGCGTCGGCAACCCGGGCCATCGATGCCTGGGCAAGGACCACGACATCGACATCAGCGAGCAGTTGACGCAGCCCCTCGGCAACGAGTGCGTCGTGCAACGTGGCGTCGCCCCGCTTAAGCGCATCGAACGCCCCGTCGCAGAGGCGCGCCGTCAGGGTGATCTCGGATCCTGCAGCATCAGCACGCGCGCGCACCATTTCAACCGTCGGCTCGAGCGTGGTCCGCAACGTGGCAATGATGCCGATCCGCGAACCGATCCGAACGGCCAGGTCCGCCATCGCCTCGTCGACGCGTATGACCGGGACGGTCACGACAGACTGCGCCAACTCCGCGGCATGCCCAATCGATGAGCATGTGACGAGGACAGCGTCGGCACCCGCCGCCTCGGCAGATGCCACATGGTCGAGCACTCGGCGGGTGGTGTTCGGGGTAAGATGACCACTCTTGATCGTGTTCTTGAGCAGGCTCTCATCGACCATATGGAACGTCTCGGTCTCCGACATTATCTCGTCACAGAGTTGCTGGAACGTTGGGATCAGGCCGGTGACGGTGTGGAGCATGGCGAGCGTTTGTGTCACGCGAGTTCCCCTTCGTTTCTGACCACACCGCCCTGCGTCGCCGGTGTTACGACCACGATGAGATCACCGCGGTACATCACCTGGCACCCGACGAAGGTGAAGCCGTGACGGTCATAGAGTCTCCGGGCACCTGTCACGTTCTCAGCGTCCACGCCGAGCACCACGGCGTCCATCCCCGCGTCCCGCAGCGTTCTCAAGCTGGCCAGGGTCAGGGCCGTGCCAAGCCCACGCCCACGCCACGCTGGCCGGACGCCTATGTAGCGGATCATGCCGAGCCGTCGGCCGGTTAGAGCATTCAGTTCGTCGTCGATGCGACAGTGGCAGAAGCCGGCAATCTCAGGCCCGTCCGTCGCAACGAGGCTAATCTCAGGCTTGAACTCTGCGCCACCGCGATAGTGACCCCACAGGTCCGCAGAGATGCCCATGAATCCACCCCAATGACCGGCGAAGGCCTCGTTGAATGCCGCCACCCACGCCGCATCATCATCCCCAACCCGGTACGTCCGGAGCGTGACACCCGCCGGAAAGTGCGGCTCGTTGATGTCGTCCAGGGTAGACTTCTTCATCGTCACGATATCGCGCGCGTGATGAAGACCCACGGCTTCGAATGCCGCTGCCGATAAATGGTCGTCCGCGTCACATCGTGCCTGGAAGATGCCGCGGGCCCGGCCCCGATCTGAGACCAGTCGTTTCCCGCGATCGAGTGCGGTGCGGAGCAAAACACCCGCGATGGCACTTCCCCGCACGGCAGGGTGGACATCGCCCCACGACTCCAGAATGAGCACATCCTCGTCACCGCGTGCGGTGATACGCACATCTCTCGCGCCGACAAGCTCGTTATCAGTGGGTGACGACGCGACGAAGAGGTCAGTCTGCGGACAGTATCCTGGCACTGAGAGAAATGACCGCAGACTGGCACGCGTCATCACCCGTTCCGGCGCTAGGATCTCGTCGATCAGCGCTCCCAGTGCGGCAAAGTCGTCATCCCGGTACGGTCTGACAAGGTTCGTCTCGGCCATTAAGCCTGCTCCGGCGCTGGCGATTGACGGGCCGGCTGCGGAGACCGGGCAACGACGCTCTGCCAGACCTCCGCCAGGCCGTCGACTGAGAAGGATGGCCCCTGAGCGAACCCAATGATCTCCCGCTCCAACCGTTCGATCTCCCCAGCCACCCGCGGCAACTCCAGCGCGATCGCAAGTGGGATCGTCAAAACGCCATGCCGGTCGGCATGGATCAGGTCGCCCGGGTGAATCTCCAGGCGGCCAATCTGAACTGTCTCGCCGAAGTCGACAACATGAACGTGGGCGCGGGAAACGAGAACTGCCGAAGCGAAGGCGTGGAATCCCGCTCCTCGCATCTCGTCGACGTCACGAACGCCACCGCGGAGGACGGTGCCGACGCACCCCATCGCCTGGTAGACATTGGTGTTTACCTCCCCGATCAGGGCACCGACTGGCTCAGGGTCCAGGTCCTCGACGACGACCACGCTTGGTTTCGGGGCGTCGAAAATGGAGCGCCAGTATGCGCGTAAGAATGCACCGCCGTCTGTCGCCGGTGGCGCCGGTCGCTCGGCCGCGATTCTCACTGTACAGGCGTAGCCGACCATCGTTCCCAGCTCGGGAAAAAGCGAGCGAATCTCGGGACCGGCAAACCCGCTGTTCGCCGGGCGCACGCCGAACGCCTCGATCGCATTCGACATCGTTGGCGTGCTGAACCGCGCCAGAGCGGCCAGTTCCTCGGTCGTCAGGAGCGTCATTATCTTTACTCCAAGTGCCTTCCAGTGTTCGAGAACCGGTGGCCCCCCCACCGGCATGCAGGCTATGCGGACTCCACTCCGTAAATCGCGCCTTCGACGTACTGTCGTCCTGCGGCGTTGTACAAGTGGTACCCCGTGAAGACGCGACCATCGTCGAGCAGAGTGGAGCTCGGATAGCCGATATGCCAGAGCTGCCCGCGCATCATCTTTGATTCGAACGGCTCATCAGGGTGGTGGGGGAAGACTGGCGTCACTGCCGTCGGGTCGTAGGAAGCGATTGGAAAAACATCTTCTGGCAACCACGTCTCTCCGTCTGACGACACCGCGACATGGACACCCATAGGCCGCGTGCGGTAACTGACGGCAGCGAGCACTGCGCCGTCGCGAAGCGTGATGGCGTCGGGCGGATACCCCCAGACCTTGGTGTTGCGAGGCCAGCTCCACGACATGCCGTCATCGTCGGAGATAGCCGAGTAGACGTAGCCACTGGGGGAAGCCATCTGCTCCCCCGGCGCGACCGGCGTCGGCCATCGATGGGTTCGCATCAGACCAAGGAGGCGACCATCTGGAAGCCGCACCAGCCCTGGTTCGTGGTAGTGGATGATCTCGGCCGCGTCGTAGCCCATTGTTCCGTAGTAGTGCCAGCTGCGACCCTTGTTTGGGGACCAGAGCACGAAGCAGCGCTCACGCTCGGAGCTGGCAATGTCCGGGAGCGTCCGTTGCCAGCGAAATCCGTGGAGTGGCATCAGCAGGTCACCGTTCGGAAGCTCGACGATAGCGTCGCGAACACGAGCGTTGCGCATCGGCGCGATATTGACCTGCTCGAGCGGGCTCCAGGTGCGTCCGTTGTCGATTGAGCGTGTCAACCAAATACCGTCGATTTCCGACTTGCCAGCAAGCCAGTCGATGCGCCCGTCCGAGAGGTAGCGCCACCGGTTGGCGTGGACGAGCAACGTCCCGTCGGCAAGGCGGCAAATGGCGGCGATATTCCAGCCCGCATCTTCTTCTTCCTGCATCACGACTACCTTGCTTGCCGGGTCCCACGTCCGCCCGTGGTCGAGCGAGCGGATAAGTAGAATGGAGCCAGTGTCGGTATGTTGGAGACCGCGGTTCTGAGCAAAGACACCAACCAATTCGCCATCCCCGAGGTTCGCCAGGGAGACCTCAGCACAAAAGTTGTCCGGGTCGCTGTACATCTGGACTCGCTCAAGACTCGTGATCCGGTACACGCTGCCTCCTCGTCGTTCGTCGCCGCAGGGCCGTCCGGCCGGCTCGTGGTTTCGTCTATTGGCATCAGACGTCGTAAAACGTGCCCTGAATGAACGTCACTCCCTCCTTATCCTCACCGTAGTACGTGGTGAACACCCGCCCCGCAGCGACGAGGACCGATGACGGGTAGCCCAGGTTTCCGTTTGGGAGATCGTCGCGAAGGACGATCTCGTTGACGATGTCCCACGTTTCACCGCCGTCGGGGCTGATGCAGCCGCGGATCCCGTAGGGTGGGTGCCGGTGACCATAGACGCAGAGTAGGCGGCCATCGCCCAGGTCAAGGACGTGTGGCGGGCAACCCCACATTGGCGTCGGCCGCGGCGGTGTCCAGGTGTGGCCGCCGTCCGTCGAGTCGCTTTGGTGGAGGAAACCGGTCGTCTCCTCGCGGATCAGGACGAGGAGATGAGATCCCGAGCGGACCATGCATGGCTCCGAGAACTGACGACGGGCATCGCTTGCCACGAGCGGACCAACATCCCAACTTTTTCCACCGTCGATCGAGCGCAGCAGGTAGATTCGTTGCCAGCGAGGGATATCGGTGACGGCCTGGAGCAGCGTGCCGTCGTTCAGCTCCGCGGCCGCGCGCATCGTGTAAGCACCGGGGTAGGGCGAAGTGTCGAGGCGTGCCCCGATCTTCCACGTCACCCCACCGTCATGCGAGCGATGAACATAGGTTCCATCGTTGCCTCTCGCCCATGGGGAGTCGCCGCGTTCGTACCGACCGCGAGCGCGCACGCCGAACTCCGCCGGCCACGATGTCCATTGCCATCGCCACTGCATGAGCAGGACAACACCGTTTGCAAGCGTGGTTAGACTCGGACACTCGACCCCGTACCAGTCATAGCCGGGAACGACGACCGGTCGCGACCACGAGCGACCACGATCACGAGAACGCGCGAGTACGTTGTAGAAGCGCGGATCCGACGGGCTATGGTGAACCGTCGGACGGCGGACCGTCTCCATGAAAGCGAGCAACCAGTCGCCATCGGGAAGTCGCAAAATGCTTGGATGCGAGCAGTAAGTGAACACATCACGGTGAATCACGACGTGGTCGAAGGATTGAGGTGCCATCGAGAGCTGGTCAGTCCGCGCTGGAGCCCGTCCGGTGTGAGCGGACGTCATCCCTTGACCCCAGCGCTGGTGACACCCTCAATAAAGTGCCGCTGGAGAAGGATGAAGATAAGGAGGCTGGGCAGGGTGAGAATCGTCATCGCCGCCATCGCCGGGCCGAAGCTCTCGATTTGTGTTTGACCGCCGACGCCCGGCGAGTAGGTCGCCATCCCGACCGGAAGCGTTTTCATCGTCTCCGTGAAGGCGACCAACAGCGGCCAGAGGAACGCATTCCAGTTAGTGGTGAAAATGAGGATCGCGGCCGCGATGACAGCGGGCTTGGCGAGGGGTAGGGCGATCGAGAAGAAGATGCGGAACCGGCCGGCACCGTCGACCCGAGCTGCGTCTTCGAGGTCCCGTGGCAACGACATAAAGAACTGCCGGAAGAGATAGACGCCGAACACACTGGCGATCGACGGCAGAATGAAGGCGGCATAGTTGTCGACGAGGTCGGCCCGGAGGAACCCTATGAAAAGCGGAACTATTGTCATCTCCTGGGGGATCATCAACGTTGCCAAAACTAGGAAGAAGAGGATGTCGCGACCGGGGAAGTTCAACCGGGCGAAGGCATAGCCCGCCATCGCGCCATTAAGGAGGCTGATAACCGTGGCAGTCGTCGCCACAATGAGGCTGTTCACCAGCCAGCGCCAGACCGGTTTCTCGAATACTTTCTCGTAATTATCGAAGGTGACGTGACGTGGGATCCACTCGACGTGCCGCGTCATGACCTCGCCTGGCAGCTTGAACGAGGTCGACACCATCCAGAGGAAGGGGGCCGCCCAAGCGAGGACCACCAGCATCCCAAGCAACCATGTCGCCACAACAAACCGTGATACCCGCCGCTGACGACCGGTGGCGCGGGTCGGCGCAGCAGCCCATGTCTTCGCTACCATGATCTGCTCCGGAGGACTCGCATCTCGACGATCGTGACGACAACGATCGTGGCGAAGAGCATCAGGGATAGGGCGGCGGCGTAACCCAGTTCGTTCTTGCGGAACCCAACTTGGTAGATGTACTGGATGACCGAGGCCGAAGCATTCGCCGGGCCGCCATTGGTCATCACGTAGATCTGGCTAAAGACGCGCAGCGTGCTGATCACGAGCAGGGTAATCACCAGACTGAGCGCCGGCCGGAGCAGCGGCAGCACGACCTGACGGAGGATCTGAAATCGGCTCGCGCCATCGATCTGAGCCGCCTCGCGCAGCTCGGACGGAATGTCCTGGAGCCCGGCAAGGAGGATGACCATGCTAAACCCGGCATCCCACCAAACCGAGGCGATGGCGATCCCGACCAGAACCCAGCTCGGGCTGGTCAGCCAGGGCACGCTGTCGACTCCAAGCAGCCCAAGGTACTGATTCAGCAGCCCGAGCCGAGTGTCGAGAATCCAAACCCAAACGAGCCCGATCACCGTCACCGAGACGACGTTCGGGGCATAGAAGATCGTGCGAGCGAGGGTGGCGCCCCACCAGCGTTGATTGACGAAGAGGGCGAAGCCCAGGGCAATCAGCGTTGTTGCCGGCACGACCATCAGCCCGTACCTGAGCGTGTTGGCCCAGACCTTGGGCACCAAGGGGTCGGATAACGCGCGCCGGAAGTTGTCGAGGCCAACCCATTTCGGCTCGCCGATGATCCCCCACTCGGTGAAGCTGACGTAGGAACCAAAGCCAATTGCGCCGACAGTGAAGACGAGGAACGGGAGGAAGAAGGGAAGCACGAAAAGGTAGGCAGACCAGTCGATCCGCTCCCCCTTCCACGAGGCACGTCGGAGACGGGTAAGAGGGGACAAACGTATGTCTGGCGCCGCCGATTGGCTCAGCATGACGGTCCCCTCCACTGGATCTTCGCCCCGCCGGGGCGGCACGGCGGGGCGAAATCAGAACAGTTACCCTGCGTCGAGGTCCTGCTGCCACTGGTCCTGCAGCATCGTCATCGCCTCATCGATGCTGCGCTGTCCGGCCCAGACCGGATCCATCGTGGTCGCCACAAATCCGCCGCCGGTGTAGATCGTGAAGTCGGGCGCGGCCTTGACCGGGATCTCGCCAACGACAGCGTTCGGCATTCCCTCGATGAAGGCGCCGCGCACCGGCCACGGGGGGCCAGCCGTCTTATAGTCCTCCCGATGGAGGATAGACGTCCGCGCCGCGGCGCCGCGGCCCTTGGTCGTCCACAGGAAGCTGTTATCTGACAGCCATCGGAGGGCGTCGGCCGTCTTTTGGTACCGGCTCTCGTCCTTCTGCTTGTACATCTCGAGCCCGCCAAGCTCGAAGTAGGTCGCTTGGTCGTTCCCCACCTTCGGCATCTGGAACGAGGTGAAGTTGAGCTTCGGCTCCTGCGTTACGTAGCCGTTGAGAGTCCACGGTCCCGTTAGGAACATGGAACCTTCGCCGGTGCCAAAAGCCTTGTAGCGATCGGTAACGTCGCGAGTGGACACCTGATGTTTGTCGAAGAGATCCAACACCCACTGCGCGGCAACCTTGCCGGCTTCGGGGTTAATGGCTGCTTTCTTCAGGTCCTCGCTGGCCCGACGGAAGCCCATCTGGTGGGCGACGATACCCCATGTAACCGAGGGTTGGACGCCCGCACCAGTCATCATCCAGCCGGATCGGGTCACCTTATCGCCCTCCCGCTTGGTCATCTTATCCGCCCACGCCAGGAGTTGTTCGCCGGTCGTAGGGGGCTTGGCCGGGTCGAGCCCGGCTTCGATGGCATGGTCGGCGTTGAGGAGCACTTGGAGGCTCATCGCGTCCATCGGCATTAGATAGAGCTTGTTCTCGTAACCCGGGTAGCGCGAAGCCGCGATGGACTGTTCCGTAAAGTCGCCCACATCGAATTTGATCTGGGCAAACAAATCGTCCAGCGGCAGTACGACATCCTTGTCGATCCAATCGGCGCGCAAGCCGGCCGTGCCCCAGCCGAAATCGGGTGCCCGGTTGACGGCGGCCGAGGAGAGGACTTTGGTGCTGTATTGATCGTCCGGCACAATCTCCATCCGGATCTGAACACCTTGGTCCTTATGTGCTTCGTTGAAGCCGTCGATCATCTGTTGCCAGATCTCACCGTCGGAGGCGGTCAGCCAGCTCCAGTGGATGATTTCGTGAATATCTTGGCGAGTCGGTGCTGCCTTGGCCGCAGCGCGTTGGTTGCCCCTCTGACTCACCAGCATCCCAGTCGCAGCGGTCGCGCCGACCAATTTGAGCGCGTCGCGTCGAGTTACCTTCGAGGACATCACAGTCTCCTCCTCGCTTCGTTGCGTGTCGCCACTCCCTTCTACAGGAGCGGCCTGGCCGCGCCGCACCCCGATCATCCGGGTTTAGCCCAAGAGCCCGTCCCATCGCCTTCCGTCCGTCGTCACCTCCTTAAGTCTCTCCGTCGTTCCCCGCTAGTACGCGCCCATCGCACGACAGCTGATTCCCGCCTCCGGTCAGTTTGCGTAGCAGTTGCTCGCCTGCGGCGAGGATGTGGCGACGGACCTCCGTCGCCGCTTGGTCGGCGTCTTCAGAGCGGATTGCCGTAAGCAGGCGTTGGTGCGTGACCGACTCGGGTTCGACATCTGAATTGACCAGCTTCGTGTAAACGATGAATCGCCGCATCTGGGTCCGAAGCCCCGCCAGCAGGTCTAGCAATACCTGATGGCCGCACTCCCGGGAGAGAATGTCGTGGAACCGCATGTCGAGCTCGGCGATCTCGAACACATCCCCTTCAGTGGCAGCCCTGCCAAGGTAGTCGAGCACCGCCGCGAGTTCGTGCATGGTCGCTTTCGGGTATCCACCTTGCTCGAACACGAGATGGACCGCGAATGCCTCAAGTTCCGCCCGCAAGGTGAAGATCTCGCGCGCCTTGCGGGGTGTCAACTCGGCGACAAATCCACCGCGCCGCTGGACAATCTCGACGAGCCCCTGATCTGCCAGCAACCGTAGTGCTTCGCGGACGGTGCCACGGGATGTCCCGAGCTGTGCCGCAAGCGGGATTTCAGGCAGTGCCTGACCGGGCATAAAGACCTCGCGGACAATCGCTTCGCCAATAGAGCGGGCCACCGCATGAGTAAGCGTTTCTGGACGTTCGAGGATAAGGAGGTCATCGACCATCATATTGTCCGACAATTGATTGAAGAGCAGCACGGTAGTTGATATGGTAGGGGCCGTAATGGCTGCTGTCAATTGGCGTGGGATATTACGAGCGCGCCTCGTGCCTCCCAGGCACGAGGCAGGCGGTACCCATAGTGCATGTCATCCCGCATGATGGAGGGGAGATGGAGAGCGACGACCTCGGATTTACGAGTGGTGTGGACCTCGCGGCCGCAGTGCGGTCCCGTACCGTATCACCGGTGGAGGTGATCGATACGTTGCTGGAGCGCATCGACGCGACCAACTCGGTCGTCAACGCGTACTGCACGGTCGCCTCCGAAGAAGCTCGACGCCACGCACGGAAGGCGGAGAAAGCACTCACGTCTGGTGGCGAACTCGGTCCGCTCCACGGCGTCCCCGTCTCAGTCAAGGACGTTATCTTCACCGCGGGTATTCGAACCACGCGCGGCTCGCCAATCTATGGCGACCTGGTTCCCACCGAGGACGCTCCGTTGGTCGAGCGGCTGAAGCGGGCAGGTGCCATCGTGCTCGGCAAAACGAATACCCCTGAGTTCGGATGGAAGGCGGTCACCGACAACCGGCTCTTCGGCACAACCGCGAATCCGTGGGATCTGAGTCGGACAGCAGGCGGTTCCAGCGGTGGTTCCGCGGCTGCGGTCGCCTCGGGTCTCGGCCCACTCTCGATCGGCACCGACGGCGCTGGGTCGATCCGCATCCCGGCATCGTTCTGCGGCATCGTTGGCCTCAAACCTTCTTTTGGCCGGGTGCCCTTCTATCCGTTCAGTGCTGCGGAGACTGTTGCCCACGCCGGACCAATGACCCGCACCGTGGCCGACGCCGCGCTCCTGCTCGCGGTCATCACTGGCCCCGACGACCGCGACCCGAACACGCTGCCCGAGATGGGGGAGGATCTTTCCCAGGCGGCTACCGGCAGTGTTAGCGGACTCCGTGTGGCGTGGAGCTCGGATCTTGGGGTTGCTCACGTCGAGCCCGAGGTTCGGGCTCTTACCGCAGAGGCCGTCAAACGTTTTGCCGATGATCTCGGGTGTCGGATAGAGGAAGCGTCACCAGATTTCGGCGATCCCTATGAAGCACTGGAGCAGATCTTCCATGGTGGGATCGGTGCGTCGGTCTCGGACTACCTGCCCGAGTGACGCGATCGAATCGACCCGGGCCTCGTTGAGGTAGTCGATCGGATGCAGACGCGGAGTGCCTTCGACCTGGCCCGGGCCGGCTTCCAAAGGAGGGCCGTTTGGGAGCAGGCACGGCGATTCTTCGACCGCTTCGATCTACTCCTGACACCGACCATGCCCATGCCAGCCTTTCCGCTTGGAACGAACAGTCCCGTGGACGCCAATGGTCAATCTGGGCGCATTCTTGCCTGGACGCCCTTCACCTACCCATGGAATCTCACCGGTCACCCCGCGATCAGCGTTCCATGTGGTCTCACCTCAAGTGGTCTGCCCGTCGGGCTTCAGATCATCGGCCGGCGATGGGGCGATGCGACCGTATTGCGTGCTGCCGCCGGGTACGAGCGCATTGCACCATGGCATGGTCGTCGACCGACCCTATCCCGACCCACCGAGTCCTTGGATCCCACTGCGACTCACCCGCATCCTTTCGAGGTGAAGGGGTAAGCAACGAGGAATGCCTGACAGACTCTTAGCGGTCCGCCGACATCCACCATTCGCCGGATGTCCCCTCCACCGTCGCATTATTTCTTGGGTCACTCCCAAGAGGGCGTCCACGGTTGGCTCCAACCGGAAAAGGGTATCGACGCCTCCCGCTCGGCGGCTGCTAGGATCGCAGGTCGGACTCATTCCATTATCGTCAGCGCCTCCTCTTGACTAGCGCCGTGGACGTCCTCGAGCGCGATCAGGGGCTCGATCCCGATGGTCAGCGTTAATCCCGCCCGCGACCGCTCCCATGAGGCTGCAGATAGACGGTTACGGAGACGGATCCGAGCGAACTCATGGCATTGCCCACTAGCTCCTTTTCAATACGCTGGGTGTTTCCCGACGTGACGGTGTTCAGCAAGCGCATCAACTCCTTCCGGACCCAACATTAAGGCGCCTGACGGGCAAGAGGGCATCACGCCGAAGAGTCGAGCGACAACTTCTTCAATCGATTGCAGGCGGTCAAAGCTGGCCTTCGGCACGTACCGAATGTTCGGCCGCTCCGTCTTAATGCCCTTCGCATTCGCCTTCGCATGCGTCGTGACTCTGAATGACGTCATGTCCGGAAGCTTGGCGCCCGGCTCGCCACCGAACCACAGGAACGGCCCGAACTCCAGCGTGGCGGGATCAAAGCGCAACCAGATCACGCACCCACTCGGTTTCTCCGCCAGGGCAACGTTGATGTTGACACCAGCCGTCGCTGCCCCGTGATGGGAGGCCTTCAGTTGGATGTGCCGCACGACGGTGTTCGCTTCGAGCACGAGATCGTACCCACTATCGTCGACTTGGGGCTTGAGCATCTCCAAGCGCCCAACGTCGTGCAACCAGAGATGGCGCATCACGGCCCCAGCGAACAGGTGCTCGAGGAGCATCTCGCGGTACGACGAGTAGAGATTGTGTTCACTGACGCTCACTCGGCCCTCCACGTTAGGTCACCCCATCGCTCACCATCGCATCCAGTGTCTGGTCATGATGCCTCACCCACCCGAGCAGCACACCTTTTCCTCCCGCAGCGTTTCCACCGCGACTAGAACCACTCTTGCGAGGCCATCCCTGTGAACGCGGTCGCCTGAGTGCCTCATCGACTTCACCGCGCCCGCTCGGCTGAGGTCGCAAAAGGCCGCCGTAGGAGACCTACGCAGGAACATGACATTGCGGGCAGCGCGTTAGCCGCCCCTTGGTCCAAGCACGTCGAGCGACGCCTCTTGGCACTGGGTCCATCGTCCCGCATCATGTGACCACTCTACAGGAAACATCATGCTGGTGATGTGCCCCGCGCCGGGGTTCAGGAAGGGCCTTCGTGTCTCATCGGCTGCCGACGCGGTCAGGAGCGCACCAGCGGGTATAAGGGGGTGGATCGGGAACGTGGGCTACCGTGTCCTGCGACCGTGGTGGCGCTTCTGGGAGCGGTGAGACCATGACGCGGTACGTCGACGCCGATGTCGATCGCATCCTTGCCACCCATGGCCTCACCCCGCAGGCGGAGGGCTATCGACTCCTCGACCTGGAGCGGTTCATGACGGCACGGGGCTGGCAGTGGTCGATCGAGCCGGTCAGCGCGCACCCGGCAGGGGGGAAGCCGAAAAAGCGCTTCCGGGCCATGGTACTTGCCCCTGGTGACAGTCGAGCTCACCCGTGGAGCGGCCGGGTGCTCGGCATGCGCCAGGCGCGGGCGACTGGAGCGAGTGACACCGGGGCGCTGGCGCTGGCGTTAACCCGGATGCTGGGG
>JAABUR0100005382.1_pt1 | contig 16385 bp, 26 predicted proteins | sample 5560091 | NCBI WGS metagenome assembly JAABUR01 (sample SAMN10711879, study PRJNA513375) | rock metagenome | isolation source: Antarctica rocks | place: Antarctica: Victoria Land, University Valley sud | reverse complement strand
TCAAGAGTCCACTTGTTAGGAACGTAATTGACATTTAGAAGTCTATCCTCTATATCTTACATCTAACGCCATTATACGATCCACCTACAACTCGAGGTCCGGTGGAAGTCTAATTTTATCGGAGATGTTCCAAATCAGACAAGGGTATTCAGATGGGTTGTGAGGAGTTGGCTTTTTCTTCGAGCCGCTGCTAAAGCAACACTGATCTGTAAGTCTTGCGTTTGCTGCGTCTATTAGGACTTGTGAAGGCAGCAGTAGACGGTAGTTTTTAGAAGAAGATGGCCCAAGGACATTTCGCTTTTGATCGCTGGAAATCTTCGAATACCATTGAAATCCACGGGCTTGTCTAGCGGTGCATAGAGAGCACAATCAGCTCCAAGCACGGTTATCTCTTCTTCTTTCTTTCCTCTGAATCCACAAGCGCTCTGAATATGCTTTCCTGGTTTGACTTGGTGTCACGTCTCGAACATTATTTTCTGTCATACTCTCACACGTCACATCCCAAACACTCAACAAGTTTCAATCGCTCATCCGCAGACCACTCAACAGTCCGATGGGGGCAAGCTTATCCCGCGCAGACGCCAATTCCGTCCGCAAGACCCGCCCATCTGCGAGGGCACACAAGCAAAAAGCTTCCTTTGATTGCACGTTCGACCTACCGCCTCTCGCTCCCCCAGCCCTACCACCATCAGTCGGTACAGCTACCTATTGCAAATCGTTCCAGCACGAGAGCTGTCCTTAACACCTGCCATGGAATCGCTTTCGCTACTCTCGCGACGACAGGACCACCTCACCCCTAAGATAAACCTCGCAATCATCACCATCAACCCCTGCTCCTCCTACCCTAACACCGCAAAAAAGCCTCTCTTAAAGCCCTACCGCCCCCCTTTCCGTTCCCCTCTAGAAAACCCCCTTAGCCATTACCAAAAACACACCCGTCCCCAACACCACCTGCACCCTCTTTCTCCTTCCCCTTCCAAACCCCTCTACGCCATCGAAACCGCCAGCAACGAGCGCCGGCCCTGGATCCCATTTTACCAGCGTCGACTATCCGCCGTGCACGGTGTGGTGGCAAGGGGGCGGAAGGGGATGGGAGAAGGGCGTGATGGATGGGTGTTGCCGGGCGGGTTGGTGGGGGATTAGAGTTGGGAGGGGGTTTGGGTGGTGGGGAGACAGGAGGTGGGGAGGTGGATGGTGGGAAGGGAGGATTGTTGTTTAACAATTCGGAAGCCATTGGAGTGATGGCGGGGAGGGGATGTTGGACCCTAACAGGGCACGGTTGAAAAAAATATCCGTTGACAGACTGACTAGACTAGCCCCCCAATTAAGATATATACAAACCCCTTAACACCAAAAACCCGCCCATCCACACACACACACACACACACCTATTACCCCCAAAACCTCAAAGCCTCAAACCTCCAACCCCATCCCCCTTCCAACCCCTCACCTCACTTCGGACAAGTCCCCGCACACTCCCCCAACCCACACGCGCCCCCAACAACCTTACACCCCACATTCCCCAGAAACACCAAATTGTTAAACTCCGAGTACGCCTTTTCGATGAGAAAAGACCCCTTTTGCACAAACACAAAGTCGATGCCCGCAATCGGCGTGGGGTCCATGCGCAAGTACCAGCGGAAGGTGAAGGAGTCGCAGCCGTGGTCGGTGGCGACGACGTCGAATTTGGTAGGGCCTTGGGCGGTGCTGGCGGTTTGGCCGGCGATGAAGGTGGCTTTGGTGGCGTATTGGGGGGTTGAGATCTATTTAGGGGATGTGGTTGGTTGGGTAGGGATGGAAAGAGGGGATGGAAAGAGGGAGAGAAAGGTGGAGGGGGGGGATGTACGTACTGGAGGAGGTCGGTTAGGCGTGATAGCGTTGGTGCTTTCGGAGAAGAGATGGAAGTCGTCGGTGACGCTCTTGGCGGCGAGGGCAGGGTCGAGCTTTTCGAAGAAGCTGATCCAGCGGTGGAGGAGCGTGTTGGCGTCGTGGTCGTTTAAGCAGCCGTGTCGTTCACGGTGGTTGTCTTCGTGGTCGTCGTCATGGTCGTTTGGGTGTGGAGATGCGATGACGGTGGTGAGAAGGGCGAGGAGGATAGAGAGGAACAGGATTGGGCTGCGCATCTTGGCGGGTATGCTGGGTGCTTTGCAAAGAGTTTCGTTTGGTGTAGGGGAAAATAATCAGAAGAGAAAGGATTGAGCGGAAAAAGGCACGTTTTATAGATCAACAAGATGTGGGTTTCGATTGATGGAGAAACGCCAAAAATATGCTGGAAACTAGCATATCTTAGTCAAAAGTAAGAGAACGAACTGAAGTCATCAAAGCCTGAAAAGGGCACTCGTGCTGTAAGTCTTCAGACGAGATCACCAAGTAGCCAGTGAGAGAGGTTTGCGAGAATTGGTGGCCCGGCCTGGACCAGAAACTGTGGCCAAATACGATAGCACCTAAAACGCAAGAAGATGACTTGCTGGGGAAAACTCCGAAAGAAAAATCTACCAACGTAGCAACAGGAGAGATGAGAGGAGCAAAGGTATTGCCAAGAGGACCTCAAACTTGCCGCCGCCGGTAAGGCTTCAAGCCTCCGAACAGCTCTACTTCGCATCTACCTCCAGTATTCCCGGCAACACTGTCCACATCGATTCATTAGATTAGATCCGTCAAGGTCAATGCTGTACGTAGTAAACCGGTCTACCGATCCCAAGCGAAGCCATGATGCCAAGATCAAGGGCGTCCATAAACCCTTCGTCAGCGTTCGCCTTGTAGGGTTGAGCTGTATGCTAGCGACCAGAAGACGGTATGGGATTAAGGTAGGACAACGACAAGATCAGTAGTGGGTTGAGTATTTAGCAAGCTGCGCGCAGAAAACACCAGAAATCAGAGATCGTTCGTTTAAGCGCACTAGGAGCTAACGAGCTTGGACCTTCTTCAGCCAGGCCCCGCTTTAACAGGGCTGGCGCCACTGCTCGCTAAAGACGAACCCCAAGTCATTTAGGGTTTCCCGGTTTCTCATTGCATCTCATAGTGTGCTGTCTCGCAGGTTTGGCAAACGAGTGAAAAAGAAGAATGGAATCAATACCAGCTACTAGAAGAGCCGCTATCCTCATCATCTTGGCAAATCCTCTAGCGATTCCAATGTTCGATTCTGCCATTCCTCCAACTCTTTAGTGACCATTACCTGAACACTACCAATCAGCGCTTCCACCGGAAACGTGGAGAAGGGGCTTACCAGATTTCAAGCCCGAATCCAATCCCTCCCCGTAGAAGTATGGATCCACGTCTGGCCTCCAGCTTTGATGGCCCAATTAACGCTGTCTACACATTTCCTGAAGTTGAGTCCGTGTTCAGCATCGTGCCGATCATTATGGTCTCTCCCGTCACCAGTCAGAATTATAAGATATGCATGCTAGCGCACATATACATTAGTTTCTGCATCTGAAAACGTCTCGCTCAAGGAACAAGCAAACTTGGTAAACCAATCTGTCTAGATAGAGGAAGACTTACGATCATCTCGTGCAACAACACATCCACCACATCCTTCAACGTTCTCCTCGCATCTAATAAACACATGTTCCCATTGAGAGCAATATGCACCCTCTGCCCCCTTCCCTTGTGCCAACCACTCAGACCATAAGTCACTGCAGGTATCGTTTTCATTCCAGGAGTGCTGTCCTCAGTCTTCCAACCCATGGAGACGTTTCGACAGAGTATACGCCCAAAAAGAGCGACGTCCAGGTCATGGAAGATCTTGAAGATCACGTCCGCAGACCATCTCCCTGAGATTTGAAGTCGGCCTAGATATTTCGTGAGACGACTCAAGGCAGAGCGCCGACGGCGAGAAACGGTTTTACCGGGGCCGTAAAGGGATTGAAGCTGGCGAACAGCGGCTTCGACAGTGATGTAATTGATGGGTTTCGAGAAGATGGACTCGCTATATTCAAGCATGCAGATGAATCGGGGATTGCTGGGGTAGTCGGTCCCTCTATAAGCATCCGGAAAGATCGATATCGAGTCAAACCGAGCCTGGGATTGGGAGGTACTCGGCAGAGCCTGGTAAGGTTGCCGGTGAGTCGCGGTTTCCTGATTCTGCGGCTGAGGTTGGCCAGAAGGAATTGGGGGAACGACGTCAGGTGCTTGTTGCGAAGCCATACTTGCGAATTATGAAAGGCTGGTAAAAATTCGAAAACGCAGGGGTATGATGCAGGTGAAACTGTGACATTGATGGAATCTGAACTGTTACTGAGGAAAGAGACAGAAGGTAATATACCCCACAAGCTCGAGAAGGGAAGGATGCTGTGAATCAAATTCAACCATGGACCACATGAAACAAGGCAGCATTTGTGAAGCCCCGGAAGCAAATGAAGATAAAGCGAGCGAACTTTTCCGTCAGAGAATTCACATGCAGCAATGAATATAGTATACCGCTCAATTCACATTTCCCTTCAGAACCTTGACGACCTGTTCGAACTCCTGTACATCGTCCACCCAACGTACCCACCTACAACCACGATGAGGAATATTACAATCTTCAGAAAGAACCAACTCCAGCCCCCACTCCCACTCGGTTGACCACTACTCGTACTGTATCCCTTGCCTTTATTCCTTCCTGGTTTATTTGCTTCATGCTTCTGGCCCTCCGTATATTGTCGGGTAGCATATCTGTTTGTCGTAGTTACCGAGATTATATCGTGGTTGTCACTGAGCTCGCCAGTTTCGGAGCTGAATCCGAGGTAGCAAATTCCTGGTAATGTGATGGGGCCGGTCGTAAAGCATTCAGTCCACTCGTCCACATTCTTGTATTGTAATTCGACTTTGAGGGACTGATCCTGGATGAAGGTTACTCGCATCTTTGTTGCGATACCTGCGTTTCGTAGGCCTCGTGCCTAGTTCTTTGTCAGTAATCTGGGCCATACTGAATTTCCTCCCCCAATTCATTCAGCGCCGTACCGAACATCCTGCGAGCTCATTGTCCTTGCCGTCATGATCCTTGTCGTATGATACAGACGCATTTCCGACCATTGCCATCACATAGGGAAATACAACGCCGGGGCGTTGATTCTTGTACGTATCAATGAAGATACCCAACCCCTCGAAATAATCGGCGTGGCCAAAAACCGTGCCAGGACTAGCCCGTTGTTTCGTAAGCCACATTGCCATACCGTCTCCATGGAGGGTACCGCGGCCATTAATCTTAAATTCAACTTCCATCTATTGAGAGGTTTAGCAATGCCTTCCGGGGAGCTGAAGGCCGGATTATTGACCTCCCAGTTTGTTGCCGTTAGGGGCAAACGAGAGAAAAGCCAGCCCTCTTGAGACGGCCGATCTGATGTAAGACGTATATACCTGGGTGGAAGCTGTTAAAACCAGAAATTGTCGAAAGGGTTATGGGAGCTGTACTGATCTGTCCGTACTATTGTGTCTCCCCCATATTCGAAGTATCGACTTTGCATATCTGAATCTAGATATGGCTATTCCACATCCTGTCAGCCCCTGTTCTCTCCTCAAACGCCCGCTTTCCCTCGTCAAGCACATGGATCGATTCCTGGCAATGGTCACTGACTGGTGCTATACTGTGTGACCGCAACTGAAAGTAGCTATCAGCTTTGTGTCTAGCAACGTCTACTTCGTAATCACTCACGGGTACACTCCTAAACTCGTCCGCCTGGATAGCGGCATATGCGCCAAAGGATCCTGCCAAAAGCCATAGCACCGATGCCGGCCATGGCAGTCGCATTGCGGAGGTCAAGACACGCTGCAGATGAACAACGAGTAGATTGTATTGCTAGGCCTCCCCAAAAGCCACCTTGAACGTAGAGACTCAAAACAACAGTTGACGGTTGTGCGGATATGGAGCAGATCGCGTGCAGAGAGCTGTCCTTGTCTCAGGCCTCGGAAAAGGTTTGGCCGACACGCCGACATGTACGGCAGACCATATCGTGCAAACTGAAATAACTCGGATCTCAGATATCGAACGTCGAACGTCAGGCGGGCGAAGCCGTGAACCCACCTCAAAGATGTTAACCTGATGTTCATCGCAGTTAGTTAATGTAAATTGTAGTATAATCTTTAGGTCAATCTACACAGTTTCTACATGCTCACCACCCTACCCACCACCCTACTCACCACCATACATGCTCACCATCCTACTCACCACCCTGCTCACCACCCTACATGCTCACCACCCTACTCGTCACCCTACATGTTCACCACCCTACCTCTCGCCTACCTACATGTTCAGCTACCAACTCAGCTACCTACTTGTTCGCCTACTCACCAGCCTATTCGCTTCAAAACATGCTTCAAAACATGCTTCATGCAACGCGTTTGAATACGCGTCATTCGCTTCATAGCCTACTCGATAGTATGCTTCATACATGCTTCATAGCACATGCTAATTAGCTCAATAGAAAGCACTCTTCATGACTCGATACCAAACTTCCTACCAAACTTCCTATCAAACTCCCTATCAAAACTTCCTATCAAACTCTCTATCAAAACTCTCTATCAAACTCCCTATCAAACTCTCTATCAAACTCCCTATCAAACTCCCTATCAAAACTTTCTATCAAACACTCTTCATGACTTTCTTTATGAATTTCTACCAAACACTCTGTTAGGTGAGTATGTAGAGTGACAAGTAGATAGAAAGTCATGTAGAAAGCATTGTTTGAAGCACTGTTTGACGTGTGTTATGCGCTCGATCGACGCGTAATTTGAAGCATGTAGAGAGTTTGATAGAAAGTCATGAGAGTCATGAAATGTTTGATAGAGAGTTTGGTAGAGAGTTTTGATAGAGAGTTTGATAGGGAGTTTGATAGGGAGTTTGGTAGGGAGTTTGGTATCGAGCCATGAAGGATGCTTTCTATTGAGCTAATTAGCATGTGCTATGAAGCATGTATGAAGCATACTATCGAGTAGGCTATGAAGCGAATGACGCGTATTCAAACGCGTTGCATGAAGCATGTTTTGAAGCATGTTTTGAAGCGAATAGGCTGGTGAGTAGGCGAACAAGTAGGTAGCTGAGTTGGTAGCTGAACATGTAGGTAGGCGAGAGGTAGGGTGGTGAACATGTAGGGTGGTGAGCAGGGTGGTGAGCATGTAGGGTGATGAGTCGGATGATGAGTAGTGGTGAGCATGTAGGAACTGTATAGATTGATCTAAAGATTATACTAAAATTTACATTAACCAACTACGATGAACATCAGGTTAACATCAGCTTCGCTCGCCTGACGTTTGACGTTCGACGTTCGACGTTCGACATCTGAGATCCGAGTTATTTCAGTTTGCACGATACGGTCTGCCGTAGACATGAAAATGCCGGCATCATTGAAACGCCCAATAGAAGTCAATAATTGCCATTCGGACCACAAACTTAGCCTCATGACCAGGGACTGATCGAATTTCAATACTTCAGCTACCCAAGACTCGACTACAGCTCCACGTTGGGTTCCAGGTTCCACAACTGATCCGATATCCCTCCGCCTCGCCTCGGCAAGAATTCACAAACATGGACTCCATACACAACAACATGGCCTTCGGCCCCTCCTCCTCCTCCGACCCCAAAGCCGCCATCATGAATCAGATAAAACAAGAAGCCGCTGTCAACAATGCCCGCCAACTAATAGCTGTACATCCCCCCCGAGTCTCCCTCCCCCTGACCAAGCTCGAACCCAGCAAACCTTCCGACTCTCGCTGACGCTCGCGCAGAAACTTAACATGCACTGCTTCGATAAATGCATCCCGTCCCCCGGAAGCTCCCTCTCGAAAAAGGAAGAAACGTGTTTCACGCAATGCATGGAGAAATACATGGCGACGTGGAATACGGTTTCGAGACAGTATGTTAGTCGGATACAGAAAGCGCAGGGGGGAGGTGATGTGGGCATGGGGGCGTTTGACATTTAAGAACAGAGTGATATGATTCGGAACGGAGGTGCGGGATTGAGGTACAATATGCGGGGGATGAGTATGGGAATTGAGTAGGGAAAATGTATTATGCATGGGGGTGGGCCCGGGCATGTGCGGGCTATACGCAAGGATGCGCTGCATCGCAAGAATATCGGTAATGAACTGTTAGATGGGCATTGTATAGATTATAGACACGGATGGAGGATCTATCTGCTGGAAATCTAGATCGAGCGATACTCCCACAGGCAACTAAAAATCACAAAACGTGCCGCTATGCAAACCAGGCCAGCGCCAACAATGCTTCCTCTTCAGACTCTTATTACGCCTCCTTCACCGGGGGCTGGGCAAACCCGTCCTCGGAGGTGGTGGGCCCATTAAATTCTTTTGCCTCTCCGCGTACTCTCTCACCAGGATTGAGCACTTAATCTCCTCACACAACTTCCTCCTCCTCTGCAACGGTAACTTACTCGCGAACTCCAGCCCACTAGCCCGCTCGATCGCCTCGATCGGCACTTCAAAATCAGTCAACGGCTTATCGCTATGTATCGGTGCATTAGGCAGCACGAAAGCGGCTAGGCTCACGTCCCCACCCGTCTTGCCATCTTCAGCGAAGATTACTTTGTAGAAGTGTGTGGGAACGGCGACATTGGGGGGTTGGCCGATAACTTCGTAGGAGACACGCCATTTGCCGTCCGAGGGGTCTTTTCGAGGGAGGTAGAGAGGACCGGTAACGATGCGAACGGAGGGGTAATTATTGGTCAGACGACGGCAGAAATCCTCGAGGTGCGCCCAGTAGTCTCTGTTGAAGCCATCACCGACCTGCGGGCACATGTTGCTCAGTAAAAATGTCTGATCCAAAGCCTCTTGACTCCATTTTGCGTCTGCTGCAGGGACTTGGTGGCCCCTATCGTAGCCCGAGCGGAAGTAGTCGTGAAGCTTTGCTCGAAACTTCGCGGGGATGGTTTCGTCTTCAACGAAATAGGAGTGTTTCCGGTCGCCATTGTTGGCCAATAGAGAAGCAGGTGTTATGTGTTCTGCAACCCACGCTGGATTGCGAGTTCTTCGGTCAAACGCCGAAGTTGTTGACAGAGTGGGACGAAGATCTGATATAGGACCAGGGAAGCCATATTGGAATAGCCCAGAAGGGTTAACGGGCGTGATCAAGTCTTTCCTCGACAGAGGTACTGGGAACGGTGCAGCTGGTTTTGTAGGCGTCGGTACGGTAGTAGTCGAGGTTGGCGGGAGTGTAGGAACATTACGGTCTCGACGAGATGAGAAAAATGCAGCAGAAGCTGCTGCGCCTGTAGCAGCAGATACTCCTGCTATGATGGCTAGGGTAGTCTTTGACATCTTGAGCACTGGAACATGAGGATGAGAGAAAGGAGAAGAGAGAACATCAGTAATTTATGGGGTCTTCTCTTGCTCAAGGCAAGCACTCATCAGGTGGACGCAGGTGGACGACGCGCCGTTTGTTCACGAGACGAGTCTCCCAGAACCAATCAAACCCGTGAAAAGAGCCACTGATGATACTACGCTAGAACCGGCTAGATGCTTTCTTATCGATAACAATCTTCAATAGGCTATCGTACTTGCATGCATTACCAAGGCTCATCGAAGATACAAGACTGAGAAAAAAGTAGAAAGAGTTTAATTTATTGAGGTAGGAAGATCGCAAGAGAGCTAGCTGTACACACTGGACAAGAACAATCTCGTCGTGAACAGCAGATCGATATTCCGCGTGAAAGCTAGTTCGTGACAACTTGGTCGAGGTTCGGTAAGTATCATGTAGCATAACGACACAACGACACGACTGCAAGACTACATATGCAGATGGATAGTGGTCTGATAAGCATCAGTGCAGACACTTTGACTTCGCTTCAGCGAGTGGGCCAATCCGGTTAAGCATAACCCACTTTTCTCTTACAGTAAGCATGGGAAGATGGGCCATATTGCAAACAGAGCAGGACATGAAGGACATGTTCACACTGACTGGGAGGAAGCATGAGAGCAGTCGAGAGATTGTGGAAAGGAACCTGGTACAGGCGGTACTACGCTGGGAACGGCTAGCTTCACTCTTATGGATAGGTAAGTAAGTCCTGCCATCAAGTGAAAATGTTATGATAGGAATCACGTTCAATAGCAAGCGCAACAGCAAATATCTTCTTCCACATTATATTACACTTGCAAGCCGATCGCCCTCCCTAGGCTCCCTAGGGCCCCATCTACTGGCCAGTCAACAGACTCCATCCTGTCAGCCCAGAGCAAATGAGAAGTCCTATGCAGAGGGTCAGCATTCCCACCAATTCCAGTCTGAACAGCCTCTCCAATCTCACCGAGTTCAGGACCCCAAAACCATGTCCCTATACTCCTCCCCCTGTTACTCGTATAACCCAAGGCGTACATCACTCTCGCTACACACCACGCAACCCCCAGCCCTGCACTCACGATTGGATACTTCAAGCCGCCTATCAGCAAGCCGGTCAAGAAAACAGGCTGATGCTCGAGGAAATTGGCATGCGAGCGCTGCGCACAGTTGAAGAGGTACTTGGCTCTGTCGTCTTTGGCTTCCGAGGCGCTGGCGTAGGCGTTGGGGTAGGGGACTTTGGCTGATGTACGGTACATGCCTACGTGAACGCTATGCCAGTGGGCGACGAAGGCGGAGAGTGTGGCAGAAAGGAGGACGTAGCTAGGGAAGAAGGGGAATTAGAAGGTTGTGATGGGGGATTGTAGGGAAGGGAGTGATACCCATATTCGGCGGGAACGGTGAGGGCGACGGCCGAGGACATGATGAGTTAGATTGAATGGAGTAGTTCGAATGAGCAACGTATGGAGGTTCTGCTGGACTTGCTTGCTAGATACAATGCTCTACAGACGTGCAGACTGGAGGGGACTCATAGCTAATAAACAGATCTAGAGAGTATTTACTTAGCGCGCCGGCTCGGAACCAGGCGCTTCCGCTCCACTTACAATTATAAATCCCCAGGATACCAGAGATGATCCGTCGGTCGAACTGAAGACACCGAACGCATAGTAGGCAACCGTTTGTTATGGCATCTGTACGGAGTAATGCCTTTCAAGTCAAAGCGATGGGTATATTACCACGTGATCGGATCGAAAATTGACGAGGTCCTGACTCGTGCGTAGAAGATTAGGACGGGAAGAACGATCTGATGTGGGTTTACTGTACGGTCCCTGAACCGAGCCGCTTATGCAGGTACGCGATGTGACAGGTATGTAATCAATCGTGGAAACAGATCTTGAGGGTCGTGTTCATTCTTGAACCGAGATGCCCTGGCCTCTATGAGAACTTTCCGCAACTCAAAGAATGGGTATGGAGTCTTATTCCTCATGGGAGACGTCCATGGCCCCCGAGGAGCTTGACGCAATGTTGATCACAATGCATACATGTCTTGGATCGCGGATTGGATGCATGTCGACGCACAAGACGTAGCAATGTGAGGATCCGCTTGAGAATTGATCGGACTGGAAAACAACAGCAGAGGTTATGGACATGAATGAACTCAAGCTTAGACTCGAAGTTGATAGTGCAGTGGTTCTCCCAGAGTCGAAATATTGTTTGGACGGGTTCGTCCATGTCCCATCCAGGTGCTTTCGATCATTCCAGGTAGCAGTTTCCGCTTTAGGTGCCATCCTGGAGCGTTAAGGTCGCATAGTCCCTAGAGGACTTGCGACGCTGCTACTTGACTTGAGGGGTTTATTGGAAATTCTGGCTTCTGCGTCTCTAACGCCTTGGAAGACATCTTACTGTTCTTGTATCGAGAACTTCCCGTTCTCAGTGTTGAATTGAATTTTATTGTTTTGAACATATTAGTTCAATGAGGAAATCTTTGCCCCTTATCTAGTTGTTCCAGTATCTCGACCCTATCTTTCCCATTCTCTATCCTCCATTCCGACAGTTGCCTTGTCTATCACCTTCTAGAGTACTCACCAACGCCCTCACAGATCACTTGTTATCGGCAGCTGCCCCTAAGACACACTGGTAATACTCGCATACAACGGACCCGCCCCGCTCACATTGCTACAGCTCATACTCCCATCCCCATTGTACACACACTTCAACGGCCCGGCCGAACCATGTATACCCCCAGTTGCCACGCTAGTAATGTTATCCAATGGCCCCGGCCCCGCTTGCTCAAGACTGAAACACAACATATCAGCTCACTTCGAGAGAAAACATACCCATCAAGACTTACTGATAAGCACTACTATACTCATGCCTAACCTGGAACTCAAAATTCGCAATATCCATGAACGTGTTGTCCGGAATGAGCACCGCAAACCCCGAACCACCCGTGCATTCCACCCAACCAAAAGGCGGACTCGCAATACTCGACCACGAAACCGCGCAGTCCGCCTCAAAAGAAGGACTCCCAATCGTATTCGGGTCCGCCACCGAAAACGTCACAGAATCAGTAAGATCCGTCGTCGACCCCAGCGCAGGCGAATACGTGCTCACAGGCGCCAGCTGCAGCGGTTTAAACGACAAGCTCGTGGTGACGGGGATAAGGATCGGCGAAGAGGCGGTGATGTGGCACCTCACGCCATCGAACGGCGCGCCTTCCACGCAAGTGAGATAATCCCCCGGCTCGCCTGCGGCGCCATTGCCGACGACGTAAACCCCGCCATAGGAACTTGTCTCGAGCGTGCTGGAGCTGTTGAGATACGTGTGCCGGACATCAAGCGTAAACGTCGCGAAATTATATGGCGCCTCGAATTTAAACGCCACGCTTGGGTCCGCGCAGGGGATGTACGCCTGCGGATAGTTGGCTGGGAGGTAGGTGGCGCTGCAGGTGGTGTTTGCAGCGGTGTTGGGATCCAGCAGGGTGAAGGAGATGGTGACGTTGGCGGGGGCGATGCCGCCGCCGGGAATGCCGGTGGGGCCGGGGCCTTGAATGTTCATGGTGGGGATTTGGAAGGGGGAGAGGGCGGTGGCGAGGGCGAGGGGGAGGGTCATGATGGGTATGAGGGAGCGCATTGTGGGATTTTCGACTTGGGTTAGGGGAGGTGAGAATATGAAGCTTGTGACGGGGAGAGAGAGAAGTGTAGAGACAGAAGATCAATAACGCAAAAAAAAAATTGCTCCAACATGCAGCTGATAGAACTTATATATATACCCCGAGCCCCTCAGCCCCCAGACCCACTTCTTCCTGCCTATCCCGACGTCGCACAAACGGCTGACGGGACGCGATACGAACCCCCCCCCCCCAACCAAACATCTTTGACCAAATACGAGGACCGCATCGCAACGCAACGCTTTGTAACGTGACAGCGCAACCAGGGTCTTGCACCACGATACAACCGTCACCGCCCTTTGTGGAGGCACCGGGCTGCAAGGGGCCGGCCGGGTTTTAACCCACGAGTTGGCGTCTGCCGATATTGGCGGGAACACTAATGCGGTGTTGGACGCGTGGATGCTTGGATGCTTTGTGAGCGAAAGAGGGCTGAGGTTGCGGGTGGCGTGATGGTTGGGCTGGGTTGGGGGGGTTGGAGGGGGCGAGTGGGTTGGATTTTTTTGATTTTTTGGGGGGTTTTTGTCGAGAAGAGGTGGATGTTATGACGGTTGAGGAGATGGGAGGACGCGACTTGAAATATCTTGTAAAGTGTGCTCGTAGCTCGGATATCATAGGCCACTGAGTGAATTCTCATCGCTTGGAGGATGGACGTTCGCAAAGTAAGGAATAACCTCGTGTGCTACTGAGGAAGATTGAGAAATAAAAATGTGTAATACGGTAATTGATAAAAGATGCGGAGGCTCGTGCCGACATGGAATATTGCTGAATTCGCAGCGCGGCCAGACCTATGATATGACTATAGTACAAGAAAATCCACAAACAATCCTGGTATCTTTGCAAATGTATTCAAATACACAACATGGATGTCGAAACTCAACTCATCGTGCAGTTCGATACTTCCCTCGCCTTTGCTCCTCCATTAGACTCTCCTGCTGACTAGGCAGAGGCGCCCTCCTCCGGACACTTCCACCGCCTGCATTAACGCTGTCAGCGCTAAGACCGGGCATAGCCCCGGTGTTGTTGATAGGAGGCGGTAGAGGAAATCCAGGTGGTAATTGAAAACCCGGCGGGAGCATTCCTGGGGGTAATTTCGAGATGTCGAAGTTTGGAGGCAATGGAGGCGGTGGGGGTAAACCTGAGCCCGGTATACCCGGTGCGCCAAATGGCGGTGGCGGAAGAGGTATTTTACCACCGGCAAACATGGCTGCGAATTGCTCAGGGTCCATATTCGCGATACTGCCAGGGATCGGTGGAGGTGGGGGTAGGCTTCCCATGCTGGGCATACTCCTTTGAGCGCCAGTACTCGTACCGTCGTTTGTTGAAAGGCCGGGCATAGTCAAGCCTGGAATAATTCCGGGTAGAACAGGTTGTTTCGCGGGCATCTTCTGATCGACAAGTCCTTCCGCTTCATCTTCCATTTCTTGCTCGTCCTCTTCGCGCATTAATCTCCGCCCACCTCGCCTGTCCCAAGTACCTTGAGCTTCTGCAGCTGCTTCGCCAAGATGGAATCTGTCCTTGAAGCAGTCCGTTTCCCCGGGCCGTGCACGAGTCCAGAAGCGAGTAACACGATCGTTGGAACCAGAGGCCAGTATATGACCCAAGGGATGCCAGTCCAAGGACCAGACCGAAAAGTCGTGCGCATACTGAAGACGATGGGCGGGGTGAATAGTCTGAGCTGGTGTATTACTAGGATCGGGACTGTCGTATGGCGGAAGGGATACTGCTGTACCAGGTGGATTATTTGGTTCATCTAGCAGATAATGAATAATACTGCCATCCGCGCCACCAGTCGACAACAGATTTGCATGGATAGGATGCCATGTCAGAGTCGAGATGTCCTTTTCATTACCTTTGAGCAGGCAGATGTCTCGCATCATCCGAAGATCGAATATTCGCGCAGTTTGGTCTCGTGCACATGTTGCTAGTAGCTGGCCTCTGTTAGGCTCAAATAAGGTTTTGGATATTGTATTCTTGTGGCCGTGAAGAGTAGTCAGACATCGACCTGTCCGCGGATCCCAGAGCTTGACTTGATGATCCTTAGAGCCGGAGACAAGGAGACCTTTGGTTGGATGCCAATCAACCGATTTCACCTCCCAGCTATGCCCAGTGATGGTAGACTCTGCCTCTGCAGTACCGCCATGGTGTACAGCTTCGCTATGGAAATCCCAGATCTTCAGGGTAGCGTCATCACTGACAGTCACGAATTTTGTATCATTAGGTGAGAACGCAAGATCACGGATAGGATCAGTGTGGGCTCTTGATATATCTCTGACATTGTTGAAATTAGGCTGCCAGTACTTTACCACTCCATCTTGATCAGCTGAGACAAGCCACTCCTCGTTGTGAGAATACTTCGCTGCTCGTAAAGCGGAGTCATGCGCCTGTTGACTGTGATAAGCTCGATCAAAATCCCCAGGGTAGTTCAACTCACCTGCATGATAGTCTCAAAATTGAAGCCCATGCCATTCCATAGAGTGAACTCTCCGCTGCTCGACCCTGTAAGCAGACGTCGGCCTTCTGGAGTCCATTTAACAACGTTAATTGGATGTTTGAGCTTATTCGTAGAAGAATGCAGATGCCGCGAAGGTATTGCATCGACAGGCCGTTGAATCTTGGCTGGCGGCGGTAGCATCTAGGACCATGAATCAGATTGAATCATCTGTAAGAGCCATACAACGCAGCTGATCTACACACATCTACTATGTAGCTCGGATTTGGCCTCTCCATCTCCATTCGCACTCCTCCCTTGTACCGTGGTTGGCGATGTCGCATCCATTGCACCATAGACGAGCCGTAGTCTGTTACAGGTCCTTTTAAACATTCAGCCCGGTTCCTAGCATACACAATCGCGTGAGACCAGTGTAGTATCCTGATCTTTTAGCTGTAAAATGCTACTAACTCCTGCCAGCCGCACGTCTATAGCCACCGTCGTAGCCCCCCCCTCCACCATATCCGTTTTGAAAGTCTCGGTCCATGATTGATCCAAGCTGACTACGGCATGCTCATTGTAGTCATACACACTTCAGCCGACACTTTCGTTACAGCATCGTCAGTTTCCCGAGGGGGTGATCACGCAGCGAAGTAATAAGGTAGCGAGGTTTTGGAATGATGGCGCGGTTGTCCTGCACAAATGCTATGACAAGCGCAAGCGAACTTGCCGTGCAGTGGCATTGGAAGTTTCCCAACAACAAAAGTACCCCAATGATAATAATGATAAGGTAGAAAGTTCTACCCTCTTTTTTTTCAAACATATTTCACCAGGTTCTCTCGTTTATTGTAGGATAGGGTTGGGTTTGGGAGGTTTATTGTCAAGTGGAGGTCAATATCCACGTTCGGACCCCATTGTTTATTATAACCCTTATTCTTTCCGCCCTTTGAAATGGACCTGAATTTTCCCAGGCTTCAATAATTATGGCGACTATGTCTAGTGTGCTGAGCCCCGCTCAGCTG
>JAABUR0100005381.1_pt1 | contig 16387 bp, 20 predicted proteins | sample 5560091 | NCBI WGS metagenome assembly JAABUR01 (sample SAMN10711879, study PRJNA513375) | rock metagenome | isolation source: Antarctica rocks | place: Antarctica: Victoria Land, University Valley sud | reverse complement strand
GACGAGGAAGCGACAGCGTTCATGGGGCACTCATTTCAAGGGATAGGTGCCGCCGCCGGTGAGCGGTGGCTGCGCTCAGCGGCGACTGGTGGACGCGCTGGGTTAGCGCGGTGGGCTAGGAGGGTGCCGCGGCGGGCTCGACGCTCAGGCGGGTCGCACGTTGCGCCGGGCCAGGCGAACCGACGACCAGCGGCGGATCTCTCACCCCTCCTCAGCCCCTCGTGGCGCACAGCCGAACTCGTCGAGGCAGAGCAGGGTCGGGCCGGCGTAGAAGCGCATGGTGGTAGCCCAGCGGCCTTCGATCGCGGCGCGGTGGCAGCGGGAGGCGAGGTCGGCGCTGGTGAAGTAGGTGCGGTAGCCGGCCTCGGCGGCGGTCCTGGCCAGCCCGACCGCCAGGTGGGTTTTGCCGGTGCCGGGTGGTCCGATGAGCAGCACGTTGGTGGCGGTGTCCAGGTAGCGGCAGGTGGCGAGCTCGCCGGTGAGTTTGGGGTCGACGCCGGGGGCGGCGTCGTAGTCGAACCCGGCTAGGGTGGCCGGGGTCGGCAGGCAGGCGAACCGCAAACGGCTGGCCAGGCGCCGGGCGTCGGTGGCGGACACCTCGACCGCCAGCAGCCGTTCCAGGGCGGCGGTCAGGGTGAGTTTGTCGGCGGCTGCCTGCTCCAGCACGGCGGGTAGCGCCTCGGCGGCGTCGTGCAGCTTCAAGGTGGCCAGGTGAGCACGCAGCTGCTGATAGACACCAGCCTGGGCCATCGTCGAAGGCGGCGGACCGGGCTCAACCGTACTCGTGGCGGTGCTGGTGCTGGTCATGTGAGGGTGTTCCTTCCAGCCGCGGCTGCGGCGTAGGCGGCGAGGTCGACGACGACCGCGTCGTAGGCGGGGTCGTGGCGGCCGGTGAGTTGGGCGGCGGCGGCGCGGGCCGCCGCCCCGGGTGGGATGCGCACCTTGGCCCGGTGCGGAACCGCCGGGCTCGCCGCAGCCATCGCGGCGGTGTTCAGGGCGTGCACGTGCACATCGGTGCGGACCATGGCCCCAGCGCCGGGTGGTGCCAGGCGGTGGCGGGCGAGCACGACCCGCCCGCCGAGGTCGGTGATGTGCAGGTGCTGGTCGCCGAGGCGGACCCGGACCCCGACCCGGGCGGTCGCCAGCTCGGGGGCGACGGAGTAGAAGTTGCCGGCGAACGCGACCAGCGCCTGAGCTGAGACGGTCCGTTCGACGGCGAGCTCTGCCGGGTAGGGCATCGGCACCGCCGCCAGGGGTTCGCGTTCGGCCACGGTCGCGACGGTCATCTTTCCGCCGGCGCCGCCGAACCGCATCGACGCGGTGATCGAGGCGCCGGACCGCGGCTGGACCTCGGCCACCACCCTTGCCGCTCACGTGGGGGCGGCGTCGTTCACCGCCTTCGTCGCGCAGGAGCTGCACACCCCCCACCCGCTGATCGACGTGCGGGTGTTCACCCACCGGGCATTCTGCGCGGCCAGCGCCGCCGTCGCCCTGACCTTCTTCGCAATGTTCGGGTCGCTGTTCGCGCTCACCCAGTACCTGCAGCTCGTACACGGCTACAGCCCGCTGGCGGCCGGACTGCGCGCCCTGCCGTTCGCCGCCGGTGTCCTGGCCGCGGCGCCCGCCGCGCCGGCCCTGGTCACCCGCCTCGGCGTGCGGATCGTCATCCCGGCCGGCCTGGCCAGCATGGCGACCGGCCTGCTCGCCCTGTCCTTCGTCAACCCCGCCAGCGGGCTGGTCCACGTCTCGGTCGCGGTGGTGCTGATGGGCGCCGGGATGGGCCTGGTCGTCGCCCCCGCCGGCGAGTCCATCATGAGCGTGCTCCCCGAAGAGCAGGCCGGCGTCGGGTCGGCGCTCAACGACACCCTGCAAGAGCTCGGCGGCTCCTTCGGCGTCGCCGTCCTGGGCTCCCTGGTCTCCGCCGGCTACCGCCACCAGCTCACCGACGCCTTGCACACCGGTCTCGCCGGCCAGCTGCCCGCCGCCCTCACCGGCCCCGCAGCCAGCTCCATCGCCGCCGCCGACACCGTAACCGGAGGGCTGCACGCCACCGCGCCGGCCCTGGCCAACGCCCTCGCCGCCAGCACCCACACCGCCTTCACCACCGCGATGATGAACCTCGGGAGTGTCCGAGAGACGGTGTAACTGGTCCTGACACGCCGGGTGAGTCCGGCGGGGAGGAACCAGCATGAGCGACACGATCAACGACATGCCGACCATGATCGACCAGCAGCAGCTGGCGCAGGAGCTCGACGAGCTGTCCGCCGCTGGGGTGCCGGCTGGTCGCGGGCCAGCATCGACGGGGTGTCGGTGCGCGCCAAAAGGGGGGTGAGCTGACCGGCCCGAATCCCACCGATAGGGGCAAGCCGGGATCGAAGTACCACCTGTTGTGTGACGCGAACGGACTACCGCTGCACGTGTTGCCCTCGGCGGCCAATACCCATGACAGCTTGCTGTTCGAGCCGTTGCTGGACACCAACCCCGCCGTCCGCGGTGAGCGCGGCCGCTCAGGGCGGCCACGGCGCCGGCCTGAGAAGCTGCACGCCGACAAGGGCTATGACTACAAGCGGTGCCGCACCTACCTGCACCGCCGCGGCATCGCCGTTCGGATCGCTCGCCGCGGGGTCGAGGACAAGACCAAGCTCGGCCGGCATCGCTGGGTCGTTGAGCGCACCATCTCATGGCTGCTGCGCTTCAAGCGCCTCGGCCTGCGTTATGACCGCACCGAACGGACCCTCAGGCCACTGCTCACCCTGGCCATCACCCTGATCAACTTCCGGCGCCTTGCGAAAGTCAACACGTTATGAGACCAGGTCTTAGAACGCTTGATTGGGTCAGGATCTTGAGCGGCTGACTGCAGCGCGTCGATGAGACGCTGCGTGGTGACCTCGGGGGACGGCCATGCCCCGGTCGCACGCAGGGCGGCCGGCCGGTGCAGCGACACGAAGTAGGCCCATCCGTTCTCGGGAAAGACTTCCAGGTCGACGTACTCCGGCGACAGGTCCCGCAGTGCTTTCTGCACCTGGGCCTCATCCCAGCCCAAGTGAGTTGCGATCGCACCGGGTTTCAGCGGGTGCGCGCCGACTTCCTCGGCCAGGACCACGAGAGCCTGCAGGACGGGCAGATCTCGCGGACCCCACACATCTTCGAGCATGCGTGGAGACTAGTGGCTGCGCTGCGGCGAGCCTGTAGCATCCTCTCCCCGGCTGCAGCCCAGCCGGCACCCGCTTCGCGTGCGTTGAGCTTGAGGCCAAAACGAGACAGCCGTGTGAGGTCGCAGGGTCCGGCTGATATGGCCGCCTCCGGACGCCAGCACAGCACGGGACGGCCAGTGCGCCAGCATCAGAGTGAGAATGCCGACGGCACCTGCGACGCGGGCTCGGCTGGCCGAGGGCGGCAAAAGCCCCTGCTCGAACGGGTGACCGAGCTGGTGCCGGCGCCGGCGTTGCCCCGCGACGCTGTGGTCGGCACGGAACCGAAGATGCCGGGCCTGCTCGCCCACGGCAGTTCCGACAGGCCGTCGGGTGCGTCGACGAACAGGGGTCAGCGCCGCGGTCGTGACAGGTTCAGGTTCCGGGTCGAGTTGCGCCGATCAGGTCGGGCCAGTCGGGTTCGGTGCGGACGACGGCTCCGGTGTGGGGGGCGTCGGCCATGGTGCCGTGGGTGTCGGTGGCGATGCCGACATGGGTGATGTCGGCGGGAGATATTCCGTAGAACAGCAGGTCGCCGGGTTCCAGCGGGGTGCCGGTCGGTAGGTGGGGTCCGGCGTCGTATTGCTGTTGGGCGGTGCGGGGCAGCTGTACGCCGGCGGCGCTGTAGGCGGCTTGGGTCAGGCCGGAGCAGTCGAAACCGCCGTTGCCGTCGCCGCCCCACCGGTAGGGGACGCCGAGCTGGGAGCGGGCGTAGCCGACGGCGGTGGCTGCCGGGGCGGCCGGTTGGTTGGGCTGGGTGTAGCGGGCGGCGAGGGCGAGGACGGTGGTGACGTAGGCCGGGTCGTGGTTGTAGGCGTAGATCGCGCCGGGCAGGTCGCGGCCGCCGGCTGCGCCGGTGGCGCACAGGTAGCGGGCGGCGGCGTAGATCCCATCGGCCGGGTCATAGGGGCTGGGTGGGTCGGCGCCGCCGGCGGGGACGGGGCGGGCGTCGGCGGCGAAGGTGGCGGGCTCGAACTGCATGGGTCCTTGCGCGCCGGCGCTGTTGGCACCGGAGTGGACCCCGGGCGCGGCGGATTGGCCGTTGTCGGACTCGACGGTGCCGATGGCGGCGAGCACGGTCCAGCCCAGCCCGGGGCAGCCGGTCGCCGCGTGCTGGTACAGCGCCCGGTAGCCGGCCGGGATCGAGGAGGCGCTCGCCGAAGTCGGCTCCCGACCGCCGCTGCCTGCTGGCATGCCGGTCGCGGCACCGCCGGTGCCGGTGGGCGTGAGCAGTGCGGTGACGCCGGCGGTAGCGGCGAGCAGAACCACACCGGCGACCAGTGCGGCGACGCCGGCGAGGATCTTGGTGGTGATGCTGCCGCTCACCACCCGCCGGCTGGCGGCGGCCACTCATCGGCCGACGGTGGGTTGGGGCGGCCGGTGCCGACGTCGATCAGCGGCTGCCGGTCCGGGCTGCGGCGGGTGTGCCAGATCGCCCCGGCCGGGCCGTAGCCGTAGCCGGCGGCCAGTTCGGTGTTGGCGGTGGCGACGGTGACCGGCGAGTTCGCGCGGGCGAGGGCGGCGTGGAGGTTGGCTTCCCGACTGATGGTGGGGACCCAGAACAGGACGGGGATGGCGGGGCCGCCGGCGGCGGCGAGGTCGGCGTAGCCAGCCAGTTTGGCTACGACGCGGGTCAGCGGTTCGGTGCTGGTGTCGTATTCGAGGAAGAACTCGACGCGGCGACCGGCCTGGGTCCACTGGCCGTAGCCGTCGGGGCGGACAAGGGTGCTGTAGTGCTCGGCGCAGCGCCGCTCCGGCCACCAGGCGTCCAGCGTGGCGCCGGGGTGGGTGCGGGCGTGGCCGGCGAGGCCGGTGAACACCTCGTTGATGCCGAGCAGATGGGCGAGGCGGGGGCTGGCCGCCAGGCGGGAGATGCGGCGGTGCTGCTCGCTCGGGCGGGGCGGTGTGGCTGCGCGGGCGGCGGCGAGCAGTTCGGCGCCGAGCAGCCCGGTCGTGTAGTGCCAGTCTTGGGAGCCGACGGTTTGGTACCAGCGGAACCGGTCGAGCACGCCGAGCTGATATAGGCGCAGCAGCCGGCGTTGGGCCATGGCGCGGCTGGGGAACGCGAGCCGGGTCAGCTGGCTGGTGGTGAGCACTTGATGCTCGCCGAGCAGGGCGAGTAGCTGCCGGTCGCGGCCGGTGAGGACGCCAAGGACAGCAAGCGGATCACGCAGCCGAGCGGGAGCCGACGACGGGCCGCTGCCGCGCGGGCGGGTCGCCGTGGAGCGGGTGGGGATGTCCATCAGGAGTCTGGCTCACGCTCAGAGCGCCACACGTGACCGCTGAGCTGGGGTTTCGCCGGTGCGGGGGGGTTGGTCTGGGTGGCGGTCTCTAACGCGAACGGGGAGACGGCCGGCAAGACGCCGGGCAAGACCGACGGCCAGACGCCATCGCCCGGCCCGTCGTCCTGTCCGCAGCCGGAGCCGGCGGCCAGGTCAGGATCGGCGCGGTGGAGCTGGCGGGTGAGGTCGGCGTGGCGCCGGGCGCTAGCGGTGCGGCCCCGTGCTCGGGCGGCGGCGCGCAGCAGGCCGCTGTGGTCGGCTGCCGGGGTGGGGGCGGGGCGGGTGCGCAGGGTGAAGCCGTGGGTGTCACGCCCGCCCGCCAGCAGGCGGCAGGCGAGCTGGTAGCGATCGAGGCGGGTCAGGTCGTCTGCGGAAAGGTAGGGGCCGACGTGTCGGGCCAGGATGCGGGCGTCGTCGGGGCTGACGGTGAAGTAGGCCTTGTTGCGGGCGTTGGCGGCGATGGCGTCGGCGAGCTCGCGGGGCAGCTGACCGAGGTGCTGGTGGGCCAGGACCAGCGACAGGTGGTAGCCGCGGGCTTCGGCAAGGACGTCGCCCGTCGGGCCGGGTAGGTGCATGAAGTTGTGGCATTCGTCGACGTAGACCGCGGCGTCGAGCCGATCGGGTTCGGCCAGGGTGGCCCGGGCGGTGGCGGTTTGCCACAGCGCTGACAGCAGCAGGGAGCCGACCAGGCGGGCGGTGTCATCACCGAGGACACCTTTGGGCAGCCGGGCCAGCAGGATCCCGCCGTCGAGGATCTGGGTGAGGTTGAAGGTGGAGGCGCTGGCGCCGAGCAGGTCGACGGCGAACCGGCGGGTCAGGACTCCCCGCAGCTTGGTCATCACCGGGCCGATGACAGCGGCGCGGGCCGCGTCGGTCAGGGCGTCATACCAGGACCAGAAACCACCGAGGCCGGTCGGGTCGGTGATGCGCCCGACAAGGGTTGTCCGGTAGCGGGGGTGGACAGCAGCCGGGGAATGTCGGCCAGCGTCGCCACCGGCCGGCCGGCGCCGGCTGGTCTGTTGCCGGAAGTGGGGTGGGGTTGGCGGGTCAGGGTCAGGCAGGCGCAGCGCAGCACGTCTTCGATCCGCGGCCCCCAGTAGGCGGCGTAGAGCCGGGCGAACACACCAACGACCCGGTCGGTGACCAGTTCGGGGTTTTGGCCGGTGGTGTCGAGCACGTTCAGCGCGGCGGGGGCGAGTGTTTCGGCCGGGTCGATCAGCACCAGCCGGTCGGCGGTCTCGGCGGGTAGCCGGGCCAGGACGTCGCCCACCAGGTCGCCTTTGGGGTCCAGGACGGCCACCCCCCGCCCGGCGGCGGCGTCGGCGAGGATCAGGTTGGTCAGCAGCGTCGATTTGCCGGTGCCGGTCGCGCCGACGACATGCAGATGGTGGCGGGCGTCGGCGACGGCGAGCGCGACCGGGCGGGGTGGGCCGGCGTCGGAGTCCCCCAGTGGTTTGCCGGCCTGCCGGCGCCGGTCGCCGGCGGGGCGTAGCTGCAGCCGCCCGGTGCCCTCACCCGCCTGCTGGTGCGTGGGCCGGCTGCCGGGTGGGCGGGTGCCGGGTGGGCAGGCGCGCTCAGGCATGGGCGAGCTGGGCGGGGGGCGGGACGCTGCGGGCGGCGGCGACGGTGATGCCGTGCCGGTCGGGTTCGGCAGGTAGGTGGGCGATGGCGGCGAGTTCGCCGACCGACAGCAGCATGCTCCGGCCCAGGCGGCGGTTGCCGAGGGCTGCGGCGGCCCGGTGCGCCCGGGTGAGGATGAGCTGGTTGCGTCCGGCGAACAGGCCAAGCGCGGCGGCGATCTGCCGCAGCCACAGCCGGCGGGCACGCCGGCCGGTCCGGCCGCCGCTGCCGGCGCTGCTGGTGACCGCAACTCGGATGGCGACCTGGAACAGTGGTGTGTCGGTGAGCTTGCCGGCGATCTGCCGGGCGTCATCGAGGGCGAACCCGTCGACCCCTCCGGCGCTTCGGGGCCGGCCAGCCGGCCGCGGGCTGGGCAGCCGAAGCGGCAGCGACCGGGCCGGCAGACCCAAGCGAGCGGCGCGGGCGGCGCGGCGGGCGCGGGCGAGGCGCCGGCCGCCGGCGGGTCGGGCCAGGACCTGCAACACCCCGGTCGCGCCGGCGGGCAGGTCGGTAAGCGCCTCGAGCAGTCCGCGCAGCGGATCTGAGGTCCCACCGACGTTGCTGCCGCCGCTGGGGCCCGGGCTGCTGTGCTGGGTGGGGGCGAGGGGGAACCATTCGGCGACCGACAGCCGAACCCGGCCGGCGCTGACCCGCCGGCGGGTGCCGCGCCCGGCGGCCAGCAGCGGCGCCGGCCCGGTGGCGGTGCTCGCCCCGGGCCAGGCGGTCGCGACGGCGCGGGCCACCACGGCGGCCGGCATGCTGGGCGAGACCCACAGTGCCAGGGTGGTGCCGGCCGGGGCGGCGATGACCTCGAAGCCGACCGGTGGCCGCGGTCCGGTCCAGGTCGCCCGGGCGGACAGCAGCGGGGTGAGCTGGCGCCACAAGGCCAGCCCACCGCCGGGTTGTGGCCCGACCGGCGGCCGGATCTGGATCCACCGTCCGCGCCGGCGGGCGCCGCGCCGGACAAGCGCCCCGACCGCCAGGACAGTCAGAACTGAGATGACGACATGGCGGCGGCGAGCGCCAGGTGGCCTTCCTGGCGGAGGAGCGGGCCGGTGAGCTGATGCCACCAGCGGTGCTCGGTTGCGCCGGGATGCAGCAGCCAACGGGCCAGTGGCCCGCTGGCAACCTTACGCGGGCTTGGTAGGGCGGGCATGTGTGGCGCCGGGACGGTAGGCGAGGCGGACGGCCCGATGCGGGCGTAAACGAGCGGGTGTGGCATACGGCGTGTCCCTTCAAAGGCTGCAACAACGGTGCTGACGGTGCTGGCGGTGCTGACGCGCTGTCGGTGCTGGTGGTGTGGTCATAGGTCGGGTTCGGTGTCGGCGAGCTCGGCGGGATTGGTGGTGATCAGGGCGTGCTCGGCGGCGCTGGCCACGGCGTGAAAAGCGATCCGGTCGGTGCCGGCGGCTAGCAGCCCTTCGCCTTGGCGGGCGGCGAGCAGGAAGGCTTTCTCCCCGTCGGACAGGGCGAACGCACCGCCCAAGGCGTCGATGGTTTGCGGTGCTTGGCGGAGCAGGATTTGGGTGGCGGCGTTGGCGACGACCGCCTGGCCGAGGTCGGTGGCGAGCAGGTCGGCGGCGTCTTGGGTGACCACCGCCAGGGCGCACCAGTGTTTCCGCGCCGACTTGGCCATCCGGAACAGGAACCGTGCCCCGGCCGGGTCGCGCATTAGTAGCCACGCCTCGTCGACGACGACGAGGCGGCGGCGGCGCCGGGTCGGGTCGGTGACCCGGCGCCAGACGGCGTCCAGGGTCAGCAGTGTGCCGACTGTTTTGAGCTCGTCGGGTAGGTGGCGCAGGGAGAACACGACCAGATGCCCGTCGGGTGCGGTGCTGGTCGGCCCGTCGAACAGGGCGCGGTGGCTGCCGGTGACGTAGGGAGCGAGGCGCAGCGCCAGCTGCCGGCCGGCAGCGTCACCGGCCCTATCGTCGGCACCGGCGGTGGCGTCGTCGACACCACCGTTATCGGCACCACTGTTATCGGCACCGCCGTCGGTGCTGAGGGTGCGGACCAGGTCGGCGAGCAGGGGTGCGGGCCGGGTGTAGGTCCTGGGGTCGGCGGTGATTCCGACCTTTTGGTAAGTGTCGAGCAGCGCCCGGTCCAGGGCGGCGGCGCTCGCCGCATCGAGGGGGGCGCCGAGCAGGACGGCGATCAGGGTGTGCAGGAACAGGCACCGGCGCATCAGCGCATCCGGGCCGGGCGGCAGGTCGAACGTGTTGAGCCGGATCCCGGCGGCGCCGAGCGGCAGGTAGGTGCCGCCGACGGCTGCGGCGAGGCGGGCGTATTCGTCTTCGGGGTCGATGACGGCGACGTCGACGCCGGTGTAGAGCGAGCGCAGAACGTCGAGTTTGGCGAGGTAGGACTTGCCGGCACCCGAACGGGCCAGGATGACGCTGTTGTGGTTGTCCTTGGCGAACCGGTCCCAGTAGTGCAGCTGGGAGCCGGTGGTGCTGACCCCGTACAGCACACCGCTACCGGTATCGGTGCTGGTGCTACTCCCGGTGCTGGTGCTGCTCCCGGTGCTGCCGCTGGTGCTGGCGGGTTCGGTGGGGGTGGACAGTCCGGCGGTGGTGAACGGGAACGCGGCCGCCAGCGCGGCGGTGTCCATGGTGCGGCGTAGCTCGAGCCGGTCGGTGGCCAGCGGCAGGGTGGTGACCCAGCCGGCGAGGGCGCGAAACGTCGCCGGGACAGGGTCGAGCAGCATCGAGGCGACAAGTGCCTGCAGCCGGGCGCAGTCCTCGTCCAACCCCTGCCGGTCGGCGGCGTGGACGGTGAGGTAGAGCCCGAGGCGAAACAGCTTGCCGTGCCCGCGGGCCAGGCGGGCGCCAAGGTCGTGAGCGTCGTCGGCGGCCGCGTCGATGGCCGGGTCGACCAGCCGGCCTTTGGCACTATCGGTGCGGCGGGTGGATTCGAGCCGGGCGAGCTGGCGACGCAGCCGGTCGGCGGCGAGCGCGGTGGGGACGGGCTCGACGTGCAGGGCGACGTCAAAGCGGCCGGGGTGTTCGAGCAGTGGCTGCAGCCAGCCGAGGCCGACCTCACGCGGGAAGCCGGTGATCGCCAGGGTGCGGCACACCCCGTCACCGAGCCCCAGATAGCCCGAGTGCACCGCCACGGCGTGCGGGCCCAGCAGATCCACCGCCCCGGTCGAAGCGCGTGGCCGCGCTCGGCGCGGCGGGTGGGCGGCCCAGCCGGCGGCGGCGTGCCCAGCCGGGAACAGGTGTCATGACCACTTCCCCGCACCGGCTCGGCTACTGCCAGTGCTGCCGGTTGTGGTGCTGGCGGTGGTGGTGCTGGTGCTGGTGCTGGTGGTCGGGTCGAGGCCGAAGATGGTGTCCTCCGGGAGCGCCAGACCCGCCGGCCGCGGCGGTGCCCATGGGTCGGCGGCGCCGGCGAGCACGACAGCAGCGGCGGCCCCGTCGAGGGCGGTGATGGTGATGCCGGCGGCACCGAGCCCGGCGGCCGCGTCGGCGGCGCGCCGCCGCAGCCGCCCGGCGGCTCCGGCGTCGTTCTTGGGGTCGGAGAGCACGAGCAGCACCTGCCGGGTCAGCAGGTCACGGTCGGCGCCGAGCCCGGCCAGAAAGTCGGCGTGCTCGCGGGCGGCGGCCTCCAGGCCGGGGTGCGGCAGGCCACCGGCAGCCTGCCGCAGGCCGGCGATGATGGCGGTGAGGTCGACCGGCTCCGAGCGGATGAGGATCTGGATGCTGGCCGGCAGGCTGTTGAGGTAGCGGGCGAACGCGGCGACCAACGCCTGCTGCTCGAGTTGGGTGCGGAGCGCGAAGCTGACCGTCGACGCCCGGCAGATCAGCACCGCACCGCCGCTACCGAGGTCGATCACGCCGTCGGCGCCCAATCCATGGACGGGCAGGCGCAGCGGCGCCGGTGGCTGCTCACCTGCCCGTTGGGCTGCCGGCGCCCAGCGGGGCAGCGCGGGCACACCGCCGGGGGCCGGGACCAGCCGGTGCGGACGACGAGCCTGGCCCACGGCGGCGAGCAGTAGCCGGTCGGCCGAAAGGCCGTCGCGCCGCCCCAGCGCCAAGGTCAGGACAGCGACACCGATCGGCACGGCCAGGGCGGCGAACACCGGCAGCGGCACCAGGTGGCGGCTGGCGAAGTAGGCCGCCCACAGGACGGCGGCGGGGACGGCGAGCAGGGCCAGCTGCCGGGCGGTCAGCCCGGCCAGGATCTGGTCCTCGCGGTCGACGTCGGCGGGGATCCGGACCCGGCCACCTGCGGCCGGGTCGCCTTGAGGGCTGCTCATGCCAGTGCTCCGGCGCCGGCGCGCAGCGCCTTGTAGACCACGATTGTCTTGACCGCACGCACGGTGGAGGACGGGGAGTGGCCGGTGCCGGCGAACACCGCACGCGACACCCAACCCGGGATGCGGACTAGCACGTACAGCAGGCAGATCGCGACCAGCACATCGACCAGCCCACCGGAGCTGGCAAGCCCGAGGGCGCCATGGCCGCCGGCGGCAAAAAACACCCGCAGCGCGGTGATCAGCACCAGCGTCTGGGTGACCTGCACGGCCAGTAGCCCGGCAACGGCCCGCCACCACAACCGGGCCAGCCCCTCAGTGTGGGGTAGGGCGTGGCAGACCAGCGCCAGCGGTGCGCCGGCGATCAGCACGACGAGCAGCGCAACGCGGATCACGTAGACCGCGAGCAGCACCAGACCCAGGACAGCGGCGACCAGACCCAGCAAGATCAGCAGAATCCCGCCGGAGGTGACCGAGCTGGTCACCAGCGCGGTCAGTACCCCGGTGGCGCCCTCGACGTCGACACCCGGGCCGAGCAGCGCACCGGACAGGCTGTTCGCCAGCCCGATGCCGATCCCGGCCAGCGCCAGGCTGGCGTTCGCGGCGATGACTGCCACCACGATTCGGGGGGCGACGTCTTTGGCGGCGTAGCGGGTTTGCAGCGTCTCGTGTCCCATCACCAGCGCGCCCCCGGCCAGGACCAGCAGCACCACCAGTGTGTTGGCGATGGCGGCGGAGGCGCCCCACAGGTCAGCGACCCGGCCGGGCCCGGTCAGGTCGGGGGTGGCGAGCACCGAACGGCCCAGCAACGCCAGGATCGGGGTCAAAGCGGACTTCACCAGTGAGGTGAACCAGCCGTTGATCGCCGCGGTGACATGGCAGGCCACGTCGACTAGCCCACAACCGCCACCGGCCGCGGCGACCCCAGTTCCGGTCGGCGGCGCCGGCGTGGTCGGGACGCCGGGCTGGTTCGGAACCAACGTGATGCCCGCCGGGGGTACCGGCGCGGCCGATGCGCCCAAGGTCGACGCCGCCGGTGGCACGCTGGGCACCGGGCCCGGAGCCGGAGCTGGGGCCGGCGGCTGCCCGGCAGACGGCGCCGCCGGCAAAGATGCCGGTGCTGATGCCGCCGGGGCAGTTGCGAGCGTGGCGGTGGAGGCATAGGGGACGGCGGCGGCCGGGCCGGCTGGGAGCAGGACACCGGCGCCGACGAGGACGGCGAGCAGCCCGCCGCCGAACCGGATGCGCCGGCCCCGGCAGCGGGAATGGGAGCGCTCTGTGGTCATGCGCCGACCACGGACTGCAGGATGGCGACCAGCAGCGGTGCCATCGCGGCCAGCGCGTAGCCAATCGCCGCCGATTTGAGCGCGACCTTGGCGCGTTCGACTTGGGCAGGGTCACCGGCTGCGGTCAGGTAGCGGATCCCGCCGACGGTCAGGAACAAGGTCGCCAGGGCGGCGAGGATGCCGACCAGCCACAGCCGCAGCGCGTCGATGACACCATTCAGGGTCGGTGCGGCCGGACCGGCGGCCCACGCCGGTCCCGCCAGCCCGACCAGGGCAGCTACCCCTGCCGCCGCAGCTATCACCGTGACCGCGAACAGCAGCAGCCGGCTCGAGCGGTTCCGGCGAGTGCGGCTGGACCTGGCCGCAGCGGGCCCGGCAGCGACGGGCCTGGCAGCGACGGCCCTGGCAGCGACGGCCCTGGCAGCGACGGCCCTGATGACGACGGGCCTGGTCGGGACGAGTCTGATGCGTTTCGTGGGTTTTCCTCCGTCGGGTGTGGTGTGGGGCAGGGTCGCCGGCCGGGCAGTGGGCGTGTTCACCTCCTTGCGCTGGTGGGCGGTTCGGGCTGGTGGCGCAGTCCCGGCCGCTGACCGGGCCGGCGACCCTGGCGGGGCCTGCCCGCACCCCTAGAACCGGCAGTGGCAGCCCGATCGGCGACAAACCCGCCGCGGAGCCACGCCGCCAGGGCTTGTTCGGCCCGAAGCCGGCGCCGGGAGGCTGCGTTGTAGGACACGCCCCGGTCGGCCGCGGCGTCGGTCAAGGCGACCTTCTCGAGCCGGGTCGTGGCGATCAGGTCCGCGTCGTCAGCGCACAGCACGCCCGCTGCTACGGCCCGGGTCAGGACGACCTCGGGATTGCCGCTGGGTGTCGGCCTGGCCAGCTCCGGCGCCGGGTCCCCGTCGGGCTGGGCGGTTTCGGCCTGCTCGCGGCGCAGCAGCTGCTTGGCGGCATCAAACGCCCGTCCGGTCAGCCATCCCGCCGGGCGGGGACGCCCCGGCGGGACCCGGTCGAGTGCGACCAGCACCCCGACGAGCATTTCGGCTTCCAGGTCGGCTCGCCGGCCCGGGCAGGGCGCAGCCAGCGGGACCAGAGCCCGGCGCAGTCCGGGTAGCAGCACGCCGATCAGGGCAATGGCCCAGTCTCCGCCGTCACTGCGGGCCCGGGCGGCCAGCACCTCGAGTGCGGCGTCGCGGGTGGCGTAACCGGCGGCTGGGTGCAGCAGCCGAGCACGGAGCTCACCGAACGGGATCGGCCGGTCCGGTAGGCCGGGAATCGGCGTGCCGTCCACGGTGAGCGGGTCGGTGCCGTTATCGAGCTGGGCGAAGGCCCGTGCCATGACGGCGAACGGGGACGCAGCGGGCTGGGCTGTGCGGTGATCGGACATCGGGCGGCTCCTTGGTAGGGGCCGCCATAGCGCCACACGCGCTCCATCAGTTTTCCAGCAGACTTCCATCAGAGCCCGGTCCATCACCCCTGATGGAGTAGCCGCCAGCCGTCCATCAGGGGGGATTGGAAATCTGATGGAGTCATCCGAGCGCCCAGCTCAGCGCCCTGAGGGAGCCGCTGCAAAGAACTCTCGGCTGCCTCGACGGGGAGGTCGAGGGTTTGCCGGTCGCGGTGATCAGACACGGCGGCTTTCTCGGTTGAGCCGCGTCGTCGGACCACGGGCACTCCATCGGACTCCGGCGCGTGTGGGTCAGACCGGCGTCCGTCACCGCTGATGGAGTGACCCGGGCGCGACCATCAGGGGTAGTGGGAACGTGCGGGACCTGCTGTGAACACCCGGCTCAGCGCCCGATGGACCCCGACCGTCCCGGGTTTCGGGCGCCGTCGGCGCCAGAAGCCGTCGGGTGGCGGGGCGGTTCAGCGGCGCACCGCCTGGTAGCGGCGGGGCGATTGGCCGGTCTGGGTGACCTCGCCGACTTCGACGAGGCGGATGAGGGCGTTGCCAACGGCCGCGCTGCTGCGCCCGTCTAGGGCTTTGGCGACTGCGGTCGGTGAGTGCTCATCGGGATGGTCACGCAGAAGCGTCAGCACCAGACGGGCAGCTCCCCTTTGCCGAGCCGCGCCGGTGAGCTGCCACCGCCGGTGGGGTTTGGGCGATGCCCGGGTGTCATCTCAGCCGGTGGCAGCGACCAGCGGTCAGCCACCCGGCGGCCGCCGTCCCTGCCGCCGGTGCTGCGTTCGACCTTCCCGCTGGCGGCGAGGCCGGCGAGGGCTTTGGTCGCGGGGGAACGGCCGACACCGGCGCTCGGGGCGATCTCGGCTGCGCTGGCCGGGCCCTCGAAGGGCGACGAGCACCGCATCGGCGGCGCTCATGGTGGCGGTTGCGGTGGTGGCCGTGGTGGGTCTTCTTCGGTGGGTGATTGCTGGCCTCACAGGACCTACCTCAACGTTGGCGGGTACCTCAAGGCTTGCGCAGGGTTTGTCGCCGATGACCTTGCCGCTGCCGGTTCCTAGCGGCGCACACTCCCGGCCTGGGGCAACAGCCCATGGCCATCACCCACACCCCGTCCCACCCGTCCCGTCCGGCCCGTCTGGTCGATGTGCCCCTGGCCGTCTGGCCGGTTGCTCAGACCTCGGCGCAGCACCAGCGGGCCGGGCGCTACCACCCGGGCTCCGCACGCCACCCGGGCAAGATGCCCCCGGCCCTCGCGGCCCGGATCGTCACCGAATACAGCACGGCGGGCCAGCTCGTCCTGGACCCGATGTGCGGGATCGGCACAACGTTGGTCGAGGCGGCCCGCCTTGGCCGGCGCGCCGCCGGCGTCGAACTCGAGGCCCCCTGGGTCGCCCTCGCCGAGGCCAACCTCGCCCACGCCGCCCGCGCCGGCGGCGCCGGGTGCGCCGGTGTCCCCCAGCCGAAGGTCCACCACGGTGATGCCCGCCGGCTGCCGGCGTTGCTCGGCGGGCTGACCGGGACGGTCGACCTCGTGGTCCTCTCCCCGCCGTACGGGTGCGGCGACACCGAGATGATTGACAAGCCCGACTGGCGAACCGGCCAGCGGCTGTGCCCGCCCGGCACGTGCAACTACTCGACCGACGAGGCCAGCCTCGGGCACGCCCACGGCCCGGCCTACACCGCGGCTATGACCGAGATCTACGCCGCCTGCCACCAGGTGCTGCGCCCCGGCGGATTGCTGGTCACCGTCACCGAAAACACCCGCCGAGCCGGTCGCTGCCTCGACCTCGCCGGGCTCACCGTCACCTTGGCCCGCTCGGTCGGGTTCGCCTACCTCCAACACGTCATCGCCCTGCTCGGCCCTATCCGCGACGGGCAGCTGGCGGCCCGGCCCTCGTTCTGGCAGCTCACCGGGACCCGCAAGGCCCGAGAACGCGGGGAACCGGCCCACCTCGGGGTGCACGAAGACATCGGTGTCTTCCAGGCCCGGCAGGTGGGGCGATGAGTATCGAGCTTCCGCTGTCGGTGTGGGCTACCGCCCAGCAGAGTCCTCGGGCGCAGCGCACTGGACGGTACCTGCCGGCCTCGCTCGCCCACCCCGCCAAGATGCTGCCTGCCATCGCCCGCACCGTGATCGGCGACTACACCCAGCCTGGCGACACCGTCCTGGACCCGATGTGCGGAATCGGCACCACCCTGGTCGAGGCCGTCCACCTCGGGCGGGACGCCGTCGGCGTCGAGTACGAACCGGCCTGGGCCGACCTCGCGGCAGGCAACGTCGCCCATGCCCGCGCCGGCGGCGCCACCGGGCACGGCGACGTGGTCTGCGGCGACGCCCGCCACCTGCC
>JAABUR0100005380.1_pt1 | contig 16388 bp, 21 predicted proteins | sample 5560091 | NCBI WGS metagenome assembly JAABUR01 (sample SAMN10711879, study PRJNA513375) | rock metagenome | isolation source: Antarctica rocks | place: Antarctica: Victoria Land, University Valley sud | reverse complement strand
ACGACCTCGCCACCCAAATGCTCGCCTACGTCGAACACCACAACCTCACCGCCCGACCATTCGCCTGGACATACACCGGCAAAGTACTCACAGCATGAAACAAACAACTAACCGGATGAACCACTAGGTCTTGTCGCCGCCGGGCTGGTTGCCGCCCGTACCGCCCATCATCATCCACATCATCGCTCCCATCATCAGCATGCACGGGATGATGAAGAGCGCGCCGGCTCCGACGCCGCCGGCTACGAGGACGACCGCGAGGACTGCAAAGACCATGCAGCCCCACATCATCTTCGTCGAATGCTTCGTGTCGTCCATCTTCTTCTTCATCTCTACCTCCTTGGCCGAGCGGTTTTCCTGCGCCGCAGGCCCAGCGTAGATCCGGGCTGGGGCTGTGGAGTGTGGTTCTTCCGCGCAGCTAGGGCGGAGAACTACGGAACGGGAATCAAGGCCGTCGCCTCGGCTTCCCGCGGCCCGCGGCCGCGAGGCCCCGACGAGCCGCGGAAGCGGCGCCAACGTCAGCCATGACGCGGGCCGGCCGTCCCCGTGTCCGGCGATCGTGAGCGGTGTAGGTGGGGCCGTCATGACGCTGACTCGTGGCTGAACCGGGCGGCGACCGCGGCCGTCAGCTCATCGTCGTGCAGCCGGCGGCGGATCTGACCGAAGGCGACGAGGCCGAATATCGCGGGCAGGCCGAGCTGGAACACGCGGTAGGCCAGGACAGCAGCAGCCGCCGGGGCGGCCGGGGCGCCATAGACCACCAACATCCCGATGAGTCCGCCCTCGGTCCCTCCGAGACCGCCCGGAGTGGGGATCAGGGCGCCCGCCTGCCCGAGGGTGTAGGCCAGGACGAACGTGCCGACTGGCGGCCCCCCGCCGCCGAAGGCCTGGAACGCCGCCCCGAGGGCGGCGATGTCCAAGGCCAGGTAGCCGACACACCCGCCGACGACCAGCGGGCTTCGCGCGCGGAGCAGCGCGAAGCTCTCTTGCACACCGTCGCGCAACAGGGCCGCGATCCGGTGGCGCCAGCGGCCGGCAAGCCCTTGCGCCTCCGATGGCTGACCGACCGGCAGCCGTCCGAGCGCTGCGACCGTTCACGAAAGGACTTGTCTGGTCTGCCGGGCGATCTCGAGGTCTTCGCGCGCGGCCACCACGAGAACCGCGACCTCGGCGTCGTCGGGGCCGATCTCGGTGTCTCCTGTGGCCGCCTGATTGCGTCCCGGGTCCACGCGAAGACCGAGGTAGCTGAGGCCCTCGGTGGCACGTGCCCGGATGGCCTCAGAGTGCTGGCCGACGCCTCCCGTGAATACGAGCGCGTCGATACCGCCAAGCGAGGCAGTCATCGCCGCGATACCCGCTCGCAAGCGGTGCAGGTAGACCTCCAGCGCGAGTACGGCCTGCTCGTCGCTGCGCGCCAGCAGCTCGCGTATGTCGCCGGTGCCGGCAAGCCCCAGTGGCCACGCCTCCGCCTGCGATGAGGACGACGGGCCGTCGGCCTGGAGGCCGCGGGAGGGGGAGCACGTCAGCCTTTCCCCGGTTGTTGCTTGATCTCGCGCAGCTCGGCCTCGACCGCTTTGAGCTGCCGCCGGACGCTCGTCAGCTCTTTCGATAGGGCCTGACAGGCGTCGCTCATGCGCACGAGGCGTTCGAGAGCCGCCCCGTTGCCAGTGCCGGACTGCTCGGCGCCACCGACGGAAGTCGGACGTGGCCGGCCGGGCTTCGTTGCTGCCTCTGGGCTCATCGCTTCTCCTCGGGCGTTCCCACGGGACGAATGGCCACCTCGCCGCGCGCCACGTGACCAAGCGCGACCTGCAACGCCGTCTCTGCCGCTGCCGCTGATAGCTCAACGGTGAGTTCGGAGACGCCCTCGTCGCACTGCTTGACCGTGGTCGGGCCGAGGGAGGCGAGCACCTTGGTGGCGTCACGGTTGAAGCTCAGGCAGGTGGCGACGAAGCGCTTGACCCCCGCGGCGCGGGCTCGGGTGGTCAACTCGGCGAGCAGCACGGTGGCCAGCCCGCGGCCGCGCCACCCGTCGGCCACGGTCATGGCTACCTCCGCTGCCTCGGGGTGCTCGGCCAGACGGACGTAGCGGACGACGCCAACGAGCTCGCCGTCGTCGGGCTCAATCGCAACCAGCGCCTCGTGGCCGACATGGTCGACCTCTGTGAAGTACCTGAGAGCTTTGGCGTCGAGACGCTTGACGGCAGAGAGGAACCGGCGGTAGCGCGAGTCTGGATCGAGGTGATCGAAGGCCCGGGCCAGCGCGGTCTTGTCTTCCGGGGAAATCGGCCGGATGTGCACGGTTGAGCCATCCCGCAGTACTGCTCGCTCCACGCCGGGGAGCCGGCCCGCGGGGCTCGCCGGAACGGTCATGCCACCACCTCCGCCGTGCGACGGCGACGTGAGGTGGGACCTGTTGTCAGGACCCTGGCTCGCCGTTCTATCGGTTGCGACCGTGGGCACGACTCTCCTTCGCTCGACTCCCTGCAACCTAGGCGTGCGAGCGGGGTCGGCCATCGGCCTCCTGTGCGGACATCGATCAGTAGTTCACCGCAGGCCGAGCACGTGGCCAGCACTGTTGGGCGGGTTCGCACCGACGCCTACGGTGGCCTGGTGAGCGCCCCTGACAGCCATGACGGAGGTAGTGTCGAGGCCATGGAAGACGCGCTTGGGGCCGCCCGGCCGATAGGGATCGTCTTGGCCGACGATCACACGGTCGTACGCAACGGACTGCGGATGGTGCTGGAGGCCGAGGCCGACATGGAGGTCATCGCCGAGGCGTCGGAAGTCGACCAGACCGAACGCTCAGTGCTCGGACACCGCCCAGATGTCCTCGTGCTGGACCTCAACATGGAGACTTCCAGCCTTCCGGCCATCCCCCGCATCCGTCAGCGGACTCCGGACACGGCGATTGTGGTGCTGACCATGCAGAACGACCCCGCCTTTGCCCGCGAGGCCATTCGGGCCGGCGCCCTTGGCTACGTGCTCAAGGAGTCCGCCGGCACCGAGCTGGTGCAGGCTGTTCGCCTGGCCGCCTCGGGCCAGAGCTACCTAAACCCGAGGCTCGGAGCCCAGATGGCGGCCGAACCGCCCGCCCCGGAGGGACCGCCCGACGAGCTGACCGACCGAGAGTTGGAGATCCTGCGGTTGATCGCTCTGGGCCACACGAACGCCGAGATCGGCACGCAGCTGTTTCTCAGCGTTCGGACCGTCGAGTCGCACCGTGCCCACATTCAGCACAAGACGGGGCGCGCGACCCGCGCCGAACTGGTCCGCTACGCGCTCGATCACCAGCTGGTCGACTGAGGGCCTCGCCACCGGGCCGATTACCACTCCCGGGTGCGACGGTGCGGGCTGCTGTTGCCGGCGCTCGACCGAGGGCTCCACGGTCACGGTCGCTCTGGGGATCGCCTGCCCGAGGGCTTCGCCGTTGGCACCTACGCGTCCAACACGGAGGACCTAGCCGGCGGCAGCCCGTGGCGTTTTCCCAACGTCGCGCCCGCTCGGGATGACGGCGCGTACGGTGGCGCCGCGTCCCGGGGCCGAGACGATCTTGAGATCCCCGCCTAGGAGCGCCACTCGTTCGCGCATCCCGACCAGACCGAAGCCGCTGTCGGTCTGATGCGGATCAAAGCCCTGGCCGTCGTCGGTGACCTCGATGGTCACCCGGCCCCCGTGCTCACGCACGCTCACGATCACGCGAGTGGCAGAGGCGTGCTTGCCTGCGTTGGTCAGGGCTTCCTGGACCAAGCGATACACGGTGCTCTCAAGCTCGATCGGTAGGCGGTCCGGGGCCCGGCCCTCCTCGTAGCCGAGGTCCATGTTCGTTGTCACCTCAAACCCCTGGGTTACCCCCGCCCTGCCGATCAGCGTGGCCAGCGCAGAAGCGAGGCCGATGTCGTCGAGGGCAGCGGGGCGCAGCTCGGTGATCAGGCCCTGCAGCTTCTCCACCTCGACTCCGACCTGTGCCGACGCCTCGGCCATCGCCGCCTCTGCGCCGCCGGGGCGCTTGGCGCCGGTGTCCAGGAGCATGCGCAGGCTGGCTAGCGCCTGCAGAGTCTCATCGTGCAGCTCACGCGCCCAACGCCCGCGCTCGTCCTCGGCCGCCTCGATGTTGTGCCGCAGGCGATCGGCCTCCACGGTCTGAGCCGTAGCCACAGCCGTGGCTGCGCTGGAGGCGAATGCCTGCAGCAGGCGCTCGTCCTCGAGATCGAACTCGGGCGTGCCGCGCAGGCAGTCGAAAGCGGCCAGCACGCCGGAGCTGCGGCCCCGGTAGATCAAGGGCACCAGCAGCGCGGTCTTGGCGTCACCGGCCAGCCCGCCCGGGGCCAGCTGCACGCGGCTCTGAACATCGGCGAGGCGTTCGGATCGACCGGTGCGAAGGACGGCACCCGGCGCGGAACCAGCGATCGGGATGCGGAGCGCCGTCATCTCCTCGGCGACTTCGCCGGCCGAGGCGGCCACCAGCAGGTGTTCGCCCTCGGCCAGCAGGATCAACACGGTCCGGGCCTCGATCAGAGCACGTCCGCGCTTGACGATCAGTTCAAGGATTCGGTCGAGGTCGGTCTCGCTCCCCACCGCGGTGGCGATCGTCGTCGTCGCCTCCAATCCCCGTACGGCGCGCTCCAGGCCATCACGCTGTTGCTCAAGATCGGAGTACAGGCGAGAATTGGCGATTGCCACTCCAGCCCACTCGGCAAGCACTGAGAGCGACTCCTCGTCGCGGGCATCGAAGGGGCCATCCTCGCGATCGGTCAGATACAGGTTTCCGTAGGCCTCGCCACGTACCACGACGGGGACCCCGAGAAAGGTTGTCATCGGCGGGTGTCCCGGCGGAAACCCGTAGCTGCTGGGGTGGCGATCAAGGTGCTCAAGGCGCAGGGGCTCGGGCTTCTGGATCAGTTCCCCGAGCAGGCCGCGGCCACGGGGCAACTCTCCGATCGACCGGTGGGTCTCCTCGCCGATCCCGGAAGTGATGAAGCGCTCCAGCTCACGACCAGCGGGGTCCAGGATGCCCAGAGCTGCGTAGCGCGCGCCGGTCAGCTCGCGCGCCACCTCGAGTACCTGGCGCAACACCGCCTCGGGATCGAGCTCGGACACCAGCCCACGCCCCACTTCCAGCAGGCGCCGCAGGCGGTGCTCATCGAGGCCTACGGGGTTCAATTCACGTCGACTCCACCGGTTCACGCTACTCCACCCGGCACCGGCAGCCAAGAGCGCCCGGAGCGCGGCGCGAAGGTTCAGGCAGGGTGCTCGACCGCGTCGATCTCAGCCACGAAGAAGGGGGACTCGTCGGGCTGGTCGAAGCGCCGGCTGACCGGTACGGAACGTGGCTGCCGGCGCGCTCGCGACGGCGTCATACGCCGGTCGTTGCGTGTTCGAGATAGGGCGCAAGCTCGGCGGTGGGGACCTTGCGGCTCGAACCCATCGTCGGCTGGTCGGCGATCACCGAGTCGAAGCCCTGCCCGCCCACGTAGCGGGCGAACAGGAACTTGGGTCCGGCGCCCGTCAGCAGCTTGCCGTGGACGACGGGATGAAACGGTGGAACGCCGACCTTCGCGCCCGATGCGAGCGCGATGGCAGCGGCAGCCACGTCGGCGGCTTGGGCGCCCACTCCACCCTGCTTCAGCGGGATGTCGATCGCGTCGCCGGCGGCGAAGACGCGGTGCGCAGTGCCCGGCACCGTGCAATGGCGATCGATTGACACGAACCCGTGGCGCCCGCAGCCGGGGATACCGCCGATCGAGGGCCCGGTCAGTCGAGGCAGGCCGACGATGCGATCGACCGCCAGCTCGATGCCCTCCAGCGGGAGTGCCAGGCGGCCTTGGGCGGGCACCTCGGGCTCGGTCGAAAGGTGGACCCGGATGCCGGCCTCAACGAGAAGCTCATGGACCGCGGCCCCCACCTGGGCCCCGAACGCCGGGAGTGGCTGTGGCTCGGCGGTGATCAGATCGATCTGGAGGTCGTCCCAACCGGCGTCGTGACCGCTGCTCGCCGTCATCAACGCCAACTCGTAGAGCGGTAGGGGCCAGACCGGCCCCGGCGGGTTGACGAAGGCGATCTTCTTGACGTAGCCCTGCTCGATGTCCTGCACTACGCCACGGAAGAGCTCATCGGCTCGGGCGTCGTCGAAGGTCGTGGCGTGCTTGACGACTGGTAGCGCGCGCGCCCCGACTGCGACCAGAAGCGCGTCGAAGGGGAGCTCCTGACCGTCCCCGGTGTGCAGGACGCGGCGGTCCAGCTCGACCGAGTGCAGCGTGTCCTGCACCCACTCGGCATCAGCATGATCGATCAGCGGCCGCAGCGCATGTCGCTCGGGCGCCCTTAGGGAGAACGGCTCGCCCACCGACAACGCGCGGTAGGCAAAGTCTTCGTTGGGTGCGAGCAGCGTGACGTGGACTCGGTCGCCGACGAGGCGACGTAGGCGCAGGAGTGCTTCGAGTGCGGCCACCCCGCCGCCGGCAATGACTACTGAGAAGCGGTTCATTCCCCCAAGTTAGATTCCGCTCGCAGTCCGGTCATCCGGGCAAAAGACGCCTGTGACTGCGGGTATCTACGGAGTCGCCCTGCGGCGCTGAACCGATGTTGGCAGCCCCCGTCGGCGGGAGTCTGGGCTCATGAGCTTTCAGCCCCCGAAGTCGGCTTCCGTCAGCGAAGAAGTCGATGTCATCGCCCGTGACCTGATGACGCCAGGCGTGGTCGCCATCTCGGTGACCACGCGGCTTGCCCAGGCGGCCAAAGCGCTAACCACCCACCGCGTCCACGCTGTCCTCGTCATCAGCTGCGAGGGCCGACCAGCGGGGTGGCTGACGGCCCATGGTCTGCTGCCCCTGGTCAACACCGACCGGAGCCTGGACTGGGCCGTCGACGCGATCGCCGAACCGGTCACGACCGTCCACCCGCACGCCACCCGTGCCGAGGTCGTCGAACTCTTGTCCCAGCCTGGCGTATCGCGCCTTGCCGTGCAGGAACAGTCCGAGTGGATGCCCGAGGGCGTCATCACCGACATCGACCTCGCCGGCGTTGTCGGCGCAGGAGCCTAGGAGGCCCGCATGTACCGCAAGATCATCATCGGCTACGACGGAGGCGACACCGCCGAGGACGCCCTGACCCTCGGCCGCGCGATCGGCGCGGCCACGGCGGCGGAGCTCGTCGTGGTCGGTGTGTTTCCCGACGGACCCTTCGTCGACCCGGAGCAAGAGTCCGAGTTCGCCCGGAAGGTCGAGGCGGCGTCGGATCTCATCGGGGCGGAGGCCGACGCGTTCCCGTCGGGCTCGCCCGCCCGCGGTCTCCACGACGCGGCCGAGGAGCTCGGGGCGGATCTAATCATCGTCGGCTCCGCCCATGGCACGGCGCCGGGACATATGAGCGCCGGCAACGTCGGGGTGCAGCTGCTGCACGGCTCCCCGTGCGCCGTTGCGATTGCCCCGATGGGCATGCGTGACAAGGATGTCGCGGTCCGGGAGATCGGGGTCGCGTTGGACGGCTCGGAGGAGTCCCAGGAAGCGCTCCACGCCGCTGTCGCTCTGGCCCGTCCGACCGGCGCGAGCCTGCTACTGATGACCGTGGCGGTCCCGATCTCCAGCGCTTTCGGCTGGGGCTACGGCGTCTTCGACATCGAGCGCGAGCTGCGGGACATTTACCAGCGCCACCTAGATGATGCGGCGGCGCGCGTGCCCGACGGCATCAAGGTCGAGACCGAGGTGCTGTCCCCGGGCCCCGTGTCGAAGCTGATCGACAAAGCGGCCGAGCGCCTCGACCTGCTGTGCGTCGGATCACGCGGCTACGGCCCCGTGCGACGGGTCCTGCTGGGTTCGGTCTCCGCGCACGTCGTCAAGCACGCCCCCTGCGCTGTTCTGGTGGTTCCGCGCGGCGTCGAGGCCGGGTCCGACGACCGTGACCGGGCCGTGGCGGAGCAGGTCTCGTGAGCGACCGCGTTCGTGCCCGCACCCTCATCGTCGGGTACGACGGCTCGGAGCCGGCCCGGGCGGCGGTGACCTACGCCGCCGACCGGGTCGCCTCCGGCGGTCGCCTCTACATCCTTCACGCCACCGGGGCGCTTTCCGAGTGGCTCGGCGCCACTGAAGAGATGGTGCTCAACGAAGACAGCGCCGGTCGCGGTCGGGCCCTCCTCGACGAACTGATGCTTGAAGCCGGCAACGCGCTCATCGACACCGACTACGAGCTCGTGCCCGGTGCCGCAGCCGAGGCTCTGGTCAACTCAGCCAAGACCCACGAAGCGGACGAAATCGTCCTCGGCTCGCGTGGCGAGGGTCGGCTCGGAACCCTGTTGGGAAGCGTCGCCCAGCAGGTCCTCCATACCGCCGACCGGCCGGTAGTCGTCATCCCCTATCAAGCAGTGCGCGAGAACGCGGAGGCTCACTCATGACACCCCCATCGACAAACGGCTCCCATCCCGAGGAGACCGTGCTGCTCTGTTACGACGGCTCGCAGGAGAGCGCGAACGCGATCGCGCGAGCAGGCGAACTGCTCGACGCGCGGCGGGCAGTCGTGGCCAACGTATGGCTCGGGATCTCGATGATGATGCTCCACGCCCCGCTCGCCGGCCCGCCAACAGGGGCGATCGCTGAGGGCGCGAGCATGATCGACGAGAGTGACCGTGACCGCGCCGAGAAGTGTGTGGCCGAGGGCGTCGAGCTCGCCGAGGGTGCAGGCTTCGATGCCAGGCCCGCCGCCCTGCACCAGAAGCGCAACGTTTGGTGGACGCTGAGCGAGTACGTGAACGAGCACCACGTCAGCGCCATCGTCGTCGGCGCGCGCGGCCGCTCACGGATCGCCAGCACGCTGCTGGGCAGCGTGTCCAGCGGGCTCGTCCACCATGCCCCGGCACCGGTGCTGGTCGTTCCGGCAACGGCCACCACCACGAGCGAGGGACCGGTGATGTTCTGCGACGACGGATCCGACAACGCAAGGCAGGCGATCAGTCAGGGACGAGCTCTGTTCCGCGGCGCCGGAATCGTCGTGTGCCTGTGGCACTCCTGGCTGGTCAACGTGCCGTACATGGTCGTCGGCGCCGGCGCCGCCGTGGGCATGGCTCAAGAAATCGATGAGGCCGCCGAAGTGCAAGCCCAGAAGACGGCAACCGAGGGGGCCGAGGCGGGCAGCGCCCTCTATGGCGAATGCCAGAGCGAATGCGTGCGGTTCGACGGCCCGTCCTGGCGTGGTCTGCTCGACACCGCCAACGACCGCGGGGCTGCAGCCGTCGTCGTCGGTTCGCGCGGCCTGACCAGCATCGCGGGGGCGCTCGGAAGCGTGTCGGGGGCAATGGCACAACACAGCCCACGTCCCGTTCTCGTTGTCCCCCCGGCTGGTGAGACCTCAGCCCCAGCCGGGCCTGAGCATGGCCTCAGCTGACCAGCCCTTGCGGGTGCCGACAGACCGGCCGGCCGGCGAGCAGCACAGCCCGGCGATGAGCGGCGCCTCGCTCGCCTCGCGGTTTCGCTTCACGATGGCTGGTCGCACCAGAGATCACCAAATCGCGGCCGGACCGCCGGACGGGCGCCGACGTGCTCGTCATCACCTCACCATGACAGCCGACCACGCCGCGCTCGATCACGATGACCACCCGTCCTGCGGCCTGGGAAGTTGTTGGTAGGCTCTTACCAGATGCAGACCACCATCGACGCCGTCGGACGGGTAGTCGTGCCCAAGCCGTTGCGAGACGCCCTCGGTCTTACTGCTGGCTCCAGTGTGGATATATCGCGCTACGGGGCCGGGTTGCAGTTGACGCCGACAGGACGCACAGCTCGGTTGATCGACGAATCAGGCGCACTGGTCGCGACCGGAAAGACCGCGATCGACGATGACACCGTCTTCGGGCTGATCGACTCAGGGCGTCGGTGACCCTCCTTGCGCTCGACACGAGCGTCGCCGTACCGCTGCTCGTACAGACTCATCAGCACCACGCCGCGATGGTCTCCTGGTGGGACGGGAGAGACATTGCCTTGAGCGGCCACGCGCTGGCCGAGACCTACTCGGTGCTCACCCGGCTTCCCGGCGATGTGCGCCTGGCGCCGGTTGACGCCGCCCGACTGCTGAAGGATCGCTTCGTCGCGCCGCTGGTCCTCGGACAGGCTACGGCGTCGCGGATCCCAGAGATGCTCGGCCAGCTTGGGATCGCCGGTGGCGCGGTCTACGACGCGCTCGTCGCGCTCGCCGCCACCGAGCACGGTGCCACCTTGGCCACCCGTGACGGCCGAGCCAAGGCCACGTATGAGACCGTCGGCGCGCGCGTCGTCACCCCAGGCTGAGGATGGAGTCGCCAGGTCACCGGGCCGGCGCCTTGCTGGTTCGCTTGTGACGCGGCTTCTGCAACGCTCTATAAGAGTTATTACGTAAACCCGCCTGCAAAACGCGCTATCGGGTTTACATATACAGGGTCGTTCCGGTCAAGTTGCCAGCGTCGTCCTGGTCGCTCGGCTTGCGCCGGATAGCCCAGGAGGTGGTGTGGGCCAGCGGGGAGCTGCTCGCCGTCGAGCGTAGAATTCCCAGCAGCAGAGAGGACTCAGCAATGGCGGAGACGACAGACGAGAAGCTCGATCGCCTGCGCGGCGAATCTGAGGTTGCGGCCACCCGGTTGCGCGAGGCACACCGACGTGGTGATGGTCTGCTGCACCGACGGGCCCTACGACGGGGGCAACTACACGTCGAACCGGTGGTTCTACGTCTACGCCGGTTCCACGGGCGGATGGGTCCACAGTTCCTACGTGATGGACCAAGCCTCGGTTCCCGCCTGCGGTTAGACGGCGAAGCGCTGAGCGTCCGAGTCGGCCGAGATAGCTGACTCGGACGCATCGACGCTGCCGATCCCAGGCGATCTCCCCACGCTGCCCGACACGCTCGGGCGGCTGAGCGAGCTGCGCAGCCCTCCCCCCCGCCTGATGCGGTCGGAGTTCCGCTGCTTGTGATTAGTGATTGCCCGGGCGAGCTATCCGAGCTCGCGGCCCTTGAGGCTGGGGCGGATGACTTCCAGCGCGCGTCGATCAGCTAGCTGCTCCTCCGCGCGCACCGCGGCGCTGATCGCCCGCAACGAGCGCCCACTCCAACGGCGCGCGCGGGTTTATGCAACACAACCACGCGTGAAAGCAGAAGCGCCGCTGCCGACCCGGCCGCTATCGGTTGCGGCGCGAAGGAGCAGTCCGTGCCGAGGCCGCTCGCTCTACATCGGTCTAGGCTTTGTTCATGAGCGGCGAGCTCCTACCCGGCCTCGAGCGCTCGGAGGACTTCGAGGTCGATGCCGGGCTCCTGACCGACGTGGGCGGCACGATCGGGGGTGAGGTCCTTTCGACCCCGGGCATGATCGCGATGATGGAGCGGAACGCCGTAAAGCTCGCCTACGAGAGCCTGCCCGAGGGGAAGGCCACGGTCGGCTTCGAGGTGTGTGTGAAGCACGTCGCAGCGGCGGTCCGCGGCGCCCGCTGCACGGTGTATGCGAGGCTCGCGGAAATCGTCGAGGGGCGCAAGTTGCGCTTCGAGGTGGAGGTGCGGGAGGGGGACCGAACCGTCGGGGTGGGGACCCACGAGCGCCGTCTGGTGGACGCCGCCCGCTTCTCGAGCTGAGCACGTTCGACCTAAAGGACGCTCGTGCCGAATGCCCCGCGCGCTCGCCCACGATGCTGAGGTCGAGGCCCCGGCCGCAACGCCGCCGACTCCAAGGCCCGAGCGAGCTCAAGCGGAACGACGCGCCGGCTGCGCGGATCTTGGCCGACAAGGAGTTACGACCGACGGGAGATCGCCGGCGCGTCAGCCGAGCGGCTGTGCTCCGGCTTTAGTCTGTGGTCATGCCATCGACACTCGCCGATGTCTTCGCGGCGCCGAGCCGCGGCCAGGACCAGATCCTGGTCGGTGCGGTGCTCATATCGGGCGAACGACCGCGGCAAAGACCGGGGGCGCACTGCGGTGTCGGTCGGCCCGCGGTCGATCCGAGAGATATCCAGCACGCTCGACTATCGTTAAGAGCGCCGGAGTGAAACAGCTGAGGACAAAGCCTCTGATCACGGTGGCGGTGGCCGTCGCGCTATTGGGTGGCTGGGCGCCGACCGCCGATGCTGCCTCTGTGAGCAAGCGCGAGGCGCGGAGGTACTTGCTTCGCCACGTGCCGCCGGCCGCGCCGCGCGTGCTGCTGCGCGACGAGCGGAGCGGGTTCTTCCGCACCGCACGGCTGTCAGTCGAGCCCGCGCGGCGCTGCCGGCGCCGCAGCGCCGTAGCGGTCAGCTGCCGCTTCCGGGCGCGTCTGGTGCCCGACGCCGCGCACCGCAAGCGCAACTGGTGGCCTATCTCCTGCCGTGGCGCGGTGCTCGTGCGGCGCCGGAGCGACGGTCGCCTGCAGGGCTACCAGCGCGACTACGTGTGCCGGACGGTGCGCCCCTAGGCTGCGCCTGCCTGGCTGTACCCACCGGCTAGTTCTGGTCTCGGAGGCCACCGCCAAGAGCCACGTCTCCCACCTGCTCGGCAAGCTCGGACTGCGCGACCGCGTCCAAGCTCGGCGCGCGGATGAGATGCACTCCTAGACGCATCCGCTCGAAGGAGTCAGTCACCGGGCGCGAAGTGTGCGGCATCAGGCCATCGACGGCGGCCTGACTCCGCGACGGCGAGGCCGCCGTCCCAATCGCGAGCGCGCGGAGGAACGAGGAGGGGGCGCGCACTACTCCGGGTCCAGCAGCCGCCGCTCCATGGCCCACCGGCTGAGCTCGTGGCGGCTGGAGAGCTGCAGCTTGCGCAGCACGGCCGACACGTGGGCCTCGACCGTCTTGGCCGAGATGTCGAGCCGCTGGGCGACCTCCTTGTACATGTAGCCGCGGGCGATGTGCTGGAGGATCTCGCGCTCGCGGGCAGTAAGCCGGTCGAGGTCGGCGTCCGAGTCGGGCGGCGCGGGGGCGCCGGCGAACGCGTCGAGGACGAACCCCGCGAGCCGGGGGGAGAAGACCGCGTCGCCGCCGCGCACCCGCTCCACCGCGGCCGCGAGGTCGGGCCCGGAGATCGTCTTCGTCACGTAGCCGCGCGCGCCGGCGCGGATCACGGCGATTACGTCCTCGGCGGCGTCGCTCACCGAGAGCGCCAGGAAGCGCACGACGCCCGACTTCTCGGTGACGCGTCGGATCACCTCGATGCCTCCGCCGTCGGGCATGTGCACGTCGAGGAGCACGACCTCGGGCTGGAGTTCGCGGATGCACTCCACCGCGTCGTCGACCGTCGCCGCTTCGCCCACGACGTCGACCAGGCCGGCGAGCTCGCTGCGCACGCCTGAGCGGAAGAGACCGTGGTCGTCGACTATCACCACGCGAGCTTGCGACGCGGCGCTCACGTCCTGACTCGCTTGAGCGACAGCTCGACCTCGGTGCCGCCACCGGCGCCGGCGCGAACCGCCGCCCGGCCGCCGTGGCGCTCCATGCGGCCGATGATCGATTCGCGCACGCCCTGCCGGTCCTCGGGCACCGCACCGGAATCGAATCCGGCGCCGCGGTCGCGGACGAAGACCTCGATTCGCTCGGGACCCATCTCCGCGAACGCGTCGATGGGGCCGGCGTCGCCGGCGAACTTCGCCGCGTTGAGGATCGCCTCGCGAGCAGCGCCGAGGACCGCCTCGGCGTCCGGGTCCAGTGGGCAGTCGCCGACCGTCACCAGCTCGATGGCGCCCCCGTGACTGTCCTCCACCTCGGCAGCGGCGGCCTCGAGGGCCGCCGCGAGGCTCTCGCCCGCGCGCGTCGAAGGCCGATCGAGCAGCCAAGCGCGAAGCTCGCGCTCCTGCCGGCGCGCCAGCGAGGCTACCTCGCGCGGGTTCTCGGCCCGGCGCTGCACCAGCGCGAGCGTCTGCAATACGGAGTCGTGCAGGTGCGCGCCCAGCTCGGCGCGCTCCTGGGAGCGGATCCGCTCCCCCCGTTCGGCGGCGAGGCTGCGACCGAGCCGCCACCACAGGGGGGCAAGGATGAGCCCCAGCGCGACGACGACGACCACGGCGGCGAGCACTGCATCACCGGCCGCGTTGAGCGCTCCGTTGGCCCACAGGAACATCAGCGCGGCGCCCAGCACCAGCGCCACCCCGACCCCCACCTTGCTGAGGCCCCCACCGCCCAGGAAGGGAGCAGCCGGTCGTTCCACGTCGGCGGGCCGAGACTCGTCAGGCACCGCGAGGTCTCCCGACGGGCCGATGAACTGACGCCAGATCAGCGCGCCTCCGACGGCGGCGGCCACGGCAGGCCATACGACGGCGTCGCTGACCCACCAGCCGAGCGCCCGCAGCAGGAGCGCGGCGCTGAGCACCAGCAAACCCGCGCCGCCGACGATCTCGAGGCTGCCGCGGCGGGCACGGAACCGGGCCCCCACGGTCCCGCCCTCGCCCACGGGCAGGAAGATCCAAGCCAGGGCGTAGACGACCAGCCCGGCGCCGCTGAACAGCGCCGCGGCGACGAACGCGAGCCGCACGATGATCGGGTCGATTCCGACGCGCTCGGCGATGCCCGCGCAGACCCCGGCGACCAGTCCACCGTCGGGATCGCGCCGGATGCGCCGGACTCCGGTCGGCGCCGCGACGTTGGCGGGGACACCCATCGGGTCAATCATCCCAGCCTCTTCGGGGTATCAGCGCCCACGCGACCGGCTCAGTCCCCGCGCCAGCAGGATCGCCCCCGCGGTCGCCGTGACCGCGGGGGCGAGATAGGCGAACCTCAGGTCGATCCCGTGGAGGCTGTCGAGCAGGAGGAGCGCGCCGAGCCCGATGATCGCCACGCCCGCGACGAGTGAGACGGCGTCGCGCGGGCGGCCGCTCATCGCTGAGCCGTTCCCGTGTGGCACGCGGCGTTCGTGCCGGTGACCTCCGACCGGTCGCGGTGTCCGCCGTCCGTGACCGGGCTCTCGGAGATCAGGAGCGCGCCCAGGCCGACGTCGCCGTCGACGACCAGGCGCGGCGCCCGCCCCGCGGAGACCGGATCGTTCTTCCAGTCGATGTCGACGCCGCCGTTCTCACGGTCGAGCGCTCCGACGTAGCCCGCCCCGATGCGGGCCTTCGTGGTCACGCACACGTTCTTGGGAACGAGAAGCTCGACCGCGCCGGTGCCGGCGCGCAACCTCAGGGGATGGTCGCCCGCCGGAAACCGCACGTCCCGCAGGTCGACCTCGAGCCGGCCGGCGCCGAGGCGATAGGAGTCCTGCACCTCGGCGACCGTGTGTGGACGGTAGGAGCGCTCTCCGACGCCGCCGTGGAAGTCCACCCCCGCGGCCGCGATCACGCCCGCGGGAAGTGCCACCCCGAGGGCAGGGAGGATCAGCCAGCGCGCGCCGCCGCGAAGCGCCGCGGCCACGAGAGCGAGGCCGAGGACGATGGCCACGACGGCGACGATGGCGCCGGACCCCATTCCGGTGGCCCACGCGCTGCCGACGGCCAAGAGGCCGCTTCCGACGATCACGGCGACGCTCAAGCCGACGCGCTTGAGGACGGCCCGGTCGCCTCTGAAGAAGCGCGCTCCGACCGCCGCCTGCGAGCTTCCCTCCGCCGGAACGAAGAGGAGCGCCGCGATGTAGACGAAGAGGCCCGCGCCGCCGAAGACGGTGAGCGCGACGAGACTGATCCGGAAGATGATCGGGTCGATGCCGAAATAGCGGCCGAGGCCGCCGCCCACGCCGCCAAGGATCCGCTCTCGCGAACGGGTCAGTCGGCGCGGTTCGGGCGGGTTCTGCTGGGTCTCTGCTGGGGTGTTCACGTGCTCGTCTCCCTGTCGATTGGTGTGTCGAGCAGTGTCGTTTTCGAGTGGGCCCCTGCCTATCGGGAATGTCCCCTACTGGTCTCCCTGCCACGCAAAGGAAGGCCCGAATGTGTAGCCGACCCCTCCTTGCTCGAGAACCCGCAACGGCTACCTGGTGATGCGAGTCGCCGCTACAGCTACCGCGAGATCGCCCGACTTATCTTCGCGCGCCACGCTGGACGACCGCCGGTACCCATTGAGATCGGGTGGCGAGGCCAGTTTGTACCCGTCTGAAGGTGGTTTGCCCGAACCACACTCGGGGCGGGGCTGGGCCAACTCGACGCGCGGCTGGAGGAGGCTCAGGCGCTGAGGTAGGCCAGCCAGCCACCGTACGCGCTGATGTCCTTGGCACCGTGGGTGGCGTTGGCGTCGCATCCGAAGCCAACGATCGTGCGGCTGTCCTCGAGCTGGACCTGGCCGAGGGACATGGGGGCCGGGAGGGAGGCCAGGAACGATCCGAGCCCGGCCGGCGGCAGGGCCCAGACCTCGCCCCGGATGCTGGCGCCGCCTTCGCTAACCCGGACCAGCCCCGGCTTGGGGGGGTCGGTGTCGAGGGCGTAGAGCCGGTAGAGCGGTGCGGTGCGCGCCTGACCGACGAGCCGCGCCCCGAGTCCGGTGAGCTGGCCGTTG
>JAABUR0100005379.1_pt1 | contig 16389 bp, 15 predicted proteins | sample 5560091 | NCBI WGS metagenome assembly JAABUR01 (sample SAMN10711879, study PRJNA513375) | rock metagenome | isolation source: Antarctica rocks | place: Antarctica: Victoria Land, University Valley sud | reverse complement strand
CCGGCGGCACGACCTCCTCGGTGAGGTTGGCCGGCGGGTCGCGCAGGTCGATCGCCGAGGCGCGATGGTTGTGGAAGACCCGGAAGGAGTCCCCCAGGCGCAGGTCCACCGAGGCGGGCTGCACGAGGCCCGGGTCCCACGGGTCGATGCGGATGCGTCCTTCCTCGACGAGGCGGAGGATCGTCCCGTCGGAGAGGACCGAGGACGGCGCGGGGAGCATCGCGGCGAAGTCTCTCAGCGCGGGCGGACTGCGTGTAGCCCCGGCGCTACGAGGCCGCGGCGGCGGTGCTTCAGCGCTCGACGCGGCGGCCGCGCGCCACGAGCGAGCGGACGCGCGCGGGTGCCGGCACCGGAGGGTCGCCGTGCGTGCCCCGCCGCGGGCGCCGGGGGCGCGGCGGACGCGGATGGCGCGGCGGCGCGCGCTTAGTTCCGCCGTCGCCGGGGTCGCCGGCGGTCTCGGGCTCCTGCTTGATCGCCCACCAGACGAGCCAGATCAGCGCGGCAATCGGCACCTTGAGGGCCAGCATCATGAAGAGGAAGGTCGCGTCCACGTGACAGGCGATGCTAGCTCCGAATGAGCATCTTGTCACGCCGGCTCCCACCGGCGCGCGGGAGTGATCCGGCTGGCACCCTGTTTGCGCACAGCGGGAAATGGAGGTCGGGTCGCGGCACCGGGGGTCGGGGATTCCCTTGCCGTGGCCGACCTGATGCGCCTCGGCGATGTCGGGACGCCAGCGATTGCGGCAAGCGCCGCAGAGGAGATCTCACATCCATGAGTGACAGTCTCAACCTCGTCTACAAGACGATCGACGAGCAGCACGCCGGTGAGTCGGCGGCCACCCGTCGCCAGATCGTGGCCGGTGCCGCGGCGACCATCGGGAGCCTCGGGCTGCTCGGAGTGCCGGCCATCTCGGAGGCGCGTTCGCGCAGCATCGGCGCCAACACGCCGCAGAACATCCTGAACGTCGCGGCGACGGCCGAGGTGCTGGCCACGATCGTCAATACGGTCGGCTCGCGCGGGGGTCAGGGGAGCCAGCGCTTCCAGAAGGCGGTTGATCTCACGGACCCGAGCGGTCCCCAGGTCACCAAGCGCAACGTCATGGCGGCGGCGCGCGAGGAGCTCGTGCACTACAACGTTCTCGTCTCGCGCGGCGTGGGCGGCAAGGCGCTGACCAAGCAGATCTGGATCCCCGACGCGGTCTTCTCGAGCCGGACGAAACTGCTCCAGGCGCTCGAGGTCGGCGATCAGGTCTTCATGAACGCCTACCTCATCGGCACGACCGTGTTCGGCAACGCCGGTAAGGGAACGCTGGCGCGGGTCACGGCCGAGTTCATGGGCGTCGAGTCGGTGCACCGCGCGCTCGCCCGGCAGTCCCTGGGCAAGCTCGGCAACGACCGGGTCTTTGTGAAGTACGCCCAGCGGGAGACGGCTGACTCCCCGAACCACGGCCAGTTCGGCTTCAGGAACGTCCTGGACGCGGTCACGCAGCTGCAGAAGGCTGGGTTCGGGTTCGGAAAGACCGGCCACAAGCCCGGGCAGTTCTACGAGTTCGACAGGATCCGCACCCGGACTCCGACGGACACGTCGCTGAACACCTACGCGCCGGTCTAGCCAGGTCGCTTCCTAGCCGTATGTGGAGGGCCGCCCCGCCGGGGCGGCCCTCCACGGTTCTTCACCCCCGCAGTGCCACGGGGGCGTCCGCGAAGCGCGTCATCCGCTCGAGGTCGGCGACCCGCGCGGCGACTTCCTCGCCGCCCAGGCGCTGGATCCGCTCCGTGCCGAACTCCTCCACGTTGAAGGAGCCCAGGGCGGTGCCGTAGGCCATCGCGCGCCGGAGCATGTCGCCGTCGAGCTCCTCGCCGGGGTGCGCGGCCACGTAGCCCACGAGCCCCCCGGCGAACGAGTCGCCCGCACCGGTCGGGTCGAGCACGCGCTCGAGCGGATAGGCCGGCAGGGCGAAGAATCCCTCGGCATCGAAGAGCGCGGCCCCGTACTCCCCCTGCTTGCAGACCACTGCGGCGGGTCCCCAGGAGATCACCTCGCGCGCGGCGCGCAGCAGGCTCGCCTCCCCGGTGAGCTGGCGCAGCTCGGCGTCGTTGAGCATCACGGCGTCGACCCCGGCGATCGTCTCCTGGAGCGAGTCCGGCGCGGTCTCGATCCACAGGTTCATCGAGTCGAGCGCAACGAAGCGGGCGCCCTCGCACTGCGCGCGCACCTCGCGCTGCAGATCGGGCTGGATGTTGGCCAGGAAGAGGACGTCGCACGCGCGCGAGGCGTCGGAGAGCTTGGGCTGGAACTCGCCGAAGACCCCGAGCTGGGTGTCGAGCGTCTCGCGGTCGTTCAGGTTCTCGCCGTACTCCCCGGCCCAGAAGAAGGTCTTCCCGCCCGCGACGTGCTCGACGTCGTCGGTGTTGACGCCGCGCGCGTGAAGCACCGCGTACTCGGGGTCCCCGAAGTCGTCGCCCACCGGGCCGACGATGCGAACGTCGGCGAAGAACGAGGCGGCGAGCGCGAAGTGCACGGCCGAGCCGCCGAGCATCTTCTCGCGGGCGCCGAACGGGGTCTTGACGGCATCGAAGGCGATGGAGCCGACGACGGTGAGGGACAAGGAGGGCTCCTTCGTGGAGGGCGGGGCGAGGAGGGTAACGAGCGGTTTGGCGGTTGGCCGCGAGGGCAACACTGCGAGGGATGCCTTCGGATCGAGAGCTCCGCCGCGACGCGGGGCGCTTCAGCCGGATCGGTCTCCGGCTCCTGATCGGAGCCGTGGCGCTCGCCGCGCTCGGCGCGGTGATCGCCCTGGTGGGCAAGAGCCTCGCGGTCTGGCTCAGGGGGCTCGGGGTCATGCTCGACTGGATCTCGGTCGTCCCGGCGGTGGCGGGCATCGCCCTGCTCATAATCGGCGGAACCGCCGGTTGGGCGGGACGCCGCCGGCCGTTCGCCTGAGCGCCGCAGAGTTCTCGGCAAGCATTTTGTATCCGGTTCCCAGCTTCAAGACCGACGACGGCCGCCTCTACACGCTCGCGTCGTGGTCGAAGCGGGTGGGGGCGGCGATCGTCGACGGTGTCCTCCTCGCCGTACCGGCCTTCGGGATCGCGGCGCTGGCCGGCATGCGGGTCTCCGTCACGCATCCCGCGCCCTCCGAGATCCTCGCGCGCAATCTCATCTGGGTCGCACTCGCCGTGTTTTACTTCCCGGTGATAATGGTCCTGACCGACGGGCAGACGGTCGGAAAGCGGATCCTGCGCATCCGCGTCGTACGCATCGACGGAAGCCCGATCTCCGGGCCCTTCGCCCTACTGCGCGAGGTCCTAGTCAAGGCGGTGCTCTTTCCGGGACTCACGTACCTCCCGGGGGTGGTGGTCGCCGGTACGGTGGTTGGGTTCGCTGACGCCCTCTGGCCGCTATGGGACGGACAGCGCCGCGCCCTCCACGACTTCTTGGTGAGGAGCCGGGTCGTCGTGGATCCGCGCTGAGCCGGGGGCGGCCACCGTCTAAGGTGAGCCGCGCATGACCTCATTCGGCGACCTCGGCCTCGCGCCCGACCTCCTTGCCGCCCTGCGCGACGTGGGCTACGAGAGCCCGAGTCCCATCCAGGAGCAGGCCATTCCCTCCCTGCTCGAGGGCTCCGACGTGATCGGCCAGGCGCAGACCGGATCGGGCAAGACCGCGGCCTTCGGCCTGCCCATGCTCCAGTACGTCGACCCCGCGGAGCCCGAGGTGCAGGGCCTCGTGCTCACCCCGACGCGCGAGCTCTGCATCCAGGTGACCCAGGCGCTGCGCACCTACGGCGCGCGCAAGGGGATCGACGTCGTCGCGGTCTTCGGAGGCGCGCCGATCCGCACCCAGCAGGCTCAGCTCCGCGCGGGCGGACACGTCGTGGTGGGCACGGTCGGTCGCGTCAAGGACCTGATCTCCCGCCGCTCGCTCATGCTCCACTCCACCCGCTTCGTCGTGCTCGACGAGGCCGACGAGATGCTCGACCTCGGCTTTCTCGAGGACGTGGAGAGGATCATCGCGCTGACCCCCGGCAGCCGCCAGACCGCGCTCTTCTCGGCCACCATGCCGCCGGAGATCCGCCGCCTCGCGGACAAGTACCTCTACGACCCGGTCACCGTCGAGGTGCAGTCGGCCACGCTCACCGTCGACTCCGTCGAGCAGTTCTCGCTCGAGGCGGAGGGCAAGGAGAAGAACGCGGCGCTCGTCCGGGTGCTCGAGTCCGAGCGGCCCGAGCAGGCGATCGTCTTCGTGCGCACGAAGATCCGCTGCGACCAGCTCTTTCGCACGCTGCGCGACAAGGGGATGAACGTCAAGGCGCTCCACGGCGACATGAGTCAGGGCGCGCGCGACGGGGTGATGATCGCCTTCAAGTCGGGGCGGCTGCCGATCCTCGTGGCCACCGACGTCGCCGCTCGGGGGCTCGACATCTCCTCGGTCACCCACGTCATCAACTTCGACGTCCCGACCTCGCCCGACGTCTACGTGCACCGCATCGGGCGCACGGGCCGCGTCGGGCGCTCGGGGCGGGCGATCACGTTCTACGAGCGCCGCCAGCAGCGCGACCTCGAGGCGATCGAGCGCCACACCGGCGTGGCGATCTCTCCCTGGAAGGAAGGGGCGAAGATCGTCCCGCAGAAGCTCGAAGCCAAGCCGCCCCGCCACTCCAAGCCCCACGTCTCGGCCAACGGAGCGGACGGCCGCACCGCCAAGCTCATCGTCCGCCCCGGTCGGGCGGCGGGGCTCGAGCCGGCCGACCTCGTCCAGCTCGTCACGAGCCGCGCCGGGCTCGACGGGGAGGCGGTGCGCAACGTGCGGATGCTCGATCGCTTCTCGTTCTTCGAAGTCCCCGAGGATGAGGCCGCACGCGTGGTGGCGGCGCTCGACGGAGCCGAGGTCCGCGGCGAGACGCTGCGCCTCGCGCCTGCCGGCGGCTAGCCTGCCGGCGCCTCCGACCTCCCTCTCAGAAAGGCAGCCGCCATGTCGCAAGCGACGATGCACACCACCCACGGCCCGATCGTCCTCGAGCTCTTCGACGAGGACGCGCCGAAGACCGTCGAGAACTTCCGCAAGCTCGCGACCGACGGCTTCTACGACGGCGTGATCTTCCACCGGGTGATTCCCGACTTCATGATCCAGGGCGGCGACCCTGACGGCACCGGCCGCGGCGGGCCGGGCTACACCTTCGAGGACGAGATCAACGACCACAAGATCGTTCGCGGCACGCTGGCCATGGCCAACGCCGGGCCCAACACGAACGGCTCGCAGTTCTTCCTGGTCACCGCCCAGGCCACCCCGCACCTCGACGGCAAGCACACCGCCTTCGGCCGGGTGGTCGAGGGCATGGACGCGGTGGACGCGATCGAGGGAGTCAAGACCGGGGGAGGAGATCGCCCGGTCGAGCCCCCGAAGATCGAGCGGATCGAGCTGAGCTAGCGGCGCTCCGCGCTCCGCGCTCCACCCGAACGCAAGAAGGCCCCCCGGCCGCCGAAGCGACCGAGGGGCCGGATGCCCGCGATTGTCGACGAGCGCTTGGGTCTACTGCGCCGCGGAGGGGCTCACCGTGAGGGACACCGAGTCGCTCACGCCGCGCTGGTTGACCGGACCGCCGGGGACCACGACACGGAACGTCTTCGCGCCGTCGGAGCCGAAGCGGTGCACGATGCGGTACGTCGAGCCCGGGCCCACGCGCGAGACCTGAATCGTGCGGAAGTCGCCGTCCTTGTCGCGCTTCTGGAGCTCGACCACATGGCCCACCTTCGAGGGCGAGACGCTGCCCGTGAAGGTCGCGGTGCCGCCGACCGTGTAGGGGCCGGGGCTCACGTTGACCGTGACCACGTCACGCACGCCCACGAACGTCTGGGCGCTGGACTTACCGCCCGACTTGGCCTGGTAGACCGTGTTACGGGCGGGGGTCACCGTGAACGAGTAGTTCCCGTTCGCGTCGGTCATGGTCGTTAGCGCGTCGCCGAACTTCTCGCCCGACGTGCGGGACCGGAGCGTGACCGTCTGGCCGGCAGGAGCACCCTTCACGGTGCCCGACAGGTTGACGCTCTCGCCGAACTTGACCGAGTACGCCGACGGCGCGAGGGTCAGGTTCGGGTTCTGCGCCTGGGTGACGACGACGTCGAGCTCAGGCGAAACCGACCGGATGTTACGACGGTCGCCGCGGAAGGCGACGCGGAGGCTGCTCGAGCCCGTGTCCGGCACGCGGAACGTGTGGCGGATCGAGTAGTTCGAGTTCCGGCCGATGCGTCCCGAGTCGATCGTGACCCACCGGCTGCCGTCCGGGCCGAACTGGCGCTGCAGGAAGACCCGCTCGCCGGCGTGGTTGGGCGTGACGTGACCGGTGAAGGTCACGGCGTGCTTGGGACCGGTGAGGTACGGGCCCGAATGACCGGCCGGGGCGTTCAGCGTGATGAGCGCGCGAACCCGCTCGTTGATCGTGCGGCTGCGCAGGCGCCCCGCGGTGACGAACCAGGAGCGGTTGGTGTCAACCACGCCTTCGGCGCGGCGGATCACGTAGAGCCCGGCGGAGTCGGTCTGGACCCGCTGAACGCGAGTGAACCGGCGCTGATTCGGCAGCCGGTGATAGAGCACGACCGTGCGGTTGGCGCTGTTCGGCACGCTGAGCTTGCCGAAGATGTCCAGCGAGTCGTTCGCGTCGATCGGGTTCTTCGTCACGTTGATCGTGAGCTTGTGCGGCGTGACGTGTCGCGGGGGAGAAGAACTGCGCGCAAACGACGCGGACGGCGCGAGCGCGAGCGCGAGCACGGCGATGAGCCCTGCGAGCAGGGAGAATCGTGGACGCATCTGGGCCTCCTGGCCAAATGAGATTCTCGCTCAGCGCCCGTGTGACCCCCCGGTCCGACGCCTGAGCGAACAGTGCTCCCAGAACACACCCTTCCGACTTTAAGTTGCGCAAAGAAGCTTCATCGCCGGCACGACCGGCGGTGGGGTACCGGCGGGCGGCGACGGGGTAGCCTCTCCTCAAAGCCAGGAACAGGAGAGCGAGATGGCGAGCGTCCAACAGCAGCCGGCCCCCACGAGTGAGGCGGCCGACGAGGCCCCGGAGGGCATCAACACGGAGGCCCGCGACATCCCGGTCGAGAACCCCGCGACGGGGCAGACCGTCGGCTCGGTGGTCAACCATTCGCCCGAGGAGGTCGCGAATGCCGTCGCCCGTGCCCGCGCCGCGCAGCCCGGCTGGCAGGCGCTCGGCTTCGAGGGCCGCGCCCGTGTCTTTCGCCGCGCGCAGAAGTGGGTGCTCGACAACTCCGAGCGCATCGTCCGCTCGATCGTGCAGGAGACCGGCAAGACCTTCGAGGACGCGCAGCTCGCCGAGATCGGCTACGTCGCGCCGGCCTTCGGCTTCTGGGCCAAGCACGCCCCCGAGTTCCTGGCCGACCGCAAGGTCCGTTCCTCGAACCCCTTCGTGATCGGCAAGAAGGCGACGGTCCGCTACCAGGCGGTCGGCGTCGTGGGCGTCATCGGGCCGTGGAACTTCCCGCTCACGAACTCCTTCGGCGACTGCATCCCCGCCCTGGCCGCCGGCAACGCGGTGGTGCTGAAGCCCAGCGAGGTCACTCCCCTCACCTCGCTGATCATGGAGGAGATGATGCGCGAGTGCGGGGCGCCGCCCAACGTCTTCCAGGTTCTCACCGGAGACGGCGACACGGGCGCCGCGCTCGTCGATCACGTCGACCACGTGATGTTCACGGGCTCCACCAAGACGGGCCGCAAGGTGCTGGCCCGGGCCGCCGAGACGCTCACGCCGGTGAGCCTCGAGCTCGGCGGCAAGGACCCGATGATCGTGCTCGCCGACGCCGACGTGGAGCGCGCCGCCAACGCGGCCACCTACTACTCCATGTCCAACGGCGGCCAGGTGTGCATCTCGACCGAGCGCGTGTACGTCGAGGAGCCCGTCTACGACCAGTTCGTGCAGAAGGTCACCGACAAGGTGCGGGCGCTGCGCCAGGGCCAGCCGACGCGGGAGGGGGCCGTCGACCTCGGGGCGGTGATCTTCCCACCGCAGCTCGACGTGATCGACAGCCACGTCAAGGACGCCACGCAGAAGGGCGCGCGCGTGCTCACCGGGGGCAAGCCGGGCAGCGGCCCCGGCCGCTTCTACGAGCCGACCGTGCTCGTCGACGTCGACCACTCGATGAAGGCGATGACCGAGGAGACGTTCGGCCCGACCCTCCCGATCATGAAGGTGCGCGACGCCGAGGAGGCGGTGCGCCTGGCCAACGACTCGCCCTACGGCCTCGCGGCCTCAGTGTGGTCCAAGGACGTCGCGCGCGGCGAGGAGATCGCCCGCATGGTCGAGGCCGGGGCGGTGTGCGTGAACGACGCGATGCTCAACTACTTCGCGCTCGAGCTGCCCATGGGCGGCTGGAAGAGCTCGGGGATGGGCACGCGCCACGGCGAGGACGGCATCCGCAAGTACACCAAGCAGCAGACGCTGCTCGTGACAAAGATCGCGCCCAAGAAGGACATCCACATGTTCCCCTACCGGCGCAGCGTGACGCGGCTGCTCGGAGCCTCGATCAAGCTCCTCTACGGACGCGGGAAGCGGGACTGAAAGGCGCGCGCCTGGCCGCCGGCCGCGTCGCCGCCAGGTGCTACGTTGTGCTACATGGAGGAGCTGCCTACCGTAAGCGTCCGGGAGCTGCGTCAGAACCTGAGCGTCTATCTGCGGCGCGTGGAGGCGGGTGAGGCGCTGAGCGTCACCTCGCACGGCCGGCCGGTGGCCATGCTCGCTCCCCGCTCGACGCAGGAGACCGCTTGGGATCGTCTCGTCGCCGAGGGCAAGATCATGCCGGCCAAGAAGGATCTCGCCGATTTGCCTGCGCCGCCGGACGCCGAGGAGGGCTTCTCGATCAGCCAGGCGCTCGAGGACGTTCGCGAGGATTCGACCTGAGCCCGGTGCAGACGACGGGCGTCCTGTATCTGGATGCCTCCGCGCTCGTGAAGCTGGTGGTGGCGGAGCGAGAGAGCGCCGCGTTGCGGGAGGCCCTCAGGCAGTGGCCGCGCGGGGCGTCTTCTGTTGTCGCCCGCGTGGAACTCCGCCTCGCTGCCGCGCGCTCCGCGACGGCGACAGCCCGTGAGCGGGCTGAGCGGGTGCTCGAGAGCACGAGCGCGGTGGCCATGGATCGCGGAGTGATCGAGCGGGCCGGTCGGTTGAGCCCGTTGCGGGCGCTCGACGCGATTCATCTCGCCTCCGCCCTCTCGCTGGGTGAAGCCCTCGGCGCTTTCGTGGCCTACGATCGCCGCCTGGGCCGAGCCGCGGAGTCGGCTGGTGTGCTCGTACTCGCTCCCGGAATCACAACGGCCTGACGGCTGCGGGACCGCATGCTCGCGATCGCTCTGGGCCTGGGCTCGTCGGTGTGCTGGGGCCTCGCCGACTTCCTCGGCGGCCTGCAGTCACGTCGTCATGCGGTGGCGACGGTGCTGCTCGTCTCCGAGATCGCCGGCCTCGCGCCCGTGGTCCTCTACGTTGCGCTGAGCGGCGCCGCGGCGCCGGCCTGGGTCCACCTGTGGCCCGCGGCGGCCGGGGGCGCGGCCGGGGTGGTGGCGCTCGGCGCCTTCTACCGCGCGCTGGCGACCGGGACGATGAGCATCGTCGCGCCCATCTCCGCCACGGGCGCCATCGTGCCGCTCGCGGTGGGGATCGCGGAGGGCGACCGTCCCGGGGTGCTGCGGCTCGCCGGCATCGTCGCCGCCCTGCTCGGCGTCGTGCTCGCCGCCCGCGAGCTCGGAGCCGACGAGCGCCCGCGCGCGGGCGGGGTGAGTGGGGGCGTGGCGCTCGCGCTCGTCGCGGCGCTCGGGTTCGGGCTCTTCTTCGTCGGCCTGCGCTCCGCCGCGAGCGCCAGCGTCCCGTGGGCGATGCTCGTGGCGCGGGCGAGCGCGGTGCCGCTCGTCGCCCTCGCCGTGCTCGGAGCCCGCGCGCCGCTGCGCCTCGGGCGCTCGGTGCTGCCCGCGCTCGCGGTGGTCGGCCTGCTCGACGTCTCGGCCAACGGCCTCTACGCCCTGGCCACCACGCACGGACTGCTGAGCGTCGTCTCCGTGCTCGGCTCGCTCTACCCCGTCACCACCGTGTTGCTCGCCCGCCTCGTGCTGCACGAGCGCGTGCGTCGCACCCAGGAGCTCGGGATCGTGATCGTGCTGGCCGGGGTGGGGCTGATCGCGGCGGGTTGACGCCGCCGCCGCCGCTCGGCGCGTATCCGGTGCGCAGGTGGCAGACTCTCGGCCCGTGCGCTCCCGTCCGCTGCTGCTCGCCGCGCTCGTCCTCGTGCTGCTCGTCCTGCCGGCTGCCGCGCTCGCGGCCGTCGATCACGGCTTCGACGCGCCGACCAACCCCCCGACCGGCCCCGACACGAGCCAGCAGCTCCAGCACCCGGGCTACATCGGCCCGAACGTCCAGCGCAACAACACCCCGAACGACCCGGAGTACGACGCGGCCGAGCCCGACGACCCCGACAACGGCGGCAAGACGAGCATCTACGACGAGCAGTTCGACCTCTTCGGCTTCGCCTCGCGGCGCACGCCCAGCACCGTCTACTCCGACCCGTCGGACCGACCTCGTCTGGGCAAGCTCCAGATCGCCGGCTTCAACGCCGCCGGCGCCTGGAAGGAGACGCGCGGCGACCCGGGGACCACCGTCGCGATCCTCGACACCGGGATCAAGTGGGACAACGCCGGGCTGCGCCTGAAGGTGCACCTCAACACGGGTGAGCTCCCCAAGCCCGAGGACGCTCAGGGCCGGCCCGCGGCGAGCTACGACGCCAACGGCGACGGCGCGGTCAACGTGGAGGACTACAAGGACGATCCTCGGGTGAGCATCACCTGGCCCGATCGCAAGGGGCCGACCGGCCTGATCACCGCGCAGGACCTCATCCACGCCTTCTCCGACCACACCGACGCCGACCACAACGGGTTCGTGGACGACATCGCCGGCTGGGACTTCTTCAACGACGACAACGATCCCTTCGACCAGTCGAGCTACTTCGCCGCCTCCAACCACGGGACCGGCCGCACCGCCGAGGCGGTCGAGCAGGGCAACGAGGGCGCGAGCTCGATCGGCGTGTGCCCCAAGTGCCAGTTCGTGCCCGTCCGGGTGTGGGACACGTTCGTCTCCGACGGCGACACCTTCGGCCTCGGGATCTTCTACGGCACGAAGATCGGCGCGAAGGTCATCGAGGGCGCCGACGGCAACCTCTACCACTCCAAGTTCACGGAGAGGGCCTCGCAGTACGCCTACGAGCAGGGCGTCACCCAGACCTACTCGGGCGACGACCTCAACACCGCCAACCACAACTACCCGGCCAACTACAACCACACGATGCTGATCGAGGGCACCGTGCCCGACACCGTCGGCCTCGGCCAGTCCAACGAGATCACCCAGACCTTCGCCAAGATCCCCGTGCCGAGCAACCTCGCTCCGGGCACCTTCTTCCGCGGCGCCAACACCACCCAGTTCGGCGGCAAGAGCTCGATCTCCATGGAGGGGCCGACCGGCTCGACCAACACCGGCAAGGCCAGCGGCGCCGCCGCGCTCGTCATCAGCGCGGCCAAGAAGCACGGCACCGACCTGAGCGCCGACGAGACGCGCGAGATCCTCGAGCAGACCGCCGAGGATGTCCTTCCCGGCAACACGGGCGGGGTCGGCGTCCCCGATCCCGCCACGACGGGATGGGACTCGCACTTCGGCTGGGGGCGCGCCGACGTGGGCCGGGCGGTGAGCGTGGCGATCGACGAGAAGAAGATCCCCGCCGAGGCCTCGATCGCCTCGCCCGACTGGTATGCGCCCGTGACCGGAAACTCCGTGCGGATCACGGGGCGCGCGCGCGCCCGCTTCGCCCCGGGTGGCGCCTTCCACTGGAAGCTCGAGACCTGCCCGACCTTTCAGACCGGTCAGGGCGACGGGCCGTGCACGACCGTGCGCGAGGCCGACGCCACCGGCACCGTGACCGACTTCGGCACGATCGACCCGCAGGGGATCGCGCGAGATGCGGCGATCGACCCGGCGGGACCCTACTTCGACCCCACCCGCACCAACCCGTTCAAGGGTCAGTTCACGGTGCGCCTCGTGGTCTCCGAGCCCGGCAACGCGTCGGCCACGCCGGGCATCGACCGCAAGGTCCTCACCGCACTCAGCGATCCGACCCTGCGTCCGGGCTACCCCAAGCGCCTGGGCACGGGCGGCGAGGCCCCGATCCGCTACGCCGACCTGAACGGCGACAACGTGCCCGAGTTCGTCGTCCCGCTCGAGGACGGCACCCTGCACGCCTACGAGCCCGACGGCTCCGAGTTGCCGGGCTGGCCGGTCCGGACCCGCACGCTCGCGCAGGCCGCGCCCCACGCGGGCGCGCTGGGCGCCGCGGGGGTCGAGCCGCCGCTCGAGCCGCTGCGCGGCGCCGTCGTCGCCGACATCGACGGCGACGGGCGCCCCGAGGTGATCGACGCCGCCGGCACCCATATCTACGTCTGGGAGGCGAACGGCAAGCTCCGTCCCGGCTTCCCCGTCTCGATCAACCCCGACTTCTGCCGCGGGCAGGACCAGCGCCAGAAGGCGCTGCCCGGCCTCCCCGTGACCCACCGCAAGTGCGGCTTCCTGGCCAGCCCCGCCCTCGCCCATCTCGAGGGCCGCTCCAAGCCGCTCGACATCGTCGCCTCGGCGCTCGACGGCCACGTCTACGCCTTCCGCGCCGACGGATCCTCCGTTCCCCACTTTCCCTTCGAGCTCGTGGACTCCTCGATGGGGGACAAGCGCGTGCTCGCCGAGTCGATCAACGACCCGGCGATCGGAGACCTGAACGGCGACGGCAAGGACGACATCGTCGTCGCCTCCAACGAGAACTACGGGGCGACCGACAGCCCGGACTTCCAGGGCGGCTTCGCGGGGGCGATCGCCTTCGCGCTGGGCAAGGCGGCCGGCGGCTCCTCGCGCGTGTACGCGATCAACGGCGCGACCGGGGCCGCGCTGAGCGGCTGGCCGATCAAGCTAAACGGCGGCATCCAGTCGACGCTGCCGCTCGTCGGACCCGGCCATGACGCGGCGCTGGCCAAGCTCGGCGGCCAGCAGCGGGTCGTCGTCTCGACCACCGGCGGGGCGATCGGCGTCTACGATCCGGCCGGTCGTAAGATCCGCGACCTGACGCAGGGGCCGACCGGGCCGGCCTCCAACGTCCCGGAGAAGGATCCCCAGCAGCTCAACCTCTTCGAGTCGGCATCGATCGGAAACCTCGACGGCAGCGGTCCGGCCGTCGTGAAGTACGGCGTCACGCTCGCGCAGGCGGCGAACCTCGTGCTCGCCGGGCAGAACGTGCCCTACGAGCACGTGATCAACGCGATCGACCCGATCGCCGACCGGCAGCTTCCCGCCTTCCCGCAGGTCACCGACGACTACCAGTTCCTCTCCGCGTCGAACATCGGCAAGGTCGCTCCGGGCGCGAGCAACCAGGTGCTCGCCGGGACGGCGCTCGGACTGCTGCACGCCTACGATGGCGTGAGCGGCCAGGACGCGCCGGGCTTCCCCAAGGTCACCGGGGGCTGGCTCTTCGCGCCGCCCGCGCTGAGCGACGACCATCGCATCGCCGAGATCACGCGCGAGGGCTACCTCTTCGAGTGGGGAGCGCCCGGCGCGCCCTCGTGCCAGACGGAGTGGCCGTCGTTCCGCCACGACGCCCAGCAGACCGGCAACTACGACGCCGACGGCACGCCGCCGGCCGCGCCCGGCGGGCTCACCGTGACTCCCCTCGGCGGCAACCGCTACCGGCTCGCGTTCACCTCGCCGGGGGACGACGGGCTGTGCGGCACGGCGGCGAGCTACGTGGCCGAGGTGGGCGGCAAGCCCGTCGAGTTGAAGCTCGGCTCCCCGGTGAGCGGCGGGCGGCGCTTCTCCCGCGAGGTCACCCTGCCCGCCAACTTCAGCTCGTTCTCGCTCCGCGCTCGCGACGAGGCGGGCAACAACGGCGCCCCCGTGGCGCTGGCCTCCTGCCGCGACCGCGCGCGTCCGACGCTGCGCTTCGGCGGCCTCCGGGGCGCGCGAAGGACGATCGACCTGCGCGGCAGCGCGGCCGACGGCGGCTGCGCCGGCTCGGTGCCGGCGCGCACGATCGCGCGCCGGGGAGCGGTGCGCTCCGTGCGCCTGGCGGTGTCGGTCTTCGTCCGCGGCGGCTGCCGCTTCGTGCGAGCCGACGGCCGGCTCACCTCTACGCAGAGCTGCCGGCGCCCGCTGTTCGTCACCGCGCGCGGCACGACGCGCTGGGCGCTTCGCGTCCGCGGGACCTTTCCCTCCGGGCGCTACGTCGTGCGCTCGCGGGTGTATGACCGCGCGGGCAACGTCGGGCGACCCGATCCGCGCCTGTTCCGCATCGGGCGGGTGCCCGCTCGCTTCACGGGCTGAGCCTGGCGCGCGCGCGGCGCGGGCGTCCGTCCGGCCGGCTACTGATGGCGGCACTGAGGCAGCCCGAGGGCGCCCCAGCGCTCGTCCTCGGCGCGCATGAGCGGGCGCAGCTTGGGCTCGAGGGCGGCGAAGGTCGCGAGCGGCTCGGCCCGCGCGCGGAGCTTGGCGTTCGCATCGGAGATCAGGGCGAGCTGGCGGTTGAGCAGATCGACCACGCGGTCGTGGTCGGGGCGCAGGCTCTCGGGCGGGCGCAGCGCCGCGAGCTTCGCCACCGCGGGCTTGACGAGCCGCAGCCCCTGGGCGACGAACGCGGGCACGTCGGACGGGGTGCGCGGCTCGGGCACCTGCTCCGAGCGCCGCTTCTCCGCGATGCAGATCGCGATCGCGCGCGTCCGGTACTCGCTCGCGCCGAGCGGCTTGGAGCCGCAGCCGGCGAGGAGAGCCGCCAGCAGGATGAGAACGACGAGGATCCGCGCCGGTCGCACGGCGGCGAGGGCCCTAGTCCGTCAGCTCGACGCCGAGCAGGCGCTCGAGCTCGGGGACGGTCTCCGCGGCCCGGCGGTGGAGCACGGTGGCCATCCCGATCTCACGCGCCGGATTCAGGTTGAACGGGAGGTCGTCGACGAACACGCACGCCGCGGGCTCGAGGCCGATCCGCTCGGCGCCCAGGGAGTACATCGTCGGGTCGGGCTTGCGGATGCCCTCCTCGCCGGAGATCACCCACCCGTCGAAGAGCTCGGGAAACGCCGAGCGGTCGTAGCGTCCCTTCCCCCACGAGTTCGAGATGAGCCCGGTGCGCACGCCGCCTCGCTTGGCCGCCCTGACCGCGGAGAGCATCGCTTCGTCCGGGTGCATGTGGGCGAAGAGCCGGTCGACCAGGCGCTCGGGCGAGACCTCGAGCACGGCGGCGAACCGCGGCTCGAACTCCTCCTCGGTGAGCTTGCCGGTCTCGAGGTCGGCGAGCAGCTCGCGCGCGTGCGGGTCCTTCACGAACCGGTCACGGACGGTGTCGGCGCCCAGGCCCTCTTCCTCGCAGAAGGCCTGGAAGGAGGCGAAGACGTCGGTGGTGAGCACGCCTCCGAAGTCGACGAGCAGGCCCTGGCGCACGGGGTCACTCGCCATGGGCGATGCGCTCGGCGCGCTCGGCGAGCTCGGGCACGCCGCGGTCGAGCATCTCGAAGAACGGATCGTCGGTGGTGCCCGCGACGAAGCGCTTGTAGGAGCCCTCGAGGAAGACCGCCGACTTCCACAACGCAAGGGTCGTGTACCAGCGCACCTCCTGCATGGAGCGCCCCGAGCGCTCCTCGTAGCGGGCGATGAGCTCCGATCGGGTGGGAAAGCCCGCGCGCGTGGTCACCGTGCCCAGCGAGAAGATCGTCCCCTTGTCGTCACCGGGCTGCGGGTAGGTGGCCACGAGGTAGCCCACGTCGGCCAGGGGGTCGCCGATCGTGGCGAGCTCCCAGTCGAAGATCGCGTTCAGCCGCGCGGGCGTGCCCGGTGCGAACATCGTGTTGCCGAGGCGATAGTCGCCGTGGACGATCGTCGCCGGCCCCGACTCCGGCCGGTGCTCGCCGAGCCACGCGGTCACCCGGTCGAGCGCGGGCACCTCGCGGGTGTGGTTGTGCTCCCACAGCCCGCCGAAGCGCCGGAGCTGGCGCTCGAGGTAGCCCGTGGGCTTCCCGTATCCCTCGAGTCCGAGGCCCTCCCAGTCGACGGCGTGGATCTCCACGAGCGCGTCGATGAGCTCGTCGGCGACGCGCCGCCGCTCCTCCGGCGTGTCGAGCGCGTCGGGCAGCTCGGTGGTGATCACGTCGCCCTCGACGCGCTCCATGACGTAGAACGGCGCCCCGATGACGCCCTCCTCCTCGCAGACGGCGAGCACGCGCGGCGTGCGCACGGCGGCGTCCTGCACCGCGCTGAGCAGGCGCGCCTCGCGCAACACGTCGTGCGCGGAGGGCGGCAGGGGCGGCCGGGGAGGGCGACG
>JAABUR0100005377.1_pt1 | contig 16392 bp, 20 predicted proteins | sample 5560091 | NCBI WGS metagenome assembly JAABUR01 (sample SAMN10711879, study PRJNA513375) | rock metagenome | isolation source: Antarctica rocks | place: Antarctica: Victoria Land, University Valley sud | reverse complement strand
ATGCTGGAGAATCTATTGGAGAAGGTAGATTTGTATGTATTATTACATGGAAACTTCTAGAAATGAACGGTATTTCAACTAGCTTTTGCCAAGACGCTTACATTTAACATGGTTCCTACCGTAGTACGGCAATCTATCCGTACAACTCTATGATAACCCAAAACACCAAATTGCCAAACCTCGAAACCCCAATCGCCCAGGGGGTATTACTGCTAGAATGCCCCCCTACCACTAGCCTAGGCTGCAGGCTAGCGGCCCTTAGCTGCAGGGGTCTAAATGCGCCAGCTGATATCCTAGACCCTAAAGTTTGCGAATGAAGCCCCCGAATTATCGGGTTAGGTCACCTAACTAAGGTTCTGATCTCGACGTGGCTGACAGTGTGCTACGGGCGCCCTAGGGTTGGCCACCTAGCTTGTTGATCCTTAGGGCCTATCACTCGGGGCCTAGTCGGGACGGGGTAAACTTGGGCGATTGGGGTTTCGAGGTTTGGCAATTTGGTGTTTTGGGTTATCATAGAGTTGTACGGATAAATTGCCGTAAATGCGGGACTGGTCCTCGATCTAGGATCTTTCAAGAGAACCCAATAGGCCAAACGTAAGAATCGTAACTGTGACCTTCTCATTTTGCCCTACCTAGTGGACAACGACTAGAGGTGAGAGATGTCGACTCAAGATGGATTTTCCATCCCGTTCAGCATATGCAACGACCAGCAAAGGGTCCGGCTTCTCGAGCTCCCCCCTTCTCTTCTTGAGTTGATCACGTCCAGAGGTCTCTCAAAGTAGGTACATACGTCTCGTCCATATGTCACCATCTAGCATGCTAAAATGTTCCGAGAGTTTATCATTCAAGTCCGCAGCACCTAGAACCTCAAACAGCTCAACTCAAGCACCTGCCAACGCGGTATTATGTACGGATGATCAAACCTACCAAGTCCGCCAAGTGCAGTCATCAAATGCGGTTTTTGTAGTGCAACCAACAGAAAGCGACCCAGTACCCGAAGAGGACGGCACAATCCCCCCGGTAGTCCTTTCATCAATAGCACAATGTGCTGCGACATTGGAGCTCGTTCTAACATCCCCCCCCACCATTGCTATCTTGAAGGAGACCCTTCCGATATACATAGGTCCTGAGTCAATACCAGCTAAGGATTCCTTGTTGAAGACGAGTGGGAAAACGATATTCGAAGATGTACCGTTTTCGCGAGGAGAATTTGACAAAGCTTGGAAGGCATTGTGCGCTTTTGACCTAGAGGGTAGGGCATGGATACCAGCAGGTTCTGCACTCGTTGGTGTCTGGAGATCAGTGGTATCGGCCGCTACATTACAAGGTGTCAGTCTTGGAGACATATTTCCTCTGGCTACGTTGGAGGGGTTGGTTGCGGAAGATGACCATCCAAGTGTCCTGTTTCGGGCAATCATCGATCGCCTTGGCTCCGAAGACGAAGATACAATGGGTGGCTGTGAGTCGCTGTTTCCTGAGATCTCCATTGACCATTCTAATAACACACGAAGATGCGATATTGGACCGAGAGAAAACCGTGCCTTGGGTCGGAGCGACTTTACTGGAAGCGCAAGGAAATTCTGCAGACGGCATTCCAGTCTCGGACTTCATCCAGGACTGGCGAAATCACTTACCTGAAGACTGGCGGAAGTACGCGCAAATAGATATGTTGAAAGTAGGTTCTCTCTATCGGCCTGCCTACGCTGTGGCTGTCTAACGGCACCGGTGTAGGGTAGATACTCTTATTCATCGAAGGACCGAATTATCCTTGTCGAGGCATCAAATGGATCAAATGATTCAAAGGGACCTACAGCGGCCAAAGCAAGCAGCAAGGGTTCGCGGAAGTGGCATGATAAGTTCAAGGATGCTAGACGATAGAGTACCACATCGGCCTATGGTACAATCTAAGACCGCTACCAGAATGCTACTGAACGCTCGTGAGATGCCGGCATCTCTCGCAACGGTTCCTCAGCACCATGCATATTTCTCGTTGCAAACCCACTGAACCCTGGAACGTTCCTCCGGATCCACTCCGTGCCATCTGAGACTGGCAATGCTGTCTTTGTGACGATGTATGACCGCGCTCGTCGGTTCAATCTCACGTGCAGCTAGGATAGTGAGTGGTGTGGGATTCCAAATTTGTACGTCTTTCATGTTCCATTCCGCAGCTTGATGCTGAGCTGCGATCAATACCGTCGCCGCACCCCGTACCTTTTCCTGACTTGATTTATCCAGGCTCGTAAGGTCGACCCCATCGGATTTGCAAATCTCCTCGCCCTGATAAACCATCCGAAGGATGTTCAGGGTATTACTGGCCTCATCACTCCCAAACGTACGAGTCCATATGCACCAGATCCGCTCGCCAGTATCGGTTGTGGTACATGCACCCTTAACTTCTGCTTTTTTACCTAATGTTTCCTCTGCTGCGAACTCCTCACGCGCGTGGTGCCATTGCATGGTCTGAACGTCGGGTATTACCGCGACACGGATTTTGGAATCGGAAATTTGAGGCCGTCCAATATCCTTCCTCAGCCACGCCTCGTCCAACTTGCAAAGCCCAGCTAAGTCACTTGCAAAGAGCTTGTGGGCTGCGAGCGGTTCATATGAGTGGATGGGCAGTAGGGCAATGTGGCTCGATGGAAATGCATGCCAACCCAATTTTGAATAAAAGTTCTATGACACATATCAACAACTCGGCTCACCAGATACTGATTAGACCTGCCTACCTTTCCAATATCAGAATATAAGATTGTAAAGCTTGTCCTCTCTCCTTGCTTCTGTTGCCAGTTGTCCAACTTATTCCCCAACTCAGTGATCATCCTCTGCGCATATCCTCTTCCCCTGTACTCTGGATTACAGAATACACTACCAATACCATGACTTACGATATCTGTCACCTGGCCATTGCCGTCTGCAATCAAGGCCCGCTTCCGCAGTGACTCGCAGCTGGCAAGTATGGGCCGCTCGTTGGGCGCAAGAGTACTGTCGACGAGTATCCAGAATGTAATACCTCCGTCTTTGGTAAAAGCCTGATTCTCAAGATGTTTTTCGCGACGTATGTATGTGGGCAGGTCCATATTCCCTCGCCATATTTGGCCATTCAGATTCCATATCGCTATCTTCTCTTCTGCGGTGGGGTGGAGGAGGGCAAGTGTCGTAGCCTCGCTGGGCGGAAGGTCTCTCATTGTTGTCAGAATGACGGGCACATCCAGACGCCCCAAAAGACTCTCTCGAAAACATCTTCAAGAGACATAGACCAATTTATGTAATAATGTTGTTGACAGGGCTGTCGGAGCAACAACAGAGAATGTTGATCAGCTGCGTGCCTGAATTGACCGTTTCCAAGCGCTTCAAGCCGGTCGATCTAGATCATGAGCGGGCGGCCCGCTGTTAGCACGATCCGGGGAACTTCACCGCTGTTGGTAAGGTCCAGTGTTATGAGTGTTCTAGTCCGTACAGGGCTGTGGTTTTATACATTGCACGACCGTTTACCTCCTTTTGCAGGTCGCTGTCCTGAATCCCGATCTGCGCAGGTGTTGAGAACTGTCGACCTTGTTCAAGGTAATCCGACTCCGACGGCTTGGCGACCAGAGCTTGCTGGTCAACTCTTCCCTCTTTCAAGCCTTGTCCATGAACTTCAAAGATTAACGTTCGTACACGGCAACATCGATTTTAAGTATTACCTCAACTCATGTTACTTCCATTTGACTTACTCATTGCATCCATTCAGAGTAGCAGTCACGCTTTTGTGTGATAGAAGCCTCGTCGTCTTTCCCTGCTTGACAGGGCGGCCTGCCCACCCACACAGCCTCACGGTACTACTACAAAGATAATCCACAACACTCTCGATAACATGATCAAGCTTTGACACTTCATCTTGAGCTCCATGAATGCAATTGCCGTCATAACAAAACTTCTCCCATCCCCAACTCCTCTTTCCCCCCTTGCACTCCACGATGGAGCCTTTCCAAGATCCGGAGATCATTGAACTTAGTGATGGTGAAGACGATGGTTCGTTTACATCGGACACTGATCAGGATTCTCTGGCAAACAACGCATTCGTCCAAGGATCTACCTCGCACAACCGCCAGGTGGAAGAGGCTTTTGAGTCCTGGGGTTATGGCCGTCCAATTGAGCGGGGACTGGATAGGGCCCACAACACCACCGATGACTATCAAACATGCTTGAATCGAATTCTTGAGGTATTCCCCGATATCTCCCATGACCACGTGCAGCAAATCTACAACAAGGATATTGAAGCTATAGGTCCTTACGAACGGCATAACATCAACATGGTCGAGAGACTAGTTGGGAAGATACTTGAAAGTGATAAGTATCCTAAGCAAAGGGATCGAGTCAGGGAGTTGAAAAGGAAGAGAAGTGACAAGGATGTTGATGAGGAAGAAGCTGCTAAGTGGAAAGATATGGATCTGAGGGGCGCTCCCGCGGAGTACGCCAAGGTCAGCAAGATCGCATTACAAGAGGTATTCGAGTTTGTGCCGGCCAAGTTCATCAATGAAATATTCAAGGAACACGGCCACTATTACGGCTCCTTCTTTGCTATCCTTGAAGCAGAACGAGGATACCATCTTGCCAGGAAGCCCCCCTTCGTGAGGCTGAAGACTCGAAGGCTGAACAATGGTGAGGGTGCGCAAGCGTTGATGGGCCGCTTACAGATCGCTGGCGACCACTTCAAGGCCCTCAAGGAGGAGATGGATTCTGCTTTCCAGCGAAGAATGAGGGAAGACTGTACGTATCCTTGCCATGGCTTCCACTTTCCCATTCTTTCATGTAATACGCAAACCGCAAAATTCATGTTTCTTGTGTTATGCTACAACCACTGATTGTAAGTTGACAGCAAAACGAAAAGCCACTGGAGATGCCGAGCGAGCAGAAGAGGCCAAGGAACAGGAATATATTGCAAAAGGGGAAGTCATGGACTGCGGCTGCTGTTACGAAACCGTCACTATTCCCAAAATGACATACTGCAACGGTGAGGACCCCCACTTCTTCTGCCTTGACTGTGCTCAGAAGAATGCAAACAACGATATCGGCAACTCCCAATACAAGCTGTGTTGCATGGACTTTAGTGGATGCAAAGCTACATTCTCCAGAGAACAGAGATTACGATTCCTTGATGACAAAACTATCGGGAAGCTTGAACGGCTACAGCAACAAGAGGAGATTCGGCTAGCTGAGCTGGATAATCTGTGCACGTGCCCTTTCTGTGATTTTGCGGCGATTTGTCCGCCAATCGAGGAAGACCGAGAGTTTCGATGTCATAATCCTCATTGTGAAGAGGTAGGATGGTCTTCAAGCTGGACCATAAACGCATCAAGCTAATTAGCCGATAGATATCTTGCCGGATGTGCAAGATGAAATCCCATATACCACTAACTTGCGAGGAGCACAAGAAGGAGAATGGCATCTCTGAGCGTCGTATAATCGAAGAGGCTCGCACAGAAGCTTTGATCCGGACGTGTGGAAAATGCAAAGTTCGCATTCTGAAAGAATATGGCTGCAATAAGGTAGTTTGTACCAGCTGTTACGCAGTGCTATGCGACGTGTGCGGCGAAGACATCAGTAAAGTGATGTACAACCATTTCGATGGCGAGGGTGTTCGAGCACCGCCTGGTCTTATCACAGTCCCAGGCGGCAAGTGTCCACTATATGACGGTTCTAGTAAGCGAAAGGATGAACAGGTCGATGCAGCAGAAAAAGAGGCCATGGCAAAAGTCCGTTCCGAACACCCCGAGATACCGGAAGAGGATCTCAAGATCAAGTTCGCAGAGGTGGTTCAACAATCCACCAGTGGAAAATATGGCTTACACGGACCATTCGGACCATACGCACCCCATGGACACGCACCCCATGGACACGTACCTCATGGACTATATGGAGCGAATCACGTCTGGGTCCCTCCACAAATTCCTCCACCACCAGCGGATCTGGGAGCAGGGCTGAATGCAGCTCATCCAATTTTGGAAGCCAGAAGACCTAGACCTTTTCATAATAATGCTCCCGAACAAGGGGTCAGAGCAGCTGCAAGGCCAGCTGCGCTTGGTGCTATACATAATGAGCAACATGATCAATGGGTGGGCGCTGTACCGATTGGCGGACAGGCTCAGCAAGCGGCTCAAAAGCAGCAAACAGCTTATCAAAGATTCATGGATTTACAGCAGCAGCAACAACAGCTGCAACGACAGATCCTGGCCTGGCGACTGGTAGAGCAACGACAGCACCAGATTCAGACTATACAGCAGCAGCAAGCAGAGCGACTGTCCCGATTGCACATCCCTCTGGCCCCAGATCGAGGCCTTCTTGGTGGAGCAGGGCCGAACGATGCAGATCGCGCCCGGCCCCGCTTTGCTGATAACAAAGCTGACCCATTCCCATTCAATCCAGCTCTATCCGAGGCCGATGGTCCTTTCAACCCTCCCGCACAACCACATCTACATCACTACCGTCCTAATCGCGTCACGGCGGAGGATGACATCTTCGACCCCCACCATTATCGACAAAGAGCGACACGCCTCGACGCGAGGATTGAACGACAGGCTGCGGAGCGGTCGAATCAAGAAGCAGCACTACCCCAAACACGGCCTTTTCTTGCGACGAGAAGAGGAAACGCTCTTGTTGGCATTGACCCACAAGCAACTTTGAACAAGCCTTGGCTGTAGTGATATGAGTGGAGCTGAAGGCTTTCATATTCCCCTTTTCGTATTTCTTGTTATCTTCTCGGTGTTCGACAAGATGTTGGAACGGTGTGCAGGCATCTTGCTGTTTGCTGCAACCATCATCATCATTATATGGAGAACCAAACCAAAGTAATGGACTGCGCGATTTTCGAACTTTTGGAAAGTTGTTTCAGGGAGGTCTCTGGATCTACGGCGTCTGCGGGTCTACATGGGAATGCTCGAATAATAATCGCTGCTTTCGTGTAACTTGATACCCCCAACCATAGGCGCAGGAGCGGGAAGCTCAAGGTGTTATGGAGATTGGTAAGCATAAGAAGCATTCTGGGCACTTTTTGGACCGGAAAGGAAGTTGATACTATGTCTTGACGGCGATAGCTAATGTAATCAAATTTCATTACACGAGTGCGTACTGCAAACCTCCATATCGCTCAAGACCATTGAAAGTTGAACGTTTCGGACCACACCTACACCGAGACAATCGGTGCCTACCCAATTGCATCACGTACGAACAACTTCAACTACCTTCCTCATCTCCCTCCTCAACCCCAGCCTGAAATTTCCCCCTCCCTTCCTCAACCCACACCTCCATCCTGAACGCCCCCGCCTCCAAACTCCTCACCGGCGTCGTCCTCACCCCTCCCAGATCCTTCCCCCTCTTACTAGCACCCTGCCCATATTCACACCCTCCCTCATCACCATCACCAGCACTCTCCTTCCCCTCCCGCTCCCTCTGCAGACCCGGCTCGGCAGCTATCCACGCCCCTTCACTGCCCAGAGGCGGATGGACATCGTCTTCGTCTCGTATTTCGATGGCGAGAGTGAAGGAGGAATCTTCGGGTAGTGGTTTGAGTTTACCCAAGGAGGTGGTTAGGCGGGCGAGGGTGGCGCGGAATTGCTCTGGCAGGTCGGATGTTGGTGGTGGGTTGAAGCGTTTTGTGTCGGCTGGGTTTGGTGGGTTGCGGTTGGTTGGGTTGTCGGGGTCTGGGTTCGGGTTTGGGGGATCGCTGGGTGAGGGTTCTGAGGGGGCGAAGGTGGTGAGGGTTTCGGAGGGGGGGATGCGGGGGAAGGAGGCGGTGGAGAAGATGTAGCGTTCGAGTGGTTGGGAGGTGGGTGGTGGGGCGTGGAGGATGAGGGAGGTCTGGGCGATTGTGCACTGGAGTGTTGGGTGGTGTTAATGTTTGTTGTGATTTTGGAGTTTGGGGGAAAGTAGATTCGAGTTTGGGGTAAGGAGATTAGCGGGTTGAATGTGTAGAACGAGCACAGATACAACTCGTCGTTACAAATGCCCCATATCACGAGGGAAGTGCAGATGAGAATTTCTTGAGAGAAGCATCTGCGATATTGAAAAGGACATAATGAGAGGTCGTCTGATATTTCGTGTGAATGAGCTAATGAGCTATTGGTCGATCTGTTGAGCGATGTCACTTCGATCTTGAGAGCTTTCACAGATGAGTAACAGAAATGTAAACAAAGTTCTTTCCTCTTCAAAATAACATACATAAGGTATCACGAACCAGACTCAGCCTACCTTCAACATCTCCGCCTCCACCGATGCAACAGCATCCATGATCCATTTGCACACCTTTGGGTGTCTGCTTTGTCTCACAGGATAATTGTACTTCCTCGCCTTGATGAACGATGACTGAGGGTAGATGTTCCGCTCGTAGAGAATAGTGTGGATGGCAACTGTCAAGAAATCGCTGTAGGCTGCAACAACGGCATGATAGGTGTCCAGCACAGGAGCTTCCGAGTTGTAGGAAGGCATCTGGTGAACAATATTGAAATTTAAAGAATGGAGTTCAAGATCTGAGGTAGATCTCTAATCAGATCTCACGGAGATATCAATTGAGTTCTTCCCCTTTGACACTAGTGAGCGGCCGCAGCTGGTGAAGGGTGAGGCTTATTATGATCTCTATCTTCACATTCGACTCGGACGAAGGTGAGAGTTCCGTTCAAGCAATTGAAGCTACTGTTCCTCTCCACCCTTCTCGTTGCGAAAACGTCGTAGCTTCCTGTGTGCAAATGGATACTTAGGAGAAGACGTGAAGACTAATCTGAGGTTCGAGAACGCGTCGGACCGAAGAAAAAAAGCTTGGCATGAGTCCCTGTCAACAACCGAAATCGAACCGCCAAATGTCTATTGAAAACGCGAGTCGCAACATGAACGCTCTTGACAACTTACCCTTGCATGAACATGTAATCATGGAGCAACAAGTGCTGGACCTTCTCGTGGCCACTCTTGACGCCTCGGGCCCGATTCGCAACGATGCAGAGCGGCAATTAGAGCAGCTCTACACTAACGATGCATTCCCCATACTATTAGTCTCGATAGCGGCCCACAAGTCAGTGCCCCTTGAGCATCGACAGGCTGCGCTTTTGTCACTGAAGAAGCTTGTGTTGAAGACCTGGTCGCCTTCGCTGGACGAGTACGAGGGCGTTGTCATCCATTCCGACGCGACTAAAGAATATCTCCGTCAAACGATCCTCTCTATCGCTACGGCTGGCGAGGAGGAGAGGAAAATCGTCGCAGCTGCCAGCTATGTTGTCAGCAAGATCGCAAGCGTCGACTTCCCAGAGCAATGGCCAAATCTGCTTCCGACCCTATTGAACCTTGTCCCCCAGGCAGATGCGAGCCAGCTCCATGGCGTGCTGGTAGTCCTGAGTAACCTGGTGGAAGATGGATTCGATGACGATCAGTTCTCCACTAGCGCGGTGGAGCTCGTCAAATGTGTGTACACCGTCGCTGCCGACGGCAATAAGAGGTGGGCAACGAGGGCATTGGCACTCTCAATATTCCGCGCATGTTTCGACACAATGGAACTTGTCTACCAAAACAACAAAGCTGCGGTACAGCAATTCATGCAAGAAGCATCGGATGCCTGGTCGCCATTCTTCATGGAGGCACTCAAGACGCCCCTGCCTTACATGCCGACAGAAGACGAAGAGATGCAGGGCAGTCCGGGGGGGCCCGCAGTAATCAATTGGCGAGGCGCTATCTCGCTCAAGACTCAGATTGTTAAGGTGAGCGGAGCACATGCACCACGCCCAATGGAATACTGATTGTCCTTTAGGCGTTGGACAAAATCCATAACATGTTCCCGCATCTCCTGACCTCACGTACCTTGGATCTCTTCGTTACCATCTGGGAGTCCCTCCAAGCTCATCTTGGACCATATCAGCAAATGTACACTGGCGAAGAGCAACGACAGTGTCGGATGGAGGACGCAGATCGCCTGCCATACACACTCGACTTCCTTGTAATCGAGGAGTTAGATTACCTAAACACATTGTTAAACACATCGACAATAAAGCGAGAACTAGATGCGCAGCTGCAGCCCAAGGATACGGCCACTGGGGCCCACGAAACCCTCTGGATCACTCAGATATCTGGTCTGACTGTCGGCTATTCGCATATTTTGACTGAAGATGCTGAGCTCTGGGAGGTGGACGTCAATATATACCTGTCCGAGGAAACATCGGAGACAGCGAACTACTCAGCACGGAATGCTTGTGGTGGCATTGTAGCGAAACTATGTAGCTATGACTGGCCAGTGTTGGAGAGCTTACTGGGTCATACAAGGTCTATCTTCGAGACTGAATCATCAAGGTAAGATCCCTCTCCCAGATACGCCGTGTGCTCATTGTTAACATACTCGCAACAGTCCGAAAGCGAAAGAGGCTGCACTGTACGTTATCAAACAAATCCTAGATGAAATCAGCTCCTATGATGGAGCTGCTGGGGTCGAAGTCGCCAGTGCATACCTAGATTTCGCCAAAGTGTCAATACAGGATAGAGGGAACGAGTTGCTGCGAGCTCGTGGTCATATCGTTGCTGGTGCCCTGATCACGACATCTGGTCAGGAAATGCGGGATTTGGTCCCTGAATTCGCACATCAAACACTCAACGCAATAGGAGAGGATCCATCGGAGGTGGTCAAGGTTTCTTGCCTACGTGTGCTCCAGGATTATCTGAAGCTGCTACCTGCTGCCAGAGCCAGAGAATTCCAAATCCAAACAGTGGCATCAATCTCAAACTTCCTGTCGGCGCAAGACCTTAGTGAGGTTGGGGAGAGTGAAGACCTTCTTGACACGTTGGTGGAGACTCTTCGTGATGCTATCATGACGGATCCTACTCTGTGCTTAGAGCATCCAGCCCTCGACGTACTTTTTACGATGGCTTCCTATGGGGCCAAAAGCTGGCAAACTTCAATGCTTGTGAATGAAACTTTCGAGTCTATTGTATCCACAATGTCAAACAAAGGTCCAGAAGCATATGCTCAGCTTTGCTCAAAGGTCATTCCAAGTTTGACGGGCGCTTTGGCCGTTGGCGATATGACCCAGGAAAATTCTTTGAGCGATATGGCCGTGTCTTTGCTGTCCACACTGGCTGAGCACGGGTCGGAACCTTTACCGCAGGGTTTTGTTGCTGCGCTACTGCCAAAGCTCTACCGTCTTCTCTTCTTAGATCTCGAATTTAGTGTTCATCAGTCGGCAACCGTTACGCTGAAATACATTCTGATTCACGACCCTGAACAAGTGTTCGAGTGGTGCGATCCGGAGACCGGCAAGCAAGGACTCGAGATTGTTCTTCTTATTATCGACCGTCTCCTCGGACCAAATGTTGATGATGCTTCCGCTGCGGAGGTTGGGGGTCTTGCGGTAGAGCTGGTCGAGAAGGCTGGGGCTGAGAGATTAGGACCTTACCTCATGCAGCTGTTGCAGGTCGTGGCCATCCGTCTGAGCACAGCGGAGCGTGCAAATTTCATTCAGAACCTCGTCCTCGTGTTTGCTCGCCTCTCACTAACCAACGCGAGAGAGGTGCTAGACTTCCTCGCTCAAGTACAGGTGGATGGTAGCAACGGCGGGAGTGGTCTCGAAGTTGTCCTCAAGAAGTGGCTGGAGAACTCAGTCAATTTCTCGGGATACGATGCCATAAGACAAAATGTTATTGCACTGACAAACATCTACAAGCTCCACGATGAGCGTCTCTCGAATATACAGACCAAAGGGGATCTTGTCATCCAGACCACCACACGTATCAAGACTCGCTCTCGGGCCAAGAAAGAGCCTGACGAATACTCGGTCATTCCGGTTCCCCTGAAGCTGACAAAGGTGCTCATACAAGAGCTTTCCCTACTTAGCCCAACTGCCACCACGCCTGGGCTCGGCAATGGCAGGTTCAATAGGAGTGCGAGCATAAGCGATGATGACGAGTGGGAAGACGAGCCCACGGTATTAGACCTCGGAGCTCCTACAACGCGCCAAGGTCAGTCTCATCAATATATAACGATTACCAAAGGCTAACACAGTCCACAGAGCTTATGGGATATATGGATGAATCCCGATGGAACACGCGTCAAACTGATGACGAAACGCAGAAGTATCTTATCGACTTCTTCAACAGCGTATCGAGCGAGCCTGGCTTCGAGGAGTTATACCACTCCTTGAACAACGAGGAACGCGAGAAATTGCACAAGATGCATGAGATGAACGGAAACCTGGCTACCCAGCCAGCGACGCAATGAAAGTAGCAACTTGACGGACAGCTACTTGCCTAAGGCGGAACATAACGAGAATGAGTGGTTACCTAATGATCAAAATGTACATTATGGGAAGAGTCGGTCAAGATTCAGCAACAAAAAGGGCAGCATAGCGGGTGTTAATGGTATCTGGGTATACCCCATGTTTACGTACTTTTATCTCTGTTTACGATTAGCAAGCGATGCATATGGCTCGCGGTGTACTGAGTCCCTGTTACGATGTTTGAGGTACATATGGCTGATGGTGTACTGAGGTATCGGGATGGTGATCGTGGCAGCGATTGCAAAATAATCATTGTAAGATATCACCGTCAGGTCACTTTCACATAGAGGAAGAATGCAAAAATTTTATCACCAGTGGGTAGGATTGAGATCAGGGGTAGAAATCACAGGACTCTGTCCTGTCTGTACTGGCTGGCCTCACCTCCTCTCCGAAATCGGCAAGAACTGCATCGGTCTTGGAAATAACCGGGGCCCGGCTTGGCGGTAAGCACGACAGAGCGTGAGAGCTTACACCAATGTTAGAAGACAAACACTTCAAGACACCAGACTGACATTTGTCTTAGTACGTAGGAAGGACGTGCAGCTTCTCCACAGCAGCATAGTGTTTACTTATCCTTTACAGAGGCAATACCCGCAAGAATGGCTTCTCAGCTTCCCAACATGTATCTCATCCTCGTTGCTTTGCTGCTCCTTCATGCTGCCCCAACAGCAGCATTTGGAGCTGGAAATATTGCATCCATCTCCAAGATTGAAGGCCACAACTGGAGGCACGGCGATATCGAAGATATGCTCAAAACCGTTGCGTTCATCAAAGGCCACAAATGGACGAGCATGATGATCAAACGGGTCTACTTCGGTAACTGGCTACGTGACTATAGCCAAGCTATGGACGTTGGTTCTTTGAAAGGTGTGCAAGCTGGAACGGTGAGGATTTTGGTGTGGATACTTTCGTTCCTCAGGTCCGTAAATTTTCTCTTCGGCCATTCCCAATATGGCTATGCTCTGGGTCTACAGCCATGTGTTGGGGTGTTCCACTCCTAGAGGCCCAAAACAGGAATATTGACTCGGTGATCATTGCAGTTTTGGCTATGCTACTGCTGAGTTTGAGGTAACGGATGAGAGACTTGGCGTGTATAGGCCAGAAGAGCACAGTAAGTATAACGCCGGATCAGCATTCGGGTTGAGGCCTCTCCCATGAGACTCTTGATATGGTCTGGAGAATAGTTGTCATGGATGCTGTGTATATAATGTCTAGAAAGTCGGGCGATAATAACATCAACAAACGCTAATTTCGTTATCGTCTAGTCGATAATCCCAAGGACTACGCGGACAATATGGATGCTAGAAAGTTCGATCCAAGATTGCGACCACCAGTGGAGCCTATTGAGTTGGAAGTGGATCCTGAGACAGGCATTAAGAATTACATCGCCAATGAAAATCTTGGTATTGCTACGTCTGTTGGCTACGTCAAATTTTCCTTTACCAGGAGCATACACTTCGGACGTCTTTACACTAGGTATGGTATTATTTCGGGAGTCTCACCTCAGTCAACTTTTTTCCCTAGCGGTAAAGCTCGTTGAATTTCAGAGTAGCTTGTAGCTCCGAAGAAAATTATCATAATCTCGCTTCGAGATACAGCAAACAGATGCTGACTGAAGGTGTGGCAGTGGAGCTAGTGGTACCAAGGGTAATGAAGCAGACTTGTGTGAAGCTTTGAGATGTTTAGGGCAAGGAATGCACTGTTTGGAAGACTTTGGAGCTCACACCAATTATACGGAGCTTGTTCTACGAGAAATGGGCTTCAAGGACGTCTTTTCCCATACTGGTACCCAGACGGAGATCAACGTTCGGGGATGTCGAATCTTCCCTCTAGTCACTGGGACCTTTGGGGTAGTCGATTTCCTTCACAGCGTGTAAGCACAGTATACCTCCACATTTGGAAATGTCTTGCTGATCGAGCGCTATACAGGTTAGGCGAAGCTACCGACCACTTTGCACAGACGGAGGTCGAACAAATGGATATAGCCCTCAAGGAGGCTGAGGCCCAAAATAAGGCTTCTGGTGACGGGAGTCGTGATGCCTCGGGATCAGGTCAGCTTGCAAGTATGACGAACATGCTATCAAGCATTCCTGGAGCTGGAGACCTGTCTCGGCAAGCACAAAGTCTTCAGGCAAAATCGGATGCCCAGGAACGTGATGCAGCAACTCAGGGTGATCGTCCTTCACAGAACATCCCTGGAACCAACATCGATCCAATGAAGACAGTTGCTCAGATCTATCCCATTCTGGAATTCCGAGACAAGGTGGTCAAGGTCATCGACACCACTATTGAGAAGATCCCAGGCTTGGAGGCGTTGGTTGAGAAGATCACAGAGACACTTACGCTATTTGTGTTGTCGCTCCTCGCTCCTTACATTCGCCCAATTATCGACGCTGTATCCAAGCAGCTCAAGGCTGGGAGTGGCGAAGTGATTGACGCATCTGGCAAACATCAATACGAGCCATGGACCGATCAACATTGCTCCGATCCGACACACAGCCTTCTATCAAAAGATCATTTCTCGAACATCCTTAACGAGCCCGCGGGCCAAGTTGCGGCCGCTATCCTTCAGTATGTGGCACCACGAGTGATATATGCATGGCAACACCCAGATATCCCTCTAGAACAGGTACTCAACGACGTTGTTCGAGTCTTTCACCATCCTGCTCTCCGCGATCAACGCTGTGAGCTTCATCAAAATATGTTTAGTACGGTCGAGCGTTGGGCACGCTCAAGACCAGACGGAGGATCCAACCTGAATGTCCTCCTTTCATCCGATAGCGTGAGAAAAGGCAGGAATCATACAGTTGATCCAAGCAATCAATCACAAACGCACAGCCACGGTGGGCTTCCAAGTGGCGTCGGCAGTTTCTTTGGATCAGCCAGTCAAAGCAAAACAAGAGATGGGCCTTGGCAGCAGATCGGTAATGTGCGAGGAATTGCAAATGAGCCATCGTTCAATTCTCGACCGTCCGATAATCCCGAGGCGGACTATTCAGCACAATCTGATCCACAGGTACCTCAGCAGTACGGATACGGCCAGCCATCTCGTGTCCCTAATCGAGCGCAGGAGCAACCCTATGGGCTAACTTCACCCCCTGATTTTTCCGAAGGGCAATCTTATGGGTCGACTGCAGCGTATAACCCTTACGAAGGGCGGCCATCCTATATGGCATCGGGTCCTGATCCCTCTATAGGGCAACAGTCATCCGGTCCATCCCACTCGCAAACATTCCATGGGGGCCAGGAATCACAGGCTCCGTACGGTGGAGGAGACCCGACACAGGGCGGATATTTGCAACAGCCTCCCAATTACGCATACGGAGAGGCTCCTCCATACAGCTACCCCACAAACAATCCTCGCCCTCCGCAGCCCTACGGCTCCGAAGGTCAACCTGGTCCATATTATGGTGGGGGCTCGTATTGATAAGGAAATCGAGGAATGCTTCATGCTTTTAGCTCTTACTGAACAATACCCCCATCTTGAGCTTGGGAGCGTGCTGGGATGGTTCTCCTTAGCACATATATGATAAGTCAGCCTTCCCTGTATGTAAACAGCTTTCCTCAGCAGCCTGAATAAGGAGGGCGAAACCTAGATCATCTCCAATACGAGTACATACCGGACATGACATGTTGTACATGAAACGCCATATTCATCCATATTCCAACTCACCTCTGCACACCATCCCGCCCCAAACTCCCAAGCTCATCCCCATCCCCAGCGCCACCTCCCGCATCACCATCCCCCTCCCCCTCACGATCCCTATACCCCTCCCCACCCCCATCCCCACCCCCCCCCTCCCTTTCCCCCCTCACCTTACCCCCATCGCCTTCTTCCTCCCTCCTTCCAATAACCACATTCCCCACCACCAACCCCGCCGCCCCCACCCACCACAGTCCCGGCAGTCCCTCGCCGAAAACCATCCAGCCCGCAAACGCCGTCAGCATGAAATTCGCCGATGTGTTGATGATGGAGACGCGGGTCGTGGAGGAGGCGCGCGTGAGGGCGGTGGTGAAGAGGGCCCACATTAGGGCGTTGAAGGCGAGGTTGAGGGCGAAGAAGGACTGGGGGGGTGTTAGTTTTTTGTGGGGGTGTGATTGAGGGGTGGGG
>JAABUR0100005375.1_pt1 | contig 16398 bp, 15 predicted proteins | sample 5560091 | NCBI WGS metagenome assembly JAABUR01 (sample SAMN10711879, study PRJNA513375) | rock metagenome | isolation source: Antarctica rocks | place: Antarctica: Victoria Land, University Valley sud | reverse complement strand
TCATTGTAAGCTGCTATTTTATCTCTTGAAGGAATGATATTCAGAATAAAAATCACTTTTTCCCGCCATTCCGGGTATCGTTCTAAAAAGTTTTCATATCCCTGTAAACGGTAGTTGAGACCTTTTGTATAATCTAACCTGTCAACGGAAAAAATCATTTTTTTCTCGTTAAAATTATGGAGCAAATCATCTTTATATGCAATCACTTCTTTATTTTCTGATGCTGTTTTGAATTTATTAAAATCAATCCCTATAGGAAAAAGATCAGCACGCATAAACCTGTTTTCATGTTGCAACAGGCTGTACTGATTTTCTAATCCTAAAATCATCTTTGCGGAATTAATGAAATAACTAGCGTATTCATAGGTATGAAAGCCAATTAAATCTGCACCAAGCAGTCCTTCGAGTATTTGCTTCTTGCACTTCATTGGCAGCAGTCTGAAAATTTCATAAGAAGGAAAAGGAATATGCAGAAAAAAACCAATAGTGGCTTCAGGCATTGCCTTGCGCAGCAAGTGCGGCAGTAACATTAAATGGTAATCATGAATCCAAATAACATCACCAGGCTTAATTATTTCAATAATAGCAGTTGCAAACATTTGATTAACCTGATAATAGGCCTCAAAATACTGCTTTTCATATTCACTCAAAGATGGGAAATAATGAAAAAGAGGCCATATTGTTGAATTTGAAAATCCATTATAATAATCAGAATACAAATCATTTTCTATAAAAACAGGTTGAACAGAAAAATCGGTTGTCTGTAATTTATCCTTGTTTTCATCCCAATCTTTTTTACTAAAATCGCAGCTCCCTACCCAGATCTTATCATTAAAAGCTGTTCCTGGTTCTGCAGCCCTGCTTTGATCAAAATAACCTCTAAGAGCCGAAATCAAACCGCCTGAACTCTGCCTTATCTTTACCTCGCCACCGCACCTATCTAATGAAAATGGCAATCTGTTGGATATTATAATAAGTCTGCTCATGTCTAAATATGGGAAAGAAAATTTTTTTAAGCGCTTACAAAATTAAGCTACATGCTATTAGCACGAACAGACCAAAAAGAACTGCTTCCTGAAAGAGCACAATTCATTGACTTACAGCTACAGTTAACTTATGTACTATAAGAATAAATATTTTTTAGTTTAAATAAATGCAGCAACCCTTCCAATTAAAATTTATCGTTAAAAGAGATTGTTTTTTTATAACTTATAATTAATGAAATTCGCAGCTTATTCAGGTGAAGTATGGAAAATAAAAAATTGCAGGTTTGGCTTCCGTTATTGTTCTCAATAATTATGGTAGCAGGCATGGTGATTGGCTATAAGTTGCGTGAGGAATCGGGCATTAAAAGTTTTTTCACAATAAACAATAAAACAACTTTTCAGGAGGTAATAGACCTGATAAAGTTAAGATATGTAGACCATGTGGGCATTGACTCTATCAGCAATAATGCTGTCAATAATTTACTTCACCATCTCGATCCTCATTCTGTATTTATTCCTGCCAGTGATCTTAGTTATATAAATGATGATCTGAGAGGAAACTTTAGTGGCATTGGTATCGAATTTCAAATGTTTTACGATACGGTAAATGTTGTAAATGTACTGCAGGGAGGGCCTTCTGAAAGGGCTGGTTTACAGACAGGTGATAAGTTTCTTAAAGTAAATGACAGCATTTCTATTGCCGGTAAGCATTTAGAGCCAAATGATATAAGAAAACTGCTGCGTGGCGAAAACGGAAGTATAGTGAAGTTAACCGTTATGAGAGGTCAGCAAATCCTTCCTGTCAGTGTCAGCAGGGGAACTATTCCGGTACCTTCAGTTGATGCGGCATACATGATTACTCCTGCTGCAGGCTTTATTCATATAAATAAATTTGGAGAAAGCACTCATCGCGAGTTTATGCTGGCCTTAAAAAAATTGCAGGCACAGCGCATGGAGAAGCTTGTTCTTGACCTTCGTGGCAACGGTGGAGGCCTACTGAACATTGCAGTAAAGATCGCCGATGAATTTTTAGATGGAAATAAGCTCATCGTTTATACACAGGGAAGTCATGTGCCTAAATATGAGTACAGGTGTAAGAAGGATGGAATGTTTGAAAAGGGTGATCTTGCTGTGCTGGTAGATGAAGGATCAGCCAGTGCAAGTGAAGTATTAGGCGGGGCATTGCAGGATTGGGACCGGGCAACAATCGTTGGTCGCCGTACCTTTGGTAAAGGCTTGGTACAAGAGCAATTTGAACTGAGTGACGGATCTGCATTAAGACTTACTGTGGCCCGTTATTACTCGCCGTTGGGCCGAAATATTCAAAAACCTTATACAGAAGGATATGATAAATATGAGGAAGAAGTAATCAACAGGTTTCATAACGGAGAAGTATTGAAAGGTGATACAACAAGAAAATCAGGGCCGGCTTTTAAAACACCAAAAGGCAGAATTGTTTATGGCGGCGGCGGCATTACCCCCGATATTTATGTCCCTTTTGACACTGCAAGTATGGGCAAAGAGGTGATGAAACTTTACTTAAGAGGAACGCTAAGTAACTTTGTATATACTTATTTTATCCAGCACAAACAGCAATTCAGCCAGTATAAAAAAACAGCAGACCTTGCTGCTTTTAAAGCAGGAGAAACGGAATGGAATGCCTTGAAAAATTTTGCTGCCAGAGACTCAGTTGACCTGAATAAAGTAAGCCCGAAAGACAAATCAATTATAATAAAAAGGATACCATCAATGCTAGCCAGGCAAATGTGGAGATACGAAGGCTATTACGAGGTGATGAACCAATCAGATGATTTTGTACAAAAGGCGTTGAAGGTGTTAAAGGAGAAAGGGGCAGAAAGATGACAGGCTTAAGATTACAATTGCAGAGTGACAAGTAAATGTTCCTCAAATAAAATTAAAGTAATACTTTTCATTATTCTTACCTTATGGCTTTTCCTGCAAATAATTACTTCCGGTAATGTTTACTTTAATTAATGTCCCTATTGTTTAATTTTAAGAGAATTATTAAATAAATCGCTAAATAATCAAAAGAAAAAATAAAGCAATTAATCAACTAAACTTAATAGTAATATAGCGGATTGTTAATTTAGTTATACTAACGCTTGTTATAAAATTTGGTGCAGATAAATTTGCATTTCGAAATAAGGAAGATTATTTTTTTGTAGTACTACAGATATATATCCTTCTCTAACGCTCCTGCTTTTTTTTGCACTGCCTTGCAATAATAGTTAAAATTAAAATTATGAACAGTAATGTAATGCCCTCTATTGTAAAAATAGAAAAGGAGAATTTAAGGAAACTTGTAGAAGAAGTTAAAGAAACTTTAGCAACCAATATTAATATGGGCAAATTGGTTACAAGACAAAGATCATTTGGAATTGTGGATTTATGGAATCGTCAAAAAAATGTGCGTACCGCTACTTCAATGAGGAAGTATTAATACTATAACCAGATGCAGGTTTAAAAGTTAGATAATGGCTATGCAGAAAAATAAACATAGTAAATACTGACTTATCCACCAGTGATAGAATTTTGTTCTTTTCACTGGTGTTTTTTTTATGAAAGATTCAAATTTATCTGTTCTATACTGCTTTTTAACACACTTGTCTATCATGTTTAAATGTTCATTTATCATTCACTGATAGAGAAAATGTAAAATTTGTAAAAATGTGCATCGGGTGGTTAGTTTATGAAGAAAAGCGATGATGGATTTATTTCTATCTTAACTCAAAGTAATTCTAAAGCAGTCAACTCTTCAGGAGCTATAATAGAAGATATGCCTTATTTAAGTCGGTATGATTTTTATACTACATCATTTATAAAACTTACATCATGATAAATAACAAAAAAATACCTGCAGGAGCTGGAACACTGCTGGCAGCAGGTTTAGCTGCATTTGCTTATTACAAATATTCAAAAATGAGCGAAGATCAAAAACGTAATATGGTAAATGATCTGAAAGAGAAAGCCCAAAATCTTTATGACCAGTACATGCCTGCTGAAGTAAAAGATATTTTTGCAAAAAAAGGCTCCGCAAATACTGAAAGTCAGTTTGGTGAAGGCGGTGGTTATACTGGTTAATTTTATGGAAGTAAAATGAATATTGTAATTGTATTATTGCATTTACATAATTCAGCATAAAGCAGGACTAAAATCTGGAGAGCTTCCGCTCCGTTTTACAGTCCTGCTTTTTTTATTTTATATAAAATATCACATTTTTTCACTCACATTCTAAGTGGTATTTTTAATATATAAGGAATTATTTCTCATTTATTAAGTCCTTTTGTAAAATCGCAGATAATTATGCAGATACTTCTTCGAAACTTAATACTATATTATTGGGTTACTTTTTACCATTAATCGCATTAATCATAACCAAACCTTAAACGAAAAAGTAAACATGGTACAAAAAACTTATTTTAAGACGAAGGATTATTGTAAAGTAAAATTTACATTTAATGTTGAAAATGCTGAAACAGTAGAAATACTTGGTTTAAATAGTGATTGGGAAAATTCCATCGTTATGAGTAAGAAAAAAGACGGAACTTTTACCTGTGATGTATCGTTACCAAAAAATTCACAACATGAATTTAAATATAGAGTCAACGAAACAGAATGGCTTAATGAACCTCAGGCAGACAGCCTAAACATTAATGAATTCGGTGGCCATAACAGTGTCATCATTATTTAATACATAAAGTTCAAATTATTCTTATCGTTCAAGGTCTTGCTGCGGGCCTTGAGCTTAAATAAATGGCAGATTCAGACTTATTTTATCCCTTTTATTAATGAAAGAAATTTGTTGTTTATTGTCCGGCAATTAGATAGGCAGTAATATTTTTTCTACAGCTTAAATCATAAATTCTTTTATTACATTCAAATCTATGGTAGCTTTTTTGCTGTAATGTCTCAAAAAGTACGTCATGAATAAAAAAATTTCTTTTAAGGGGATGATAGAAGTATTAAAAAATTGTTTTACCGGCTTTAGTGACGATAAAGTGACTAAGTTAAGCGCTTCTTTAGCTTACTACACCGTTTTTTCTATGGCTCCCTTACTTATTGTTATCATTTCTTTGTGCAGTTTGTTGTTAGGGAGAGAGGCTGTAGAAGGGAAAATCTATGGGCAATTAGCCGGTTTTGTAGGATCAGATACAGCCGCACAATTACAGCAGATAATTAAAAATGCTTCCCTAGCCGGCAAAAGTCAAATTGCTATTATTATCGGTGCAATTACTCTGCTTGTAGGCGCTACTACCGTTTTTGCAGAGATCCAGGACTCCATTAATTCGATCTGGGGACTTAAGCCTAAGCCTAAAAGAGGATGGCTTAAAATGATACAAAACAGGCTTCTGTCTTTTTCTGTAATCGCCAGCCTTGGCTTTTTGTTACTTGTTTCTTTAGGCGTTACTGCCATTATAGATGGGTTTAGCGAAAGGTTAAGAGCTTATTTTCCTGAGGTTACTGTAGTTATTTTTTACATCATAAATATAGTAATCAGCCTTGCTGTAATTACTTTAATATTTGGAGTGATCTTTAAAGTTTTACCTGACGCAAAGATTAAATGGAAAGATGTATTAGCCGGCTCTATTGCAACCGCTTTGTTATTTATGCTAGGTAAATTTGGTATTTCTTTTTACATTAGTAAAAGCAATGTGGGCAGTACTTACGGCACCGCCGGCTCGTTGGTTGTGCTGCTGCTATGGATATATTACTCTTCAATTATTTTATACTTTGGGGCAGAGTTTACAAAGGCTTATGCCGTAAAATATGGATCAGAAATTCATCCTAACCACTATGCTGTAACTACAAAAACCGTGGAAGTAGAAACGGGAAATAAATCAATTCAAAGCAAAGAGTCTACAGATATAAAAACGTCGCAGGAGTAAGCAAGTAAAAGTTTATTTGCCAAATGGAATGATAGAAACAGAAAGGAGTATATATTTCTTTTAAATTTCTATCGGTTTATTATACTACGTTTCAAATTAAAGCAACCTGACTTTATCTATCGGTACCGCTTAACGTGTTTAGACAGGTGATGAGGCAGTAGGTACAGTGATTGCAGGTACTATACTCTTTAAGAGTCTGTAGACGGTTGGAGAGTATTTTTTCTTTCAACTCTTATAGCTTTCCTTGTCGGAATAAAGTTCGTCTGGCATTAATGTGATTAAGTCTGATTTCATTTAGTCCAATTATCATTTCAGAAAAAAGGTATTATAAAAAGTTATTTCTTTTCCCAGATCTTAATTCAAATTTGAGTCTACAATTTTCATGACTATTAAAAATTCCCGAATAATTACTTTTCTTAAAAACAGGCATTACAGGCTTTATTTTTCTTTAGTTATTGGTTTCACAGTATTCATCATTAGTATAAATAGGGTTTCAGGTACTGTTTCATTCATGCTTACGTGGGTTGCATTTGCAATCTCTAATTTTACTTTTTTCCTGGATAATAATTTTATCATTTCATCCTAAGCAGGTAAAAGCTGAAGCAGGTGAGGAAGACGCAAGCGGTGCCTTTATTTTTTTGTTTGTTGTTATGGCAGCTTTTATAAGTCTTTTTGCTATAATTTTTCTTTTACAGTCTATTCCCCTTGAAACCAAAAAAGGTTTGAGTGTGCATATTTTGGTTTCTATAGCTTCCGTATTCAGCTCATGGACTTTAATACATACTCTGTTTACCATAAGATATGCACATAAATATTATGAAGCTGAAAGTTATGAAACTGATAATAATAAAAGAGGGCAGGGATTAGACTTCCCGAATGAAAGTGAACCTGATTTTCTTGATTTTGCCTATTTTTATTTTGTATTAGGAATGACCTTCCAGGTTTCTGATGTTCAAATAACTTCAAAGCAAATCCGTCGTCTGGCTCTTCTGCATGGCTTTCTTTCTTTTATTTATAATACGGTGATCGTGGCTTTAAGTATTAATACAGTACAGGTATTATTTCTAAATAATAACAGTGTATAAAAAGTTTGATTTTAATAATGAAAAGGCTCAAAATTTTTTTGATAATAACTATAATTAAAGCTCTAATAATTATTTTATTTTTCCAACATCGCATAAAGTTGATGATGTACTGCCGATAACAATAATAAAATGGTGAAAATCAACGAATATAACAAAGCCGGTAAAAACAGAATCTCTATTGTTACTAAAACACCTCATTGAGCCTTTCCTTCTTAAATTATAATACTTTTGACTTTTTTAATGGTATTCAGCTGTAGCTAACAGATATTGAAACAATGGCAGAAAGTAATATTCATCCTTCCGTTACCGGAATGAAAACTGCTTTAATAGGGATCGTAATAAGTATAATTCTTGTTTTTATTAAAGGTATAGCCGGTTATTTAGGCCATTCTTATGCACTGATTGCAGATGCTACTGAAACAGGCGCTGACATCTTCAGTTCAGCTCTGCTTTGGGTAGGGCTTCGGATCGCACTAAAAAGACCCGATGCAGAACATCCATACGGGCATGGAAAAGCAGAACCTCTGGCAGCAGTGGTTATTTCACTGTTCTTAATTGCTGCAGCTTTATGGATAGCTTATCATTCCGTTCGGTTTATAACCACTCCGCATCATTTGCCGGAAAAATTTACCTTATACATACTGGTTATTGTTATTATCATTAAAGAAATAATGTTCAGGTATGTTTTAAAGGTTGGTAAAAAAATTAACAGCCAGGCAGTAAAGGCAGATGCTTATCACCATCGCAGTGATGCCATTACTTCGCTTGCTGCTTTTATAGGTATAAGTATCGCTTTGATCGGGGGCAAAGGCTACGAAGGGGCCGACGACTGGGCCGCCCTTTTAGCATCCGGATTAATTTTATACAATGCAATAGGTTTGTTAAGACCGGCTTTGGCCGAAATAATGGATGCAGCCCCTTCAAATGAAATTGTTATGAAAGTAAGAAAGTTAGCCGGTACTATACCACATGTAATTGCTATAGATAAATGTTATGTAAGAAAAATGGGATTTGATTATTATGTTGATCTGCATATTATAGTTGACGGACAACTGAGCGTAACAGAAGGTCACCGCATATCACATTTAGTAAAAGATATTATTCTGAAAAGTGATTTAAGAGTAACTGATGTTTTAGTACATGTAGAACCATTTAAAGTTTAATAAAGATTGATGAATAAGCATTCTTTACCAATTTAAATCAGTAATAAATACGCTTCCATATATTCTAAACTTTTTACCTGCACTGTATTCTTATCTGCCTGCATTTTTCGCTTTCATTTTACAATATATGCCTGCCTTTTTGCGTTTTGTAAAAAAACTATAAAAATGTTCAAGAAAAGTAAAATGGTATTATCGTTTTTTTTGATAATAATATCGGTAGGTTTATTAGCTGGATGTAAAAAAAGTAATGATGCAACCACTCAATTAAGTGTAAAACTGACTGATGCTCCTTACAATGCACAGGAAGTGAATGTAGACATCAAAGAAGTAAGGGTAAATTTTGCTAAAGATACTTCAGCCTGGGTTTCTCTCAATACTAACGCAAATGTGTATGATTTACTTAAATTTCAAAATGGTGCTGACACTACACTTGCAACAGGTTCCGTTCCTGCCGGTACGGTACAGGAAATACGCTTTATTTTGGGAACCAATAATTCCATAAAAATAGATAATGTTATTTATCCTTTATCTGTTGCCAGCGGTGATGAAACAGGATTGAAAATTAAAATAGCAAAAAAATTAAGCGCTGCGCTTGATAATATTGTTATAGACTTTAATGCAGACTTATCCGTTATTAAAACCGGGGCTGGAAGTTATAAACTTAATGATTAAAAGCATGAAATGACCTAAAGGATTGTTTCATGCTTTTTTATTTTGAAAAAGTATGATACTCCCGCACCAGAGATTCGAGGTTATATTAGTTTTACGAAATTAATGAGGAGCAAGGTTTTAAAGATTTTTTAAGGCATGATTATAGCATTATTTTAGCAGGATATTTCAATAGAAACCTTTTCCCTGAAAATTCATGCCGGTTCATTTTATATTATCTGAAAAAGCAGCAAAAGATATCATTATAATTTTTTTGCTATCTATTGTCCCGGTGTGTGTCTGGTCTCAAAAGAAGGAGCAAAAGCAGGAGAGTACAATAGATCTTATTTTAGATACAACAAAAAAAGTGGACATCATAGATGTTGTAAAATCAAGATTTCAATTCAGTCCGAAAAAAATAAAGCGAAGCCCAGGGAAAAAAGTTTATTTTTCCCTGCTTCCGGGTGCAATACCAAGGGGCGGCAAAGCTGTAATAGCATCTACTTCTGCCGGCTTTTACCTGGGCAGCAGACAAAAGACTTTTTTGTCAAACGTTTCTTTCTCTCCTTATCTTAACTTCAAAGGGCGTTATTCGCTGGCTTTCCGGTCAAATATGTATACTAGCAAAAACATGTGGAATATACAAGGCGATACAAGGTTTTCTTTATATCCTGAATATATATACGGTACCAAAGGCAATATTTACCAAAACGAAAGATTATTGGTAAATTATTCATACATCCGTTTTTATCAAACTGTATTAAGACGGATAAAGCCTTATTTTCTTGCAGGCATGGGTTACAATCTTGACTATCATATTAACATAAGCACGGTAAATGACACTATCGGATTGGCAAAGTTTACAGGCTACAATTATGGCACAGCACCCCATCAAAATTCTGTATCGTCAGGTCTTACCTTTAATGTTCTATACGATACTAGAAACAATGCTATCAACCCTTTGCCAGGCGCCTACGCGAACTTTATTTACCGCATGAATCCTCATTTTTTAGGAAATGGGAGCAATACCTGGAAATCTCTCTATTTGGATGTCAGAAAGTATTTATCATTTCCTGATAAAAAAAGAAAAGTGGTCGCTTTATGGTCATACGTTTGGAGTGCTCTTGACAACAATGTACCGTACCTCGATTTGCCGGGCATTGGCTGGGATCCTTATCAAAGGTCAGGAAGAGGAATTGCACAAAACCATTATCGCGGCAAAACCATGTGGTATGCAGAAGGCGAATACAGAAGGGATCTTACTATAAATGGATTGCTGGGGTATGTTGCTTTTGCTAACTTTAATATTATTACAGATCCCTCTAACAACCGCTATACAGGTCCACACCCTGCGATAGGTGCTGGTCTACGTCTTAAATTTAACAAACGATCAAACACTAATATTGCTATTGATTATGGTATTAGTAAAGGGTATTCCAGCGTTTATCTCAATTTAGGCGAGGTTTTTTAAATCAGAGTGTTTTAATAGGATCAGTCCGTTATTCGCAAAATTCATTCTTCATCTCATTTGATCACTATTAGTTTGATAACTTTTTTAAATTAACGTCTTTTAAAATTCTGCCTACATTAAGACTTAGTGTGTTTTCTAAACATAGTAATAAAATTATTTACATTTCTATACCCAAGCATAAATGCAATTTCACTTACACTCGTATTTTTTTCATGTATTAGTTGTTGTGCATATTCCATCTTTTTTTTGATAAAATAGGTAGACATGTTAACGCCATATCTCTTTTTAAAATGTCTCTTTAAGGTTGATTCACTTTTTGAAAACTTATCCGCTAAATGTTTTAAATTAGGCAGCGGGCATAAAAGATGATCACAGAGGTATTTTCCTACTTGCGTAATGGAGGTATATGGCGAAATGTCATTCATAATGAACGTTTGCTTTTCTTTTAATTTGTAAAAGAAATCGCAGATAATTTTTAATACAGCAGATTTAATATAAAAGGACCCAAGAGACTTTTCCCATGAAGAATCCAATAATTCCTGTATCGTTTTTTTCTCTGATGAACTCATAGATTCAAGCAGTGAAAATAATTCAGTTGTATCAATTTTTTCTTTTAGATTTTTAAAAACTTCATTGTCTTTTAAAACATTATTGTTAAGCCATTTTTTTGAAAAGCTTATGCTTACGCAATGTACCCTCGCCTTAAAAGCGATATGTATTTTGTAATCAGAGACAGCAGAAATAAAGATGGTATCCCAGATTATGTTTTCATGTAAAAATGTGCCTCTGTTAGCAAATTGCAATCCTTGGATATTAAGAAAGAAAGCAAGTGTAAAATATGAATTTTCATATTCAGAACCTGCATCACTATACATTTCTATTCCTTCATTAAAACAACATTGCCAAAATCTTGCCTGCAATCCTTTTTCAAGACCCAAAATTTGTACAAATCCTTTTCCTATAATAGGGTCTAATACAAATGTGTGTGCAGATTTTTTCGTAAAAAGATTAATAAGCTTATCGAAAGGAAGTTTGATTACTGACGTTGAGGTTTTCATGTTAATAACACAATATTTAAGCAGTCTTTTAACAGCATAAAGACTAATGGCTTATAAGTTTTAAGCTCCCGGGGCTGTAACCATGATATTTCGTAAAGCCTTCTATAAAAGGACTTGCTTGATTATACCCGAGCATTTCCGCCATTTCTTTTACCGTAACCCTACTTTCCAGTATTGTCTTTTTCGCCAGCTCCATTTTTTTCTCTACATAATACTCATATATACTTTTGCCATATATCAATTTAAATTGGCGCAATAGTGAAGAAACACTCATATTTACTTTTCTTGCTATTGCTTCAATTTTAGGAGGTGTTTTTATACTCTCCATTATTAACATTTCGGCCTGCATCATTTGCTCATAGTTAATGGCGCTTTGTATCACGGAAGAGTTCTTTCTGTTAGCTACTTTACTAAAGAATCTAACTATTAGGTTATATACTCTAGAACGGATAAATAAAACGTCTTCATTATCTGTAAGCATCAACACTTCCAGTTCATGTAATGTTTTGTATTCTTCTACACAGCACGGCTCAGTCAAAATTGTTTTAGTATTGGTATTTAAATATGTATTTAAAATATTTTTAAAAGAAGGATCAGCGTCGTTAAAATGCTTTAAGAGCCAGGATGCAGTAAAGGCAATATCGAGAACATAGAATGGCTGTTTAGGTATGACACTAAAGTCTATCATCTCGTCACTAGTTAAAAACAAACTGTTACGGGAGCCATTTACATGTAATTTTTTTCTTTTGTTTTTAATAAGAAAAATGGCAGGATTCAAAAAATAAATTAGTATAAATTTCTTTTCATCTTGTGCAGGAGGAGGTATTTTATGTAGCATTAGCTTTTCTAAGACAGTAAATTTCCATTTACGTATCCATAGTCCATAATCAGGTGTAGCTTTTACTAATTCACCTTTAGCAATATTATTATCAAAGTGTAAAGTATTATTTTGTAAAACTCCTCCTAAAGATTTCCCAAACAGCTCAAAAGACTCAGTGCTATCTAAGTCTACAAAGTCAAAATGTATGTCTTTCATTGCTTCATATTGGATTATAACTTTTAAGAGCAACTTTTACAAATACTTCTATAAAACCACAGCAAAGAAGGTGCCTGTAATATTCAAAGCAGAGTTCGTAATTAAAATATAATAAAATGATATTAATATTTATACTATATTATTTCTTTTATTTCAAAAAAATATTAATGCAGTCATTTTCAATTCTTCCTGAAAAAGTCACTAATATCGGTATTCATTCAAATTTAACTAAAAGTCGTTTTTGATGAAATAGAAAAATGTTTCTGCGGTAACTATTCTTTTTTTTGAAACAATTATTAATATCGGCATTCGTTCAATTTATATCAAATGAAGGGATAAATCTACCTGCGGCATTAATGTTGTTTCAATTAACCCGGTGTTTTTCATAGAAATTGGATACGGGCAAGGATTTCTATCCACTGCCCGTTTTTTTTTACAGGTTTTCCCTTTACAACTTCTATAATTCCTTGTTAGTTTAAGAGGCTATAAGGCCAAAGAAATAAATGAAATCTATTTTATTGCAAGGCCCAAAATAAAACGGCTCCGGCACATACTGTCCCCTAAGTAATGACGCAAAGCCATGATTTCGGTTTAAATGTTCGCAAGGCTCCTTAAGCAACCGGGCGGCAAGCGGTGATACTATCTTCTTTCGTTGAACAATCTGTAAGTCTTTATGCTTTTTCTAAAGAAGCGTTATTTATGGGACAATTCACCGGATTTAAAACCGCACCAGCACTTCAGTTGAAATCATTAATTGACACCTTCGAGGTATTATTTCTTCATTACCTGTCATTATGTTATGCCTCCACTGCCCTATCGGTTGCTAACACAACGACAATAAAGAAACTATACAGGGTATGGTGGTCAGGCTAAATTGAAACGTATTTCTACAAGAAATTATAGCCTAAGAAATATTTTTTATAAAAGCCTTTGAAAAATTTTTGAAATAAATTACAGTGACATTTACTGATCCTGTAACTCTGTTACTTCTGCGTATAAGTAAAGAGTACGAGGGCGAATATTACTCTTGTACTATTTTAAGAAAGGTTTGTTTCAAATGTCTTAATGTTTACAAATTTCCTTTCTTCATTTGCCATGCTGCATAATTAACTGCTCTTGCGGCAAATGCCATATAAGTCAAAGAGGGGTTTTGAGTTGAAGTGGATGTCATACACGCTCCATCGGTTACAAACACATTTTTGCATGCATGCAATTGATTCCATTTGTTTAACATAGAAGTTTTAGGATCTCTGCCCATCCGCACTCCCCCCATCTCATGAATGTCAAGGCCCGGAGCTTGTTTTGAGTCATTGGCTTTTATGTTGGTAAATCCTGCTTTAGTGTACATTTCTGTGAATTGCTCAATAAAGTCTTTCACCATTTTTTCGTCATTTTCATCGTAATCAATTGATATATTTAATAACGGCATCCCCCAATCGTCTTTTTTACTTTTATCTAAACTTACATAATTGGTTTTCTTTGGTATCGTTTCACCCATCATATGTGAACCAACATGCCAGGGACCCAGATTCTTTGTTTGTAAATTCTTTTTCAAATCCTTGCCAAAGCCATCTGTATTGGTATTGAACGACCTTGAGGAACCAAACCCTGCTGCATATCCACGCAGAAAATCAGTCTCTTGTTTCCTTAGATTTCTAAATCGTGGAATGTATGCGCTGGTAGGGGTGCGTCCATCTGTAGTTTTATCCATATGACCATCATATTCTGCTGAGATCCTTGCCCTATAGTTATGGAAGGCTGCATATTTTCCCAATAACGCGCTGTCGTTACCTAACCCGTTTGGAAAACGATTTGAAGTGGAATTTAACAAAATAAGATTGGTATTGAGCGCACCTGCATTTACAAAAATAATTTGGGCATAATATTCCGTTACTTCTTTTGATTTGGCATCAATAATCCTTACACCTGTTGCTTTACCCTTTCCTTCATCAAAGATAATAGAGTGAACTACGGCATCGGTCTGCAAAGTCATTTTACCTGTTTTTAGAGCCCATGGAATAGTAGTGGCGTTAGCGCTGAAATATCCCCCGAAAGGGCATCCTCTCTGGCATAAGTTTCTATTCTGGCATTGCGCTCTTCCCTGCTTTATGTGTATCGGCTGTGGCTCTGTTAAATGCGCACATCGTGCATATATTACATGCCGGTCTTTATAATTTTCAGTTACAAAACCTTTAAAATAGTTTTCAACACATGATAATTCCAGAGGTGGTAAAAACTCGCCGTCAGGAAGGCTAGCGAGGCCATCTTTATTACCGGAAATACCCGCAAACTTTTCCACATGGCTGTACCAGGGCGCTATATCTTTATAGCGAATAGGCCAGTCTACAGCAAAACCATCTCTTGCAGGCCCTTCAAAATCAAAGTCACTCCATCGTTGCGTCTGTCTTGCCCACAACAAAGATTTGCCGCCTACCTGGTAGCCTCTGATCCAGTCAAAAGGCTTTTCCTGGGTATAAGGATGTTCATTATCCTTTACTACAAAATGCATAGCATCTTCCTTAAATATATAACACCGGCTAGCAATAGGATTGGCCGTCTGCACATCGAGCGGAAGCTGGTTGCGGTGCTCAAACTCCCATGGGTACATATTGGTTGTAGGATAATCAACCAGGTGTTTTACATCTCTGCCACGTTCTAATACGAGTGTTTTTAAACCTTTTTCTGTTAGTTCTTTTGCTGCCCAACCGCCGCTCATGCCAGATCCTATAACGATGGCATCGAACGTACGGCTATTAATCGTACCATTATTATCACCCATATTATTTAAATTGAAATTCCTTTTTGATTTAATGAAGTCACCGGAATACAACCATAGTATTTACCGGGAACGAGTTTATACACCTGTATATTGTTAAGGTAATATTTAGATGTCATATAACCCTGAACAGTTAACTTTTTCATTATTTTAAAAAAAGCTGATATATCTTCTGAAACATTTTTACTGTTGATATTGTTCCTTACTAATTCCTCTCTCTGCAACATATTACAATCAACAAAAGATTTGTCAAACTTTTTCTGTGAAAGCTTTTCAAACTCTTTCATTCCTTTTATAAATTGCTGCTGTTCGTCTTTATTGTAGCAATCATCCAACATTTTTAAAACGAAAAGGTGAGTATAAGTATCCTTTGCACCGGGTGTATCAGTGGCTGGTATAATTGTTTCACTAACCTCACTAATAAGCTTCTCCTGGTTGCCGTCTATAGAAAGATGTTTATAAGCTATAGCCGGCTTGTTTTTTTCCTGCAGACACGAAGGTACAAGGGCACCAACAGTAATAATTAAACAACTTCTTATCGCATCGCGTCTTGTTATATTCATTGTATTTTTTTAGGAGCAATATAATTGTTAGTAGTATTTTCTCCGCTTCATTCTCTTTTCACGATAAAAATAATAAATATTAATATTGTTTGATCTCTTATCGTCTCAAAAGTTTTGAATTGACAGATAGTTTGGCTGAACTTTTACTTCCCAAAAGTAAATTTTGTAACAATAGTAAAAAAACAGGTAAAATTTAATTTTATAGTTGAAAGAAAGCTAGAAGAATTTTTTGGAAAGGAACACTGAAAGTGAGAAAATTAAATATCAGAAATACTAAAGAATGAACACTTTTTTAAAAGCTCCAATCCCTACAGTTATATAACCATTCTTATATTTATATTGAATTCTTTTCAGGAATATCCAATCATTAATTTTTACTGACTGACTGGTCAAATCCATAAATGGTTCGTAACATAATGGAAGTCTTTCATCGGGAACACGTTTACCCCATACAGCTTTTACAGCCTTTATAATACAAGTTTTATCATCAGGCTTACTTGAATAGGCAGCGAAAAGCATAAAAGCAAACAGTATTATAATGATTATTTTTTTCATTGACCTTTATTTGAACAAATATTGAATTATTTTTTGCTTCCTGGTTTTATAAATTTTAATTAGCTTTTTATTTTTACGAATATTTAATTGCTGCTAATATCCTTAAGTTTCAAACATAAGAACCGGCAGTCTCTTGTGAGTACTGTTATG
>JAABUR0100005370.1_pt1 | contig 16405 bp, 12 predicted proteins | sample 5560091 | NCBI WGS metagenome assembly JAABUR01 (sample SAMN10711879, study PRJNA513375) | rock metagenome | isolation source: Antarctica rocks | place: Antarctica: Victoria Land, University Valley sud | reverse complement strand
CCCCGCCCGCTCGGCCAGCTGCAGCACCGGCGCCAGACCCGCGCACGACACCAGGTTCGGATCATCGAACTGAGCAGTGAAGCCATGACACACTCGCATCTACCGGATGCCCTTCGTGCGCGCTGAATCGGTACCTCGACAAGACCGATTCTCCAGCACCACAGGGGCATTCCGGCTCTACGACCCGCAACTCACACCAGTCTGCGCGGTGGATCCGGGCTAAGGCTTTCAGACCCGGGAATGTTTTCGACAATCCCCCGACCCGAAGCAGCGGCGGCGTAGCCGCCGCCACTACGGCGCCGTGTGCCACAGCTTGGCGAACCGCTGGCCGAAATCGGGGAACGCCGACCAGCCCTTGGTCGGGTCGAAGGTGATGTCCTTCTGCTCCAGGAACTGCTCAGGCACGTTACCGGCCTGCTCACCCTGAGTCGGCTGGGCGCCCTCGATCAGACGCGCGGCCGCGTCGACGGCCGTAAAGGTCGACACGGGGAAGTCGATGTTCAGCGCGGCCGTCAGCGCGCCGTCCTTGATGTCCTGCAGGTTGCCGGCAGTGGGCCCGAAGCCCACGGTCGTCACTGACAGGCCGGCAGCTTTCAGTGCTGCCGGCAGGCCGGTGGCCGCCGAAAGGCTCACGAACACGGCCGCGTTCGTGTTCGGGTGCGCCTGCAGATCGGTCACGACGGTGCGCGGCGCCGTCGTTCCGATGGTGGCAACGTCGATGGGGACTACGCGCACCTTGCACGACGGACAATTAGCCTTCATTTCAGCCTCGAAGGCGCTCTGCAACGGGGCAGAGATGTCGAGGGTGGGCAGGCTGTAGAGCACCGCGTCCGCCTTGCCGCCCTTGTTCGCGATCACCCAGTCCGCCAAAAGTTTTCCGTTCTGGTGGCTCAGATCCGCACCAAGGTAGTTGAACGTGATTCCGTACGGCTTCACGTCCTTGTTGATCTGGAGTGAGACCAATTTGACGCCGGCATCAGACAGCGCCTTGAGACCACCGCCGAACAGGGCCGGGTCGATCGCGCCGAGGAGGACGGCGTCGGGCTTCAGCCCGAGCGCGCTCGACGCGGCGGCCTGCGCTGTCTGTGCCGTCGCACCGGCGTTGACCACGGTCAGTTTGCCGCCGATCGCCTGGACCGCCCCCTGCAACAACTTGCCCACCTGGGCGCAGATGGGTGTCGAACACTGCAGATAGGCGAAACTCGTGCCCGCCGGGAGTTTCTGCGGCAGCGGGTCGGTCACCGGAAAGTCCGTCGGTTGGCTCTTGTAGGGGGCGATCACTGCGTTGGCCGCTGCGACATTCGCGGCCTGCGCCGAGCCCGAGCCTGCAGAGGAGCCTGAGCCCGACGAGGAACTGCAGGCCGCGATCGACACGACCGCCAGCGCCGACACGCAGGCTGCGGCCGTCCGCCACGCCGCAGGGTGGCGACCGCGCCCTCCCGCACTCCGGGCCCCGGTCTGAGGACGGGTCGTCGGACCCGCGCCACTCAGTTCCGCAGATCTTCCTCGGGCGGCGCTACCGCGCCATAGGTCACCGATCATTGCGAGCATGCTCTACTCCCTGTTGTTGTGTGTGCTGACGCGTCAATTCACTTACGCGCTGAACCCTGAAACTCGTGGAATTCCCGCCGCACGAACTGCTCGAATGTCGTCGGTGGTCGGCCGAGCAACCACGTGAGTACGTTGGGGTTTCCGATGAAGTCATGACTGCTGTACCGGGAGCTGATGGAACGCAACACCTCGGTCTGGTAAGGGAACTGGACAAGACTTTCGACCCCGAGGGTCGCCTTGAGAAAGGCGGCCGGATCTATCTGCGCGGCATGCACCGCGCGACCCGTCACCCCGGATATGACTCCCGCGAGGTCGTGCGCCGTGTAACGGCCCGGCGCGACGAGCTCGTAGGTGGCACCCGCGTGTGGGCGGGGGTCGGACAGGACGGCCGCCGCTACCTCCGTGACGTCGTCCACATCGACCATGGACTGGTAGCGCTCGAGGGACCAGGAGAGACGGAAGACCCCCTTCTCGAAAGCAGGCACGAGTCGGTGGCGCAACATGTAGTTGGCGGGCTGGAGAATTGTGAACTCCAGCCTCGATGACACCAGATACTCCTCGATGTCACGCTTGCTCTGGTGTTGAACCAGATCGGTGATGATCGCGTGGAGCACCGAGCTGAAGACGAAGTGGCTCACACCTGCGTTCCGTGCGGCGTCGATCGCGGCGAAACCCATCTGCGTTTCTTCGGGATGAAGTGCTGGCCCCACGTAGTACACCTTTTCCACGCCGCGCATGGCGCGGGCCAGCACAGTCGGATCGGTGATATCTCCGACCACGACGTCAGTCACACCAGCAGCGTTAAGAGTTCGCGCTGACTCGTCGGAGCGAACGCAGGCGCGAAGCTCACCTCCAGTTGCCAACAGCTTGGGGATCAACAACTTGCCCTGGTTACCGTTCGCGGCGGTTACGAGTATCACTGTCCAATCCCTTCCACAACTCCTGTGCCGCCTCGGCCCGCACAACGTCGGCTCGCGTGCAGCGCGACAACCTCGCCGCGAGCGCCTTCCAGAACCCGGAGCCCGGAGCCCGCCACCGCTGCGTTCAGCAATGAGCGAATATTGCGTCTCGTCGTCTCGTCGTGTCGAGGCTCTACGTTGACGCACTCATCGAATCGGGCGTAGCCCGAGAATCAGTGACTTTGGGGCGCGGGGCCGGCGCGAAGCGGTCCAAGGTGGTGATCCCCGCAACCTTGTGCGGCTCGCTGCCGGCCATCAGCCGGCCGTAGTTCTCGGAGAGGGCCTCGAGGTTGAGCGCGCCGTGCAACGTGATGACGCGCGCGTCGCGCCAGGCCCGCTGAATGGGTTCGGTCTCCATGATTGCGGTCGATCCGGAGTTCCTCTGGAGGAGCTCGATCGCCTCCGAGCACCATCGGGCCGCGTAGGCCGTCTCGAGGAGAACTCGGGCGCTGAACTGCTGCATGTAGTCCGGGCCGGCCGGGGTGCCGGCCGCAGCGAGCGCGCCCAGTCGGTCCGTCTCCTCGGCGTTGGCGCGGGTCATCAACGTTGCCGCCTGGATCTTGGAGTGCACCTCAGCGAGCATCAGATGCGTAAGCGGTGCCTCGAGCTGGTTCTTGTAGGTGGTGCCGCGGATGGGTCGGCCGGCGGATCGCTCGAGGAACCGCTCCAGCGCACCCTGAGCGAGGCCGATCGACATCCCGGCCATCGTGGTGAACGCCCAGCCGAGGTTGGGCACCTTCCACAGCGACCCCGCCAGACCGCTGTCCAGGGCCCCCCCGGCGATGTCGCGGAAGTCGACGCCGCGGTAGTCGGGAACAAAGAGCTCCTCGCCCGCGAGGGTGACCGACACACTGCCGGTGCCTCGCATGCCGGCGACATGCCAGTCGTCGAGAAACCGGAGCTCGTCGCGGGGCACCTGGGCGGCGACGAGGTAGGGCCCGTCGCCGTCGTCGGCAATGCACCCCAGGTTGGTGAAGGGCGCCCACAGCGAGCCGGTGGCGAAGGTCCAGGGTCCGCCCGAGAGCACCCAGCCGCCCTCGACCCGCCTGGCACGCCCGCGGGAGGCCGGGAAGTGGCTCGAGCCGGCGACTCGAGGCCCGACCCAGCCCGGACCGTAGACCTCCTCGATGACGCGAGGGCCGCAGCCGGCGGGGATCCAGTTCGTCGAGGCGCCTCCCCACACGATCCAGCCGCACGAGCCGTCCCACTTCGAGGCCTCGACGACGATGTCGAGCTGTTGGCGCACGGTTAGCTCATCACCGCCGTGCTCGGCGGGACTGGCGATGTCGAAGGCGCCCGTCGCGGCCAGGTCGGCGATGGTCTCGTCGGAGTGACGGCCCGCGCGCTCCGCGGCGAGCCCACGCTCGCGCACGGTCGGCCCGAGGGCGCGGATGTTGTCCAGTACCGCCGCGGCGCGGTCGGCGCTGGTACGCGTCGTTGTCATCGTCATCGTCATCGTCATCTCCAGTGTTGGTTCATGCGAGTCGTTGGTGGTGGACGTGGCGCCTCTGGTGCGTTGCTGCCCAGTTGGTCAGGCTGGCGACACGATCGGTAGCTGCACGTAGCTGGGGCGGTCGGGTCCGGTGTAGACGGTGTTGCGGGCACCGTCGTGGTAGCTCGGGTCGTAGGCGCGGACCGGGATGCCTGCGGGGGTGTAGGGCTGGATGTCGATGCGCAGCCGGGAGCCCGCCCGGACGAGCGCGGTGCTGGGGTAGAGCCCCACCTCGATCGGCACGACCTCGTCGGGCTGCAGCGGCCGGTGGTCGGCCTCGGCGTGGGTGTGCACCGGCCAGTAGTCGGTGGACCGGGCTTCGTCCAGTGCCCGCCGGGACACCTTGAGCTGGCCGTGCCCGACCGGGTGGATGTGGGCCGGGTCGATGGGCAGCACCACCGACTCGTAGCGGACCTCTCGGTCGTGCTCGTCAACGACCCGCAGGGACACGAACACGTCCATGTCGGTGCTGGTCGAGGACACCCAGAGGCCGACCTTCATGTAGCCGGCCAACGTCAGGTCCTCGCCCAGGGGCTCGCTGACGAAGGAGACCCCCGTCGACCAGCGCGGGGTCCCGCCGACGTACCCGGTCGGGGCCGGGATCGGCTTGCCGAGGTCGAGGGAGGCGTCGTAGGCCGCGCGCTGCTCGTCGGCGGGCAGGTCCTCGACGATGCGCAGGAGATCGCTGCGGCGGGCGTCACCGGTCCAGTCCGAGGGGCTGGCGTCGAGGTACCAGCGCCGGTAGGTGGTGCGGGCGATGGGCCACTCCTGCTCGTGCAGCACCTGGTGGGAGCCGTTGCCCGTGCGGACCTGGACCCGGACGGGCGGGGCGTCCATGACGCCGTTGTCCTCGCCCTTGAGCCAGTGGTCGAAGAACTGCTGGTGCTCGGCGATGGACGACTGCTGGTAGCTGCCGGGGAACCAGGCGTCCACGAAGTCGAAGCGCCTGGCCGAGGCCCCGGTGGAGTGGATGTAGGTCTCGCTGCTGCCCAGCTGGTGGATGGTGACCCCGGTTTGCGGGCCGACAATCCAGACGGGGGCGGCGGCCTTCGCCAGCTCCGGTCGCATGAAGATCGACCCCTTCGGGCCGTAGGCCTCAGGGTCGTTGAAGGGGGTGTCGCGCAGCCGCGCCATCCAGTTGGTCTCGCGTAGTTCCCCGACGAAGTTGCGCCCGGCCATGGCCTTTCGCCACCACAACCAGAAGCCCTGGCCGAACAGGCCGCCACCGTAGGTCGCCTCGTTGTAGAGGTCGGCGTCGGTGGCGATGGCGACCATGGCCTTGAGGTGGGGTGGTTGGAGGCTGGCGACCATGTGCTGGGTCATGGCCAGGTAGGACATGCCCCACAGGCCGACGTTGCCGTTGGACCAGGGTTGGGTGCCGGCCCACTCGATCGCGTCGTAGTAGTCCTCGGACTGCTGCACGCTGAACGGCGCCTGCTGGCCGGGGCTGCGACCGACACCGCGGCTGTCGACCCGGATGCAGACGTAACCTTCCGGCACCCAGGCCGCGGAGTCGACGCTCTCGTGGTTCTCGTACTGCTGCCCGTCGGGGTTGCCGGAGAAGAAGCGGTCCTCGAGGACCTCCTTCTCCTGGGCCTGGTTCTCGTTGCCGATGCAGTCGTGGTTGAAGGCCTTGCCGTAGAAGCCCTTGTTCAGGATGACCGGGTAGTGGCCCTCGGCGGCCGGTCGGAAGACATCACCGTAGACGAATGACCCGTCGCGCAGGGGGATCTGTACATCGGTGGTCTTGATGATGCCGCGGATGTTGCGTCGGACCTCGTTGCGGGCGGACTCGGGCGACCGCAGCGTCCGGGGTGTCTTGGCGGTGAACACCCCAGGGGTGGCGTTCAGGGTCTCCAGCAACGAGGTGACCCAGGCCTCACCGGTGAAGGCCGCCTCGGTCTGCTCGAAGGTGACCGCCAGGGGCGAGACGAGGTCGTGCACCGCTGCCGCGATCGTTACACCGGCCTCGACGTCGCCGTCCTGGTCCAGGGTCTGGACCAGGCGGGCGAGGTTGGTCAGGGCCGGGTCGTGGAGCCTGTCGATCCGACCGTCGACCCGGTGGACCAGCTGCACCAGGTTCACCACATCGGCACCGGGCACCGACCCCAGCACGAGGCCGCCGAGCAGGAAGGAGATGACCTCGCCGTCTACGAACTCGAACCGGCCGCGCTCGTCGGTGACGCCGCTGCGGGTCGGGGTGTGGTACTTCAGGCCGGCGGTGGGGCCGGCGAAGACACCGGTGCGGACGTCGATCGTCGTGTGATCGCCGTTGACCATGGATTCCACCATTTCGTCGATGGGTGTGGCCGACTGGGCTGGGGGGCAGTCAGGCGCGGGGTGGGCCCGGGTGTGCGGTGGAGCGCGGCCGTGGTGGGCCGGCTCCACCGCACACCCGGGGCGGGTACGGCTACTGGCCCCGGACGGCGTTGAGGTAGGCGACCTTGCCGGCGTCGGCGTGCTCCTGCAGGACGTTGAGCTGCATGTCGGGACGGTGCTCGGCGTTGGGCTCGGGCACGCGCGGGTTGCCTGTCCAGCCCATGAGTCGGCACACCCGGTGCTGGATGCGCCACCCGGCGTCGGTCCGCACCAGCTCGTCGTCGTACCAACCGGTGCCCGTCCACGTCGGTCCGCCCTCGGCCGACTCCCGGATGAGCAGCCAGTTGCCGTAGCTGAACGCGTTGGCCTTGTCGCCGTCGACGTGGACGAGCTGGCCCATCATCGTGTGTTGGTGGCTGTCGAGGGTCGCGTGGAACTCGGCGAAGGAACGCTTGAAGTTCTCCAGCCCCACCCAGGCATTCCCAGCGGGACCAAACTCCGCCACCACGTCCTCGGCGAAGACCAGGTCGAACAGGTCCCAGGCATGGGCGTCCAGGGCGAAGCCGTAGAGGTTGAGAAGTTCAATGACAGCTGCCTTATCGGCGTCGTCAGCCACGATACTGCTCCGTTCCTAGAACCTGGTGACATTTCTCTAAGTGATCAGTGCCATGTTGCGCGGCCCGCGGCGGTGTGTCAAGGGCCACTCGACGCACGCGCCGGGGCAGGGTCCGCCCAAGGGTCCGACGCGTACGATCTGTACGAATCGGCGTCGGACGGCCGCGGCCGTCGTGGAGCGCCGGGCACCTGCCGCCCCTGAACGGTGCGGGCCGACGCGCCCGTGGCCACCTCGAGGTACGGCGGTCGCGGTCGACGTCTGGCACGCTGATCGCGTGGATGCTCCCGGCCTCGGGAGGCAGGAGGCAGGAGGGGCCCACGTGACGGACACACCCGGACCGCGCGTCTCGCTCAACGAAGCCGCCTACCGCCGGCTGCGTGGGGACATCATCGCCTGTCGCCTCGGCCCGGGTCAGCGCCTGACGGAAAAGCAGCTGGCGGCCGACCTCGGGTTCAGCATCGCCCCGCTGCGTGATGCCCTCACCCGGCTTGACCACGAAGGCCTGATTCGGACGCTGCCTCGCAAGGGCTACCAGGTCACCCCACTGACCCCGAAGTCGATCGACGACCTGTTCACCGTCTGGCAGATCGTGGGACCCGAGCTCATCCGGCTCGGCATCCGGCACGCGACCGGGGAGCAGATCGCTGCCGCGGAGGCGACCTTCGCGGAGCTGGACCACCACGTCGGCGAGGACGGTGTCCAGTCGGTCGTCCGCGACATCGAGGTCGTGAACGGCACCTTCGCCATCCTGGCCGAGGCAACCGGCAACGCCTACTTGGTCAACCTCTACCAGCGGCTCATGGGCGACATGGGCCGCATACGGGTCCTGCTCCTGACCTCAGACCCGGTGTCCACCACCCCCGCGCCGGCCGAGCACTGGGTCCGCCGCATCCTGGCAGAGAACGACCCAGACGAAGCCGCCGCGCATGCCAGGCGCTACATCGAGGACGTGCACCGGCGCGTGCTGGCGGCCGTCGCCCGCTGGCCGTCGGTCATGAGCAGCGAAATCGTCGTCGCTAATCCCTGACCCACTCCCGTCATGCACCCGGGGCCAGGTGCCCCCTGTCACCGACGGGCACTTAGCAGCTGGTTGACCTAATTGACATGTCACACATCACGTGCGACATTTCATGAGCCGCCGTCGACTTTCCGGGAGATCCTTGTGACCGCATCGCTGATGACTTCGCCAACCGCCCCAATGGGTTCGGCCCAGCCGTGAGCACCGGCGTGGCCACACCTGGGGCCAGCACGGTTCCAGGCGGGGTTCGAGTGGACTTCCCGGGCGGCGAACCCTCCATCCGCGCCGTTGTCCTGGCGCCCAGGGCGGGCGGCCAGACCCTGCTGGCCGCGGCGGTCGGACCGGTCGACGTCGTGCTGGACGGGGTGTACGGCTTGCCCCTGGAGGCTGCCTTGCAGGTCTGTGCCCCACGCGCGCGGCTGGCGCTGACCTGGCTGTGGGCCCCTCTTGCCGCCGACGACCTGCAGGTGGAGACCCGCACGTTCTCGTTGGAGGAGCTTCCGAGGGCGTGGCAGACGCAGGTGGCCTCGCCCCACACCAAGTGCGTCGTCCTACCCGATGAGTATCGGGCTGCCCATCCCAGGGGGTCGCGCAGCATGACCGTGCCAGGAACATCGCAGGCCCACGCACTGGAAGCTGACGTCGACTGCCTCGTCATCGGAGGCGGACCTGTGGGTCTGCTGACCGCTGTCCTGCTGGGCCGAACCGGCCTGCAGGTGTCGGTCGTCGAGCGGTGGCCCCGGCGCTACCCGCTGCCGCGGGCCTGCACCATCGACCACGAGGCGCTGCGCATCCTGCAGGCCGCCGGGATCATGGCCGACCACGAGCACCTCTTCGAACCCTCCAGGGGAGAACGCGGCGGCTATCAGTTCCGCAACGGCGACGGCGAGCTGCTGCGGGCGATCGACTGGAACCGCCCGGCGGAGTCCGGGTGGGCCAACACCAACGGCTTCTACCAACCGGACCTCGAGACCGTCCTGGAGGACACCGCCGTCGCGACGCCGGGGGTGACCGTGCACCGGGGGTGGACCTTCACCTCCCGAACCCAGGACGGCGAGGGTGTGGTGACGCAGCTCTCGGCCACGGACAACCCGAAAGACATGGTCTCGGTGCGCAGCCGCTGGCTCGTCGGTGCCGACGGGGCCAACAGCCCGGTGCGTACCCACCTCGGTGTCGAGGTGGGTGACTCGGGTTTCGAGGCCGATTGGTTGGTCGTGGACTACCGGCCCCTGGCCGAGGAGTCGTGGGACGCCTTCGTCGTGCAGTACTGCGACCCGCGGCAGCCAACGACCGCGGTGAGGAGCGGGCCGGGACGGCGGCGCTTCGAGTTCATGCGCCTCGCTGACGTGACACCGGAGGAGCTGGCCCTGGAGGCCACGGCCTGGCGTCTGATGGCCCCGTGGGGGGTGACACCCGAGACCGCCGAGCTGGAACGGCACGCCGTCTACACCTTCCGTGGCCGATGGGCGGATACGTGGCGGGTGGGCGGCACGTTCCTGGCCGGCGACGCCGCGCACCTCATGCCCCCGTTCATGGGGCAGGGGCTGTGCGCGGGCCTGCGCGATGCCCGGGCCCTGGCCTGGCGCCTGAGCATGGTGCACAACGGCCTCGCCGACCCGACGGTGCTGAACAGCTACGGCCCCGAACGCTCCGGCCACGTCCGAGAAATCATCGACGAAGCAGTCGCCGCCGGGCGGGTCATCTGCGAGCTCGACCCGCAACGGGCCGCCGCCCGCGACGCCGAGATGCGGCAGCAGATGGCCGAACCCGGCGCGACCAAAGAACCACCCCACCCCCGGCTCGGGCACCCTTCGATCACCGTCCCCAGCCGGGACATCGAAGGCCGGTTAGCGCCGCAAGGTCGCGTCACCGTCGGCGATCGGACCGGGTTGTTCGACGACGTCGTCGGCGGCCAGTGGCAGCTCATCAGCCGGGCAGGTAACCCGTCCACTCTGCTCGACGCCGAGACCGCAGCCTGGTTCCAGCAGATCGGCGGCAGCCTCACCCACGTCTCCCCGACCGGCCCCGTTCGCGACGTCGACGGGGCGTACGACCAGTGGTTCACCCGATACGGCTGCGACGTGTTCCTGTCCCGGCCGGACTTCTACGTCTACGGCGCCGGCGACCACGCCGACGTCCCGACCCTCGTCTCGGGGCTGCACCGCGCGCTCCGGCCCGTCACTACCGAAGGGGTCCGACCTCAATGACCATGCGCATCACCCGACTGGCCGACGCCGAGGCCTTCGCCCCACTCGGGCACACCGGTGTTGGCCCGCTGCGACTACAGGGCGGGCAGCACACCCCCACCGAGCAGGTGACCGTCGTCCTCTCGCACTACCTGCCCGGCGGGCAGGCGGACACCAGCCCCCAGCCGGTCGAGACCGTGTACGTCCTCGTTAGCGGTGAGCTGGTGATGATCAGCGACGGGCAGGAGGCCACCCTGCGCCCCTACGACTCGGTGCACTTCACTCCCGGCACGGTCCGTCAGGTGGTCAACCGCAGCCCACTACCCGCCAGCATGCTCGTCATCCGGCCGGCCGCCAAGTGACCGGCCTGCCAGACCGCGACCAGACGACGAGCGGCAGCCGGGAGGACGTCACGACGGCTCAGCACCTGCACCCCTGTGAGGAGCTTCCCGCCGAGCACCGTCCACGCGCCGGCGGGTCTTTCGACGCCACTGTGGTCACGTTCGCTGCGATGGGGTTATTCGACAGCCTGGACAGCGACCAGCGCACCCAGGTCCTGCTTCCGCACGCCGACCCCGCCCGCACGCACTGGAACTTCCTGCCCGAGTCCGGCCGGCATGGCCTTCCCTTGGGCGCATTGACCCGCCAGCAGGAGGTGCTGGCCCACCGGCTGGTCGCCGAGTCGATGTCGCTGCCGGCCTACGCCCGCGTGGTGCAGGTGATGAGCAACGAACACGTCCTGCGTGAGCTGAACCTGCCGGTGTTCGGGCACGTCGCGGCCACCTTCCGCGACGCCCGTGGTTACTTCCTCACCTTCTTCGGCCAGCCCCAGCCCGACATGACGTGGGGCTGGCGGCTGGTCGGGCACCACCTGTCCCTCAACGTCACCGTCGTCGACGGGGACCTGCTCACCACCACCCCGTTCCTGCTGGGCGCCGAGCCGGCCCGCATCGGCCCGTTCCGGATTCTGGGTGAGGAGGAGGACGCCGCGTTCGTCCTGCTCGACGGCTTGACCGACGCCCAGCGCGCCGAGGCGATCATCCACTCCAAGCCGCCGGCGGACTTCGTCACCCGCACCGTGGCCCGCATCGGCGACGTGGAGTACCCGGCCTACCACGGCGTTGGACGCCGGGACGCCATGATCACCGACGAGGACCGCCGGGCGCTGGCCTACTTCCGTGCCCACCCGCGCGGCGTCCGCGTCGGTAACCTCTCCCCCACTCAGCGCACCACCTTCGACGGGCTGCTGGAGACCTTCGTGCACCGCGCCCGGCCCGGACTGGTCGACGTCGAGATGGACCGCATCGCCGCCGCCGGTGGCGTCGAGGAGCTGCACTTCGCCTGGGCCGGGGGCACCACCATCGACCAGCCGCACTACTTCCGCATCCAGGGCGGCGCCACCCTCGTCGAGTTCGACAACGCCGAGGACGACGCCAACCACGTGCACAGCGTGTGGCGGTCCCCCTCCCACGACTTCGCCGACGACCTGCTCCTGCAGCACCACCTCGACACCCCCCACGCAGGGCAGCACCAGTGAGGGCCGTGGGCATCCGCCGCGGCGGCGGACCGGTCGAGGTCGCGTCCCTGTCCGCGGACGGCACCCAGGTCACGGTGCTGGCCGGGCTCGAGGAGTTCTGGGCCGACGCCGCCGGCTGGCTCGCCCTAACACCGTCCGGCCCAACCCTCGCCCTGGCCGACGTGCAGCAGGTGCCGCCGGTCCTGCCCGGCGCCCGGGTGATCTGCATCGGGCTGAACTACCTCAAGCACGTCGCCGAGGGCACCTTCGCAGACCAGGAGCCGCCCACTCACCCGTCGCTGTTCGCCCGCTGGACGGCGTCGCTGTCCGTCGACGGCGCCCCCATCCCGGTGCCGTCCAACGAGGACGGCGTGGACTGGGAGGGTGAGGTCGTGGCCTACCTCGGCGCCACCCTCGTCGACGCCACCCCCGACCAGGCCTTAACCGCCGTCGTCGGCTACTCCACGTTCAACGACGTCACCTCACGCAGAGCGCAGAAGCTCACCAGCCAGTGGATCCTGGGCAAGAACGGTGACAGCTCCGGCCCGCTGGGGCCGCTGGTCCCCGCCGGTGAGGTTGGCGACCTCCGCGACGGACTGCGCGTGCAGACCCGGGTCAACGGCGAGCTCGTGCAGGACGGGTCCACCGCCGAGATGGTCTACACCGTCGGGGACACCCTCTCCCTGGTATCCCACACCCTCACCCTGCGCCCCGGTGACCTGTTGGCCACCGGCACACCCTCCGGCGTGGGTTACACCCGCACCCCGCCCTGGCTGCTGTACCCCGGCGACACCGTCGAGGTCGAGATCGACCGGCTGGGCTCCCTGACCAACCCGGTCGTCGCCAACGACCAGCGCCACTCACCCACCGATGCGGGGGGGCGCGACCGCCCCCCGCCCACGAGAAGGAGCCCGACGATGAGCGACGACCTCAAGGTGTACGTTCCCTCCCAGCCCCTGCCCGCTCCCCGGACCGGTCTGCTGACCGCCTTCGAGCCAGGCACCCGCACCCTGCCTGCGGGCCACCAGGTCGCCCCCCAGTTCCGCGCGCTGCCGGTCGACGTCGTGCTCGAGAAGGACGTCGCCGTCCAGCTGCGGGACGGCGTGACCATCTACGTCGACGTGTTCCGCCCGGCCGGGACCGAGCCGGTGCCGGTCATCGTGGCCTGGAGCCCCTACGGCAAGGGCCAGGGCAGCTCCATGAGCGTGATGGGCGTCTTCGGCCTGGTCGGTCTGGGCAACGACACCGTGTCCGGGCTGGAGAAGTTCGAGGCCCCGGACCCCGCGTACTGGTGCGCGCAGGGCTACGCGATCTGCAACCCCGACATCCGCGGCGTAGTCGACTCCGAGGGCGACAGCGTGCTGTGGGACCGCCAGGAGGGCCGGGACTGCTACGACCTCGTCGAGTGGCTGGCCGAGCAGGACTGGTGCACCGGCAAGGTCGGGATGAGCGGCACGTCCTACCTGGCCGTGGCGCAGTGGTTCACCGCCGCTGAGCAGCCTCCGCACCTGGTCGCGATCAACCCGTGGGAGGGCGTCAGCGACGTCTACCGTGACCTCGTGCTGCGCGGGGGCATGCCCGACACCGGCTTCGCCCAGCAGCTGCAGGACGGCAGCTTCTTCGGCAAGAGCCGCAAGGAGGACATCCTCACCGAGGTCGAGCAGCACCCGCTCATGGACGAGCTGTGGGCGGACAAGATCCCGGCGTTCGACCAGATCACCGTGCCGGCCTACGTCGTGGCCAGCTACTCCAACACCCTGCACACCGCCGGCACCTTCCGCGCCTGGCGACGGATGGCGTCGGGAGACAAGTGGCTGCGCATCCACAACACCCAGGAGTGGCCCGACTACTACGACGAGGCCAACGTGGAGGACCTACGCCGCTTCTTCGACCACTACCTGAAGGACGTCGACAACGGCTGGGAGCAGACCCCCCGGGTCCGCTACTCCGTCCTGGACCTCCACGGCGGTGACCAGGTCGGCCTCCCTGCCCAGGAATTCCCACCCATGGACGTGACCTCGATGAGGTACTACCTCGACGCACGGACGCGCTCCCTCACGACGACGGCGCCGGCCGCCGGGACCGAGGTGGCCTACGACGTCACGCGGAACCCGAACGCGGTCTCGTTCCTCACCCGGTTCGACCAGGACACCGTCCTGGTCGGCTACCCCAAGGCCCACCTGCGGGTCGAGGCGCGCGGCGCTGACGACATGGACCTGTTCGTGCTGATGCAGAAGCTCGACGCACACGGAACACCGCTGCAGGCCTTCACCGTGCCCAACCAGAGCGCCATGGCGCACGACCTCACCGACCACGGCGCCACGATCCTGAAGTACAAGGGCTCCGACGGGCGGCTGCGGGTCTCGGCCCGCCACCTCGACCCGGACCTGTCCACCGAGGACGTCCCCGCGCACAGCTTCGACCGGGTCGAGAGGCTCACCCCTGGCGAGGTCGTCGACGTCGAGATCGACCTGCTCCCCCTCGGCCTGGTCTTCTCCGCCGGCGAGCAGCTGCGGTTCGTCATCAGCGCCCGCAACCTGCTGGGGACGCTCATGCCCGGCATCCGTGAGTACGTCCCCGCCAACACCGGCGTGCACGTCATCCACACCGGCGGTGAGCACGCCTCCTACCTGCAGCTGCCGGTCCAGGCGCGGCAGTGACCGTCAAGACCACTGCGGGCGAAGGGCAACCGTGCGGACGCCTCCGCTGACGTCGACCCGGTCATCCGCCCACCACCGGACGAGCCCAGGCACCACCGGCCCAACGCTCAGGAGAGCTGTGAACCACCCCGACACACCTGCCAGTGCCAGCTCCACGACCGACCCATTGGCCTCCCCGCTCGATCTGCACGTGCACCCGCGGCGGCGACCGTGACCGCGTCCGTGGCGACCGGGCCTCTCACCGGCACCGTTGTCGTCGACCTCAGCCGAGCCTTGGCCGGACCTCACGCCACGATGATGCTCGGCGACATGGGAGCCCGCGTCATCAAGGTGGAATCGCCTGGCGTCGGCGACGAGTCGCGCCACTGGGGTCCGCCGTTCGTCGGACCGGACGACGACCCCGTCTCGACATACTTCCTGTCCGCCAACCGCAACAAGGAGTCGGTCCAGCTCGACCTGAAGTCGAACGAGGGACGCCGTGGCCTCGAGCGGCTCATCGAGCGGGCGGACGTCCTCGTGGAAAACTTCCGGCCAGGGGTCATGGATCGCCTCGGCTTCGGCCTGGACCGCCTCAGCGAGCTGAACCCACGCCTGGTGTTGTTGTCCATCAGCGGCTTCGGGCACGACGGACCCGAGGGCGGTCGCGCGGGCTACGACCAGATCGCCCAGGGCGAGGCAGGACTGATGTCCTTGACCGGAGCCGACCCGGATCACCCCACGAAGGTCGGGGTGCCCATCGGTGACCTCCTCGCGGGCATGTACGGGGCTTTCGGGGTGGTCTCGGCGTTGAACGACCGGGCACGCACAGGACAGGGCACGGTGGTCCGGACGTCGCTACTGGCGGCGATCGTCGGAGTGCACGCGTTCCAGGGCACCCGGTGGACCGTGGCCGGCGAAGTCCCTCGCGCCATGGGCAACCACCACCCCACCATCGCCCCGTACGGAGCGTTCGCGACGCAGGACGGCACGATCCAGATCGCCATCGGGAACGACGTCCAATGGCACGCGCTAGCGGTCGAGATCGGGCTCGAACCAGCTGACCCGCGCTTCGCGACAGCCCGCAGCCGGGTCCAGCACCGATCGGAGCTGATTGTCGCGTTGGAGCCCAGCTGCAGGCGAGCTGCTCGACGGAGTCGCTCGCTCGCCTCGCGGCAGTGGGGGTCCCGTCGGGGATGGTCCGCACCTTGGATGAGGTCTACGCGTGGGAACAGACCCGCAGCCAGGGACTCATCATCGACGTCGACCACCCCACGTTGGGGACTGTCGAGCTCCCGGGACCGCCCGTGCGGCTGGAGGACCTACACGGCAGGAACACGGCGCGCCAGAAGCACTCGGCTCCCCCGCTGCTGGGACAGCACGACGCCGACATCAACTCGTGGCTGGACACCCTGTGAGCCTCCGTCGGGACAGTGTCAGCGGCATGGCCCCCCGCCGAGGGTGAGTTGCGTTGGGAGACTGCGTCGGCGGCGACGCGCTGGCCTCGGAGGTCGATATCCGCCAGCCCGTCGAACGGGACGGGCCACCGTGGAGCTTGAAGGAGTGGCTGACCTACCTGCGGTGGGCGGCAACTGAGCCCAACGGTGCAGAGCCCGACACCGTCGAGACCCGCCCGTTCGCTGGCTGAGCCGCGTCACGCAGCAGTGGTCCGGTGTCGCACAACCCGGTGCATCCCCCAGCGTTGGAACGCCCGCACCCCGGGGCGCAGCTACGGTTCACCGCCGCCGCGCCCGCTGCGAGGACCGCATCCGCGTCGCCAAGCACACTGGGATGTCCAACCTCCCGCTGCACGGCTTCACCCAAAACCAGATCTGGTTAGCCATCGTCGCCCTGGCCGTGGAACTCACCGCCTGCCTCCAGATGCTCGCCCTGACCGACCCGCCCGGCCATCAGCCGCGATTCACGCCGAACGCGGAGACGGTGTCACCGACGCGCAGTGTGTTGAAAAATGCCTCCGAGGCCGAAGCCGACAGATGCACGCAACCGTTCGACTCGACCCGTAGTGATCCCTCGTGAAAGGCGATGTCGCCGTTGAAGAACACCGAGTTCGGCATCGGAGCGTCGTTGAACAGGGAAGACTTGTGGTTCTTG